>Ga0114950_10002227_pt1 | contig 14851 bp, 12 predicted proteins | sample N075metaG_FD_83503 | JGI IMG/M metagenome (GOLD analysis project Ga0114950, IMG submission 83503) | Deep subsurface microbial communities from Kermadec Trench to uncover new lineages of life (NeLLi) - N075 metaG | ecosystem: Environmental > Aquatic > Marine > Ocean trench > Sediment | place... | reverse complement strand
TGGTGGCCAAGGCGGAAAGCGTGGGCTCTAGGCGCGGCCCACGGAACAAAGCTCGTCTCGTTAACGGCATCGGAACCTCCTTGCGCGCGACACTCTACCAGCATTCAGCATTCGGGCCCGCGGTGCGGTGCTCATGCGTCCCTCTGGACGTGAGAAAAAATTAGGAAAAAAATCAGCCACAGAGGCGCAGAGGCGCAGAGGTTCGCGAGATCTCTTCGTGCGGCTGCGGAGTTTGAAACTGCTCGCGGCAGGCCTGCGATCGCGGTTGTGTTGGTTTTGAGACTTGTCGGCCGAAGCCACTTCGAACACAGAGGAAAGCCGAGGTCACCGAGGTGACCTTTGCCACTCTTCACGCGGGCTCACGCACCGCGGGGGCACCGCAGAGACAAGAGCCTGAACCTCTGCTCTGTGGATCTCGCCTCCCTCTGCAGCCGACGGACGCAGCTAAAGGCAATCAACTCCAGGATCCGGCGCTGTCGCGATCCCACGTTTTCAACGAGACAATCTTCGACTCCCCCCCGCACAAGGAGTTCTCTTTATCCTCTGTGCCTCTGTGGCTGTTCTTTTTTGATTTTTTCTCACACCCTCTGTCCTTTGCTACACTCCTTGGATGGTTCGGCGGGAGTTTTTGGCGTCCCTCGGTCTTCTTGCGTTTCAGACGCGCACGCTCTCTGAGGTTCGGGTTGACGGCAGGCGGTTGAATCGACATCTTGGGGCGCTCGCGAGGTTTGGGCGCACGCCCGAAGGCGGTATCAGCCGCGTCGCCTATAGCGATGCCGATCTCGAAGGCCGTGCCTTTGCGATGGAGCTCATGCGGGCCGCGGGGCTCGAAGCGAGTATCGACCATGCCGGAAATATTCTCGGTCGCCGCCACGGTACGGATGCGAACTTGCCGCCGCTCATGTTCGGATCCCATATCGACTCTGTTCCTCACGGCGGCAACTATGATGGGCAAGTCGGCTCCATGAGCGCCATTGAAGTCGCTCACACGCTGAGCGACACGGGCACCGCCACGCGCCACCCTCTCGAAGTCATGCTCTTCCAGAACGAAGAGAACGGGAAGACGGGAAGCCGCGCGCTATCGGGTGAGATCCGAGATGGCGAGCTCGACCTTGTGTCTCACACCGACAAAACCATCGGCGAGGGCATCGCGTTCATCGGCGGCGACCCCGCAAAGCTCGATGAAGTGCGGCGTGAGCCCGGCGACATCGCCGCTTATCTCGAGCTCCACATCGAGCAAGGAGCTATCCTCGACCAGAAGTCGATCGATATCGGCGTTGTCGAAGGCATCGTCGGCATCAAACGCTGGAACGTCACGGTTACCGGCTTCGCGAACCACGCGGGGACGACACCGATGGACCAGCGCCACGACGCCATGCTCACGGCGGGCCGTTTCGTCGACGCGGTGAACGCGGTCGCGACCGAGATGTCGGGACGTCACGTGGCAACGGTCGGCAAGCTCGAAGCTCATCCCGGAGCGCCCAACGTCATTCCTGGTCGCGTCGAGCTGAGCCTCGAGATCCGCGATCTGGAGATGGACAAGATCGATCGCGTCTTCGAAGCGGTCGCCGAGGCAGCCCGTGAGCTTGCTGCGAGAAACGGGACGACGATAGCACTCGAGCAGTACTATTTGAGCCGCGCCGCCCCCACCGACATGCGGCTCCGCGAGCTCGTGGCGAGCTCCGCCGAGGCGCTCGGGCTCAAAACGCTTTGGATGCCGAGCGGCGCCGGCCACGACGCTCAAAGCATCGCGCGACTGGCGCCCGTGGGCATGATCTTCATCCCGAGCGTTGACGGCGTCAGCCACTCCCCCAAGGAATATTCGCGCCCCGAGGCTATCGAAGCGGGCGCGAACGTGCTGCTCCAAACGCTCCTTGCTACCGACGCGCTCGACCTCTCCGGTTAAGCTATACTCGTTGGTTTGTCATGCAAGAGCATTTCCGCACCAGAATGGCCGAGCTCGAGGACGAGCATTGGTGGTACCGCGCCCGCCGCTCGATCCTGGAGCGCGCCGTGGACCGCTTCGTCGGCAAGACCGGCCGCGCGCTCACTGTAGGCGTCGGCGCCACGCGTGAAGCCGAGATGCTCGCCGCGCGCACGCGCCTCGTCGCCATCGACCGCGCGCCCATCGACGCCAAGTGCAAGGACGTCGCCCTCGCGGCTCGCGCCAACGCGCTCGCGCTTCCCTTCCGAGATGGTGTTTTCGACGCGGTCTTTATCTTCGATGTGCTCGAGCATATAGAGGGAGACGACCTCGTTCTGAGAGAGCTCCACCGCGTGCTCAAGCCACAGGGCCACTTACTCTTGACGGTGCCCGCGTTCATGTTTCTCTACGGGCGCCAGGACGTCGTGAGCGAGCACAAGAGACGCTATCGCCGCGGCCCCCTGCGCAAGCTCCTGGAAGGTTCCGGCTTCGAAGTGGAATACGACACTTATTTCAACACGGTGCTCTTTGCCCCTATCGCCGCGATGAGGTTGGCGCGAAGAGTTTTTCCCGAGCCGGCGCCGAACGGCAAGAGTGATTTCGACACCCGTCTCCCAAAGCCCATCGAGAAAACCCTCGAAAAGCTCTTCTCGCTCGAGCAACATGCTATCGGCCGTACCTCGCTTCCTTTCGGCGTTTCCATTCTCTGCTCCGCGCGCCGCAACTGAACGCCCCCACTAAATGAATTTCGAAGACGAAGTGCGAAGGCGACGAACGTTCGCCATCATCTCGCATCCCGACGCCGGCAAGACGACGCTCACCGAAAAGCTTCTTCTTTATGCGAAAGCCATCCACCTCGCGGGATCGGTCAAAGCAAAACGCGCCGCACGCTCCACGATCTCCGACTGGATGAAGATCGAGCAGGAGCGCGGCATCTCGGTGACCTCCTCGGTGCTGCAATTCAACTATGACGGGCGCGCCTTGAACCTCCTCGACACGCCGGGCCACGCGGACTTCTCCGAGGACACCTTTCGTACGCTCGCCGCCGTCGACTCGGCGGTCATGCTCATGGACCATGCGAAGGGCGTCGAGCCGCGCACGTTGAAGCTTTTCGAAGTTTGCCGCATGCGCCGCCTCCCGGTCGTGACTTTCATGAACAAGCTCGACCGCTACGGTCTCCATCCGCTCGAGCTCGTCGATCAAGTCCGCGACAAGCTCGACCTCGAAGTCGCTCCAGTGAACTGGCCGCTCGGGATGGGGACAGATTTCAAAGGCCTGGTCAACCTCGCGACCCGGGAAATCATTCTTTATGAATCTGAAGGCCGGCACGGAAGTGAGATCGTGGAGGCCGAGCGCGCTAGCTTCGACGAGGCGGAGAGTCTCGTCGGCGCCGAAGCCTTCGAGCGCATCTCCGAAGAGCTCGAGCTCATCGAAGATGCGGGCGACGCTTTCTCCCGCGAGCGCTTTCTTGCTGGCGACGTGAGCCCGCTTTTCTGGGGGTCGGCCATGAACAATTTCGGCGTCGAAGAGCTCCTCAGCTTTCTCGCAAAGGAGGCTGCGCCGCCCGGGCCGAGAATAACGGAAGCCGGCGAAGAGATAAAGCCCAACGAAGATCGCTTCACCGGCTTTGTCTTCAAGATCCAAGCGAACATGAACCCGCGCCATCGGGACGGGATAGCGTTCATGCGTGTCGTGAGCGGCAAGTTCGAGCGCGGGATGGACGCGGTGATCGGACGCTCGAATGAAGTCTTGCGCCTCTCGAAGCCACATACCTTCATGGCGCAAGAGCGCTCGCTCGTCGAAAAAGCGTGGCCGGGCGACATCGTCGGCCTCTACAACACGGGAAAGCTTCGTGTCGGCGATACGTTGTCGAACGGGAGCGGTATCAAGTTCGCGGGCATCCCGCGCTTCGCACCCGAGCATTTCGGCCAGCTCCGGCTCGAAGACCCGATGAGGCGCAAAGCGCTCGATAACGGGCTCGAGCAGCTCTCGCAGGAAGGCGTCATCCAGCTCTTTTTCACGCCGGGACAAGGGAGGCAGAACCCGTTCCTCGGCGCGGTCGGTATCTTGCAGTTCGAAGTGCTCAAAGAGCGACTCCGCAACGAGTACAAGATCTCGGTGATATTCCAAAAAGCGTCGTTCAGCCGCGCGCGCTGGGTAGGCGGCGAGCCCGAGGGCCTCGAATGGCTTCGCGCAACGCACGGCTACCGCGTCGTCGAGGACCGCAACGGACTGCCCGTCGTGCTCACCGACTCCAACTGGAACTTGAGCTATGCGCTCGAGAACGCGCCCGGGCTCGAGCTCTACGACGTCGAGCCCCTGTAAATCAATGTAAACCCGCTATATTGGTCCTGTGGGACCACGACTCATCCTGCTCGGGGCCATCGGTCTAGCCGTCTCCTTCGCGGGACTCTGGCTCGACATCGGCTTCATCGCGCAGCCGTTCTATGCCTATGCGTGGTGGAGCTACATCTTCATGCTCGACGGCTTCGTGGCGTGGAGACGCGGCAGCTCACTTCTCACGACCCGCCGCCGGCATCTTCCGACCATCCTTCTTTGGTCGGTCACGTTCTGGTATTTTTTCGAGCTCCTGAACCTCCGCTATCAGAACTGGTACTACGTCGGCGTTCTCGGAGTGGGCTCGGTAGGGGACGCGCTCTCTGGCGCGCTCTTCGCAGCGGCCGCTTTCGCGACCGTGTTCATGGGACTCTTCGAAACCTACGAAGTGCTGACGGCGTACGGGCTCGCGAGGCGGGTCGTGATACGTCCGCGCCAGCTCGCACCCTGGGTTAGCTACGGTGTGCAGAGTCTCGGCGCGGTGATGGTCACGCTATCGCTCGTGTTCCCCTACTACCTCGCACCGCTCGTTTGGGGAAGCTTGACCTTTCTCGTCGACCCTTGGAACTACCGGTGCGGCGCGCGCTCGATCCTCGCCGAATTCGAGCGCGGCCATCTCGGTGTCGTGGTGCGCTTGCTCGTGGCCGGTCTTCTTTGCGGGCTCGTCTGGGAGAGTTTCAATTTTCTCGCGCCGCAAAAATGGATCTACACCGTCCGCGGATTGGAAGAGCTCAAGCTCTTCGAGATGCCGGTTCTCGGCTTTCTCGGTTTTCCCGCGCTCGCGCTCGACGCTTTTGCTGCCTACGGAGCACTCGCTTATCTCTTCCACGCGAATAGAACGTGGGAGCACCCCGACGAAGTGAGCCAACGGCTCGAGCCGCGCGCACCTCTCGCAACGAGAGCTTTCGCGGCCATGCTTCCGCTGCACCTTGTCTTCTGGGGCGTCGTCGGCCTTCTGGCGATGACAACGAATGTGGGCTCCCTTCAACTCGAGCTCGAGCATCTCGAAACGCTTCCGCCTGGTGGCGTGGCGACCCTCGAGGCCCAAGAAATTCGACGTCCGCGGCATCTTCTCCCAGCGCTCGAAGAGCCGGGTAGACGGGATCGCATCCGAGAAAGCCTCGAGCTCACCGAAGACGGCATGAAGGAGCTCTACGAAGAAACCCGGCTGCTCACCCACAAAGGGATCGGACACCACCACGGTGCACACTTGCGGCGGCTCGGCTATCGCCGCGTCGAAGATCTCCGCGGCGCGGATGTAGAAACACTCTACGCGAAGCTCGAGACGGCCCGCGACGGCGCGCGCTTTCCCGCCCTACGCCCGAGCATGGTCCGCGTCTGGGTGCTTGGCGCCGAAGCAGAGCCCTAGTCTGTAATTTCTGTCCTCCCGCGGGGACAGCATCCAACCGGTCAGTAAACCCGACTTTTTCCGCGAACATCATACAGAACAACCAATTACGCAACCTCCACCGAGTTGGTACTCCACTTGCTATAGCAAGAAGTCGAACCTCGCCGAAGCCCGAGGGGCGTGGGCGAGACACAAAAAGGAGAATCATCATGAAGAAGTCGGTAGGGTTTCTCGGCGCGCTTTTTCTGAGCTTCACCGCCATGGCTACGGCTGACGGATTGGGCGATGAGACCGTCCGGCTGGCGGTCGAAGGCGAGCTCGAAAAGGCGCACGTCACTTATGGAGGCGGCCCTTTCGTTGCCGTCGACGAGAGCGTCGTCACGCTGACGGGGCGCGTCGAGAGCCTCTGGGCCAAGGAAAAAGCCGTCGAGGCTGCGATGGATGTCGACGAAGTCGCCGCGGTTGACGACCAGCTGGAGATCGCGTTGGGAGAGAGCGACGAGAAAGTCGGCGAAGCGATCGCTAAAGAAGTCAGACGCTACGCGTTCTTTACCGTCTATGACGACGTCAACATCGCGGTTCACGAAGGGGCCGTCGTCTTGACCGGTCGCGTCACCATGCCTTTCAAGTCGGAAGAGATCGAGACCCGCGTCTCCAAAGTCCTGGGTGTTCAGAGCATCGCGAACGAGATCGGGATCCTGCCAACCAATATCGGCGACCAGCGGATCCGAGCGAATCTGTCCTATCGAATTTACAGCGATTCACTGTTTCGCGACTATGCGTTTCGCGTCAACCCGCCCATTCACATCATCGTGGAGCGCGGCAGGGTCGCTTTGACGGGCGCGGTGCGCTCCGAGGTGGAAAAGCGCAAAGCCGGGATCATCGCACGATCCACCTTCGGCGTGTTCCGAGTGGAGAACCGCCTCACGGTCGACGACTAGACAAGCCTGCGTGGAGCCGTCTCAGGACGGCTCCGCCCTGATCACTAATTCTAATCAATAATCAATGCCAGGCGCTCCGCCCTTTCGGAGCGCCTATTTTTTTTGGCTGGAGGAGCTACTCGTAGCGTAGCGCCGTCACCGGCTCCACACGCATAGCCCGGTATGCCGGGACGAGACAAGCGACAAGAGCAACCGCGAGCAGGATTGCCGGGACGGTGACGAATGTCGAAAGGTCGGTCGCGCTCACGCCAAACAGGAACGACGACACGAAGCGCGAAAGTGCGAAAGCCATAACGAGCCCAAACACCAGACCGATGCTCGCGAGAATCAACCCTTGCGTCAGCACCATCTTCACGATTCGCGACGCTCCCGCGCCGAGCGCCATGCGAATGCCGATCTCGTTCGTTCTCTCGGCCACGGTGTAGGACATGACGCCGTACGTCCCCACGGCCGCGAGGAGCAAGGCGAGCACCGCGAAAACGACGAGCAAGAGAGTCATGAACCGCGGGCCCGCCAAGGAATCGGCGAGGACAACATCCATCGTGCTGAGGTTCGCGAGCGGGAGCGCCGTGTCACGCGACCAAACGACTTCGCGCGCCGAAGCCGCGATGCTCTCGGGAGGAAGGCTCGAGCGCATAACGATATGCATACTCCGTGGCGCGAATCCCGCCGCAGCCAGCACCGGGTAATAGAAATAAGACTCTGTCCCGGTCTCCTCTTCGAGCCCCGCCTGTTTCACGTCCTTCGCGATCCCGACGATCGTGAACCACGGGATATCGCTTCCGCTAGGTCGGACGCGGCGCCCAAGCGGGTTTTGATCCGGCCAGAAGACCTCTGCCATCGTCTCGTTAATGACGACGGAAGGTGACGCTGCATCCACCGCCTCGAAGGCGCGCCCTGCAACGATTTTGATCTGCATCGTTTCGAAATAACCCTCGGTGACGATTTGCCAGTAGTCCACGTTTTGCGGCGGCCCGTCCGGCGTCGGCTCGATGCCTTCGAAAGCCATATCGTTCGCATTCAAACGACGCCTTGGAGGCAGTCCACTCATCGCGGAGGCCGACTCGACGCCTGGAATCGCGGCCAGGTCGGCGGAAAGCTCGGAGAAAAAACCTATCTGGTCAGAGGGCTCGGGATAGTTCGTCTGGGGCAGGTAGAGCTCGAAAGTCGAGAGCCCCCGCGGGTTGAAGCCCGGCTCGACTTGCTGCATGTTCCAAAAGCTGCGGAGAAGAAGGCCGCAGACCACAACCGCCATGACCGCGGCGGCGATCTCAGAAACGACGAGAATGCGGCGCAGAAGCTGTCTTCCTGAAGTCGCCGTCGTGCGCCGGCCACCGTCTTTCAGCGACAGCCCGAGGCTTTTGCTCGTGACGTGCATCATCGGCGCGAGGCCGAAAAGGATGCCGGTGATAATTGAAACGGCGAAGGAGAAGAGCAACACGCTGCCATCGATACCAATCTCGGCTGCTCGCGGCACGCTTCCCGGGCTAATCGCAAACAGGATGCGGATACCGAAATGGGCAATCAGCAATCCCAAAACGCCGCCCATGAGCGCAAGGCTCAAACTTTCAACGAGGAACTGTCGGAGCAAGACGAGCCGTCCCGCTCCCATCGCGCTTCGCACCGCGATCTCTTTTTGCCGCGACTCCGCTTTCGCGAGCAGCAAATTGGCGACGTTCGCGCAAGCGACGAGCAGCACGAGGCCAACCACGGCGAGTAGCATCACGAGACGCGGGCGCACGTCCCCCACGACTTCATCGTGAAGCGCCGTTATGATCATCGGATGGCCCTCAGGGTTCGGCGAGTGCTGCTCGCCCGAGCGCTCCCTCCAGCCGGCAAGCAAGCTGCCGAGCTCCGCGCGAGCTTGGTCGACACCCACGCCGGGGGCGAGGCGTGCGATCATGTAATAATTGTGACTCCCGCGACGCGGGTAGTCATTGGGATCCAGAGCTAGCGGCAACCAGAGCTCGACACGGTTGTCGTCGATATCAAAACGTGGCGGCATGACCCCAACGACCGTGCGGAGCTCGCCGTCGACCTGGATCCGCCGACCCACGATGGCGGAATCGGCGCCGAAGGCCCGCGTCCAAAGCTCGTGCGACAAGACCACGACGTCGTCGCTCCCGGGAAGGTCTTCCTCGGCGATAAACACGCGCCCGTGCCGAGCGCCTACACCTAGGACGTCAAAAAACTCCGCCGTCGCCCGCCCGCTCGAGACCCGGACGGGCTGGTCGTTGGTTTGAAGGCTGCTGAGGCCGACGTTATAAATCGCAACCTCCGTAAACGATTGGTTCCACTCACGAAACTCTCGATATTCCGGCGCCGAGACCCAGAACTTGTCGAAGCCCATCGTCGGGAACTGGGTGTGCAGCATGACGAGCTGATTCGGCGCCTGGTACTCGAGCGGCTTCAGCAAAACGCTGTTCACAACGCTGAAAATGGCGCTGTTAGCGCCAATCCCGAGCGCAATGGTCAAAAGCGCAACGGCCGTATAGCCGGGGCTCTTGGAGAGAGACCGAAACGTGTAACGTAGGTCGGTCAGCCAGTTTCCCATGGATAGTCCTCCGCTACGGTCTAAGACGGAAGCTACCCGCAAAAGGTTGCGACCTAACTGGCGCGGCGCGACGACGGTCATGTCGTCCGTCTGCCGTGGAAAAGCCTTGAATACTGCGTCCACGATCGCTTTTGCAAGCGCCTTCTCCTAGCTATGATAAAGGCGTATGTACTGTGCGCGTCCGAAACGTGGCGTCCGAGGGCCGGACGAGACCCGACCTACACCCAATTGTGCTAGGCTCGATCCGTGCGGCCTCTCGCGGTGACGCTTCCTACCGCTCTCGGGCCGCGCATCACGTCATGAGCTTTCTCAAAGCCATTGGGGGCGCGGGGCGCCGCAAGATCCATCAGCGTGAGCTCGAAGCCGCCGTTCGCGGCTACGAGCAGCACCACAACCAGAGCGCGCGGACGAAACAGAGTTTCGCCGACACGGGAACGTTCCGGAGCCAGCTTGACCGTCTCTTCACGGTCGGAAACGCGGCGGAGACCGCGGAGTTGACCCGAACCGCCGAAGCGGTGATTGTGAGTACATGACCGACACGCCGCGACGCACGCGCTTCCGCTTCGCCGAGTTCACGCTATCGCCCTCGAGGCGGCTTCTTTTACGCGGCGACACGGAGATTCCGCTCATCCCGCGCTACTTCGATCTGCTCGTGCTCCTGGTGGAGCGGCGCAACGAAGCCGTGAACCGGGAGGAGATCTTCGACAAGGTTTGGAACGATGTCATCGTCTCCGACGGGGCGATGACACAAGCGATCCGCATCCTTCGAAAAAGCCTCGGCGACCCCGCCAAAGATCCGCGTTTTATCCGCACGGTGTCGCGGCATGGTTATCAATTCATCTACGACGATATCGCCGAAGAGCCGGACCTTACGCCGATGGGCAACGGCGATACGCTCGAGCAGGCAATCGCCGAGCTCATGGACGCCGAGCCGCCCACGAGCGAAGAGGATGAAACCCGCTTGCGTGACGCAGCGGAAACCGTGCTGCGACTCGGGGCGGAAGAGGACCTGTCGCGCATCAACGATGTCGCCCGCGCGCTTCTGCGCGACGTGCGCTGGGACTTGGCCGATTCGAGCTTCGTGCCGCTACTTGGAAGCGCGGCATCGCTCACCGCGATCCGCGCGCTGTTGAGTCTGAGGATTCGCAATACATGGAAACTGGTACACAAGCGATGGCTCGGCGCAACGATGGGCGGTGTGGCAGCGGGCATCGTGGGCGGCACCCTGGGTGCGCTCGTGCTGCTCGTCGGCCCGGGATCGCGAGCGACGTCGAGTGTCGCCATCGCGCTCCCGCTCGTGGGCGCCGTTGTGGGTGGGCTCGGAGCGCTCGGCGTCGGAGGGGGCCTCGCCTGGGCCGAAGCGCTCGTGCGTTCCTATCGAATGACCGCGCTCATCTTCCTTGGAGGCGCCGGTGGCGGTTTAGTAGGAGGCCTCACTCACTTCGTGGGACGCTTCACGATCGAAGGTCTGTTCGGTCGGGACCTGTCGCCCGTGGGAGGCGGATTCGAAGGGCTCGTCCTCGGCGCCGCGATCGGTGCGGGCTATGCGTGGGCGACGCCGGTCGAGGGCGGCGGAATGGCCACGCCACGAGGCAAAGCAAGGTGGAAAGTCGCCGCGGCCGCGGGAGTTAGTTGCTCGCTGTCAGGCATGGTGCTCGCGCTGAGCGACCACCACCTCGGCGCAATGAGCGTCGACTTCATGGCGCAAATCTTTCCCGGCTCCCAAGTGAGTTTGGACCCTCTCGCACGATTGCTGGGAGAAACCACGCCCGGCGTCCTGACCCGAACCGTCATCAGCAGCCTCGAAAGCTTGCTTTTCGGCGTCGGCGTCGTCGCGGGCCTAACGAAACGGCCTCGGCACCGTCGGTAGCTCTTACATTCCTGTCGCATTCTTCCAAGTCCCTTTTGCAGAGCAACTAAGCACGTCGTTGCTCGAGAACGACTGTCGGATTTCCTAACGAAACACGATCGCTCGCTACCTGTGCCATCGCGGAATAAAACATTTAAAGTCAGATGATGCAAAGGTTTAACTACCTTCCCTTCTGTTGTGGCGCGCGGCTTGCACTTTGATTCGTTACTCGCATTTTGCGAGCCAATAAGGTTGGCGCAGACGGGGTCGTGTTTCTCGCTCGAAGCAGAGCTCCCGCTGACGCCAGGGGCTGTCAATCCCCAGTGGGAAAAGTGGCGAGCCGGACGCTATTGATCGTAGAAAGTCCAGGAGTCGACTCTGGGCGTTACCGCGCCCTCGCGCGGAGTGCGGGCTTCAAAGTACTAACTGCGAACGGCGGTGCGATCACGACATCGTTCATCCGCCGGGCACAGCCGGCGCTCGTCTTCGTCTCACCTCACACCAAGTCCCCCGGACCGTCGGAGATTGCGCGCGGGATCAAGGAAGATCCCGAGACCGCCGACATCCCCGTCTTGATCCTCGTTCCCACCGAACGCGCTCGAAAAACCGCCTATCCGACGGAGGCTTGTGCCACCGTGGACGCGAGTGACGAAGAGCTTTTGACGACGATGCGTCTGCTGGCGCGCAACCCCCGCCAGGTGCGATACAGCCGCCCGCCTACGAGCCCGCTGGAAGGGAATCTGGATGAATCCTTTCCCGACGTGCTTCAGTTTCTCTTCACGGCCCAGAAAACCGGACGTGTGACCGTCCAAAATGGCGCACGAACAGGGCGGATTTATATCGAGTCCGGAAACGTGGTCCACGCGGAGCACGCCGAGCGTGACGGGACGGAGGCGTTCCGTCGCCTCTGCTTCAGCACCCGAGGCAAGTTCAAGTTCGAGCCAGGCTTTCGGACGTACCGCCGTACGATAGCAGCGGGCGGCATCCAGCTCTTGCTCGAGTCCGCACGGGTCAAAGATGAGCGCGCCCGCGCCGGCCCGGGTGTTGGCCCGGGTGTCGGCGATGTAAAGCTCTCGAGGCTTCGCCAAACCACGTTCCCATCGCTCGAGAGGCCGCGGCAAACGACGTTTTCGCGGTGGATCGCAAACATCTCCCGCGTCCTCGGCCACTAAAAGACCGGCCCACCGACAAAACACCCTGCTCAGCAGGATCTCACTTTTCGCTCATGTCTCTTCCGAGCCGCGCTTTTATGCTGGAGCCGCGACCTCGAGACATAAAGGAGACAGTACCTATGGCACTTTCAAGCTTCGTCGACACACGCCAGGCGACAGATTTCAAAATCAGCCACGACCACGTGCAGCTGCACACCACGAAACGCGTCCAGTTCATCGACGTCACCGAGCTGGTATCCGAGCGCGTCCGGCGCTCCGGGATCTATCACGGCATCGTCAATGTCCACACGAAGCATACGACGACTGGGGTCGTTCTCAACGAGAACGAGCCCCAATTGCTGCAGGATTTCCAGGAACGCCTCGAAGCTTGGGCGCCGCGCGAGCTGACTTACCAGCACAATGATATGCACGCGCGGCGCTTTCAGCGTATCGCGCCCGACGAGCGGCCAAACGGCGACGCCCACGCTCGCGCGCTCTTGCTCGGCGCCTCGGAATCGCTGAACGTGTTTGCGGGGCGCCTGGAGCTCGGCGAATGGCAAAGTCTCTTTCTCGTGGAGCTTGACGGGCCGCGGACCCGATCCTTATCGATCATGGCAATGGGAGCGCTCGAGTGATTTAATCTCCATCCATGGAGATCCTCGGCATCGACGTCGGCGGCTCGGGAATCAAAGGAGCACCGGTCGACACCGAACGGGGAGTCCTTCTCACAAAGCGTTACCGACTGCCGACGCCAAAGCCTTCGACGCCGGAAGCCGCCGCCCGAACCATCGTCGCCATCGTGCGTCACTTCAAGTGGAAAGGTGCGGTCGGCTGCGGGTTTCCGGGCGTGGTGCGCAGCGGCATGGTGCTGACGGCGGCGAACATGTCCAGAAAGTGGATCGGAGTGCAGGCCGATGTGCTCTTGAAGGAAGCGTCGGGCTGCGAATTCACGCTCGCGAACGACGCCGACGCGGCGGGGCTAGCCGAGATCCGCTTTGGCGCGGGCCAAGGCCGAGAAGGTGTTGTCGTGATGATCACCCTAGGGACGGGAATTGGCACCGCGCTCTTCACGGACGGCAAGCTCTTCCCGAACGTCGAGCTCGGCCGCCTCGAGCTCGACGGCAAAGTAGCGGAGAAGTGGGCTTCTGAGAAAGTGCGGCGGGACAAAGCGCTCAGCTGGAAGAAATGGGCGAAACGCATCAATAAATACCTCGACCGGATGCACACCTATTTCTGGCCAGACCTCATCATCCTCGGCGGAGGCGGCAGCAAGAACTTCGAGAAGTTCGCGCCCTATCTCTCGACGCCGTGCGAAGTTGTGCCGGCGAAGTTCCGCAACGGCGCCGGGATCGTCGGCGCAGCCTTGATAGGAGCGAACAAAACCTGAGCCAATCTCGTCTTACTGATTGGCGGTTCAGCGGAGGGAGCTATGTCTCTACGGTTGCGGATAAGCGGCGCCGGCCAGCATGAAGAGATTCGCCGGAGTCTCGAAGAGCACGGCGCCGACGTATCGAGCGCGGAAGGAGCCGAGCTCGTGCTCGTGGCAGAAGACGGTGCCGAGCCGTCCGTGGCGACGAAGTTGTGGCAAAAGCGCGACGACGCGGAGCTGCTCATCGCCTCGCGAGGTGCTTCGAGCGGCGTCTGGAACCGCCTCTATCGAAAGTGGCTCGGCCTTCCTTACTTCGATTACACGAGCAGCCTGCGGCTCTACCACACATCAGCGTTGAGGCGCGCGGGAGCGGAAGTTGCGCGGCCTCTCGAAGCCCTCGTCAGGCTTCACGTGGAAGGATTCAAAATCAAGGAGCTGCCGGCACCGACACGAGCGAAAGAAACACGGCCCGGGATCATGGAGCTCGCGAGACTCCGCAGCTTGCGGCGATCGCCGGACGCTGCCGATACCGAAGAGCTGAGCTTTGACAAGCATCTCAAGAAACGCCAAGAGCTCATCGTCAGCTATCTGGAGGTCGACGTCCCATTTCTCAACGTCGGATGCGGGTCGGATCGCTTGATCCAGAGGGTGGCTAAAGGTGTGGGGCTCGACGGCGACGTTCGCAAAGTTCGCTACCTCAGAAACCGCGCCCCCGCCGTGGTCGCGGGCAACGTGTCGAGCCTACCGTTTCGCGACGAGAGCTTCCCGCAGCTCGTTTGCTCAGAGCTCACGGGGGACGGCTCGCGCGAGACGGTGCGCCTCGACGAGCTACGCCGCGTGCTGCGCCGAGGAGGGACGCTCGTCATCGGTGCACCGAAAGCCGCGCGGTCGCTTCGGCAAGAGCTCGAGGAGCAGGGTTTCGATATCGACGCGATGAAGAAGGTGGGCCGCTCGGAGATGGTCTTCCGCGCCATTCGCCGCTGACGCTGGCTCAGCTCGACACACGAGACGGGGCCGAGGCCGACAAAGGCTCGTCGAGATCGTCGTCGAAGCCTGGCTCGCGACGCCGTCGCGCTTGCTCAGAACGCGAAAGTGTTTCTAGATCGAGAGCCCTAGGCGCATACAGATCGCGGTATCGGGACAAGCGCCGCGTAGCTCCTCGGAAGCTTGCACCCGTTCGTCGATCTCGCCTCGGGTGATGCGCTCGAAACCAAAACGCGGGAAATATTCATCGGCGGTCGTGGTCAGCAAATAGAGAACGCTTACGCCGTCCGAGCGCGCGCGAACGATCAAGCCTTCGACGAGTCGGCGCCCCACGCCACTTCCCCTGACATCCTTGGTCGCCGCGAGCGAGCGCAAGAGCGCGACATCGCCATAC
>Ga0114950_10002222_pt1 | contig 14858 bp, 12 predicted proteins | sample N075metaG_FD_83503 | JGI IMG/M metagenome (GOLD analysis project Ga0114950, IMG submission 83503) | Deep subsurface microbial communities from Kermadec Trench to uncover new lineages of life (NeLLi) - N075 metaG | ecosystem: Environmental > Aquatic > Marine > Ocean trench > Sediment | place... | reverse complement strand
CTTGAGCATTTCTGCGAGACGTCTGCCAGAGCGGGTCTTTCCGGTGGCGGAAAGGCCGATCAGGTAGATATTCGGCTTTGATCCCATAGTTTGTGTTCTGCCTGGGGGACTGGAGCGTGCAGGATTGCCGGTACTATCCCCTGCCGAATTCCTGGTGAGATTCAATGTATCCGGTGTAGTTGCGGCTCATCTCGCCAAGCGAATCGCCACCGAATTTTTCCAGCATTGCTTCGACAAGCACCAGCGCCATCATCGCCTCGCCGATCGGACATGCCCGCGCGACCTGGCAAATGTCGCTGCGGTTGTAGGCTGCCTCGACGACCTCACCGGTATTTATGTCCACTGATGGCAGGGGCTTCGTCATCGTGGCAATTGGCTTGATCGCTACGTTTGTGATTATCGGCTGGCCGTTCGACATGCCGCCTTCAATTCCACCGGCATGGTTAGATGTCTGCCGGAACCGCCGCGGGTCGGACGGGTCCGGGACGATCACGTCCTGCACTTCCCTGCCCGGTCGGCGTGTGTTTGCAAATCCGGTGCCGATCTCGACGCCCTTTACTGCGTTGATGCTCATCATGGCCCTTGCGAGGCGGGCGTCCAGCTTGCGGTCCCACTGAACGTGGCTGCCGAGGCCGACGGGTGCGCCGAACGCCACGACCTCGAACACCCCGCCAACGGTCGTACGGTCTTCTTTCGCCCTGTCGATAGCGGCTTTGAAGCGGGCGTCGGCATCGGGGTCTGAGGCGCGAACATCGGAAGCCTCGACAACGTCCCAATCCACGTCTTCGAGGGCGATCGTCCGTCCCTCTTCGGCGCCAGTGGCGACGGTTCGAGAGTGGATCGATATCCCGAACTCCTCAAGCAGCCTGCGGGCGAGCGACGCCGCTGCAACTCGGGCCGCGGTCTCTCTTGCACTTGCCCGCTCAAGGACGTTGCGCAAATCATGCTGAACGTACTTCAGCGCGCCGGGGAAATCGGCGTGTCCCGGCACGACCTTCGTATGGACCTTCTTGTCGACCTCTTCTCCTACGGGAGCGATCGACATGGCCTCGGTCCAGTTGGCGAAGTCGAGGTTTTCTATCCACAGCGCAATCGGCGAGCCGAGGGTTATTCCGTGTCTTACCCCCGAGCGGATGTCCGCACGGTCTTTTTCGATCTTCATGCGACCGCCCGACCCGTAGCCTTTCTGACGCCGGGCCATCTGCTTTTCGATGTACTCCTCGGTCAACTCAAGTCCGGCCGGAATGCCCTCGACGATCACGGTGAGGCCGGGGCCGTGCGATTCTCCCGCCGTCAGGTAGCGAAATGTTGTCATTCGTCTTGCTTTTCGTTTTTCACGTTATTTTCCGGGCCACTGGGAACCGGGTTAGTTAGCCATTCTGGCAGCGGACAACCGGATATCCGGCTGCAACCGGGCTTCGATTATAGGCAGTTGCAGGGAACTGGCCGCGAGGGGCGGAAAGGAAGTTAACCTGATTTGAGCGCCTTTTCGATCGCTGCGAACATCGTATCGACCGGTGCAGTCTGGCCTGTGGCCATCTCAAAGCCCTCGATACCCTGGTAGACCAGCATCGTCATTCCCCCGGCGCCCGTGCCTCCGGCGTTTTCCACCTCGCGCAGGAATTTCGTCATCGGGGGCGCATAAACGGCGTCATATCCCATCGCATCCGCCGAAATCATGTCCGCCAGAATCGGGGTCGCCATTTCTGCCGGACCACCTGCCATTCCAAGCGATGTGGCATTGACCAGCAGCGAGGCATAGGGGGCACAGTTCGCAAGTTCATCGCGGCCCAGCCCGATTGCGTCTGGCTTGAACTTGCCTTCCGAGAAATCAGATGCCAGCGCCTCGGCTTTGCTGACCGTCCTGTTGGCAATTGTGAGGCGTGCCACTCCGGCGAGTTTCAGCGCATAGACGATGGCGCGCGCTGCTCCGCCGGCACCGAACACAATCGCATCGACGCCTTTGGGGTCGAAACCCGCTTTTTCCCTGAGTGCTCGCAAGAAACCGGAGCTGTCGGTGTTGTGCCCGACAAGTTTTCCGTCGCGATTGAATATCCAGTTGACCGCGCCAACGGCCTCCGCTGCCTCGGTTAGCTCATCGACGAGCGGGATTACCGCCTGTTTGTGCGGCAGGGTTACGCAGGCTGCGAGAAAACCCCTGGCCCTGAAAGTTGCGACTTTCTCTTCGAGTTCATCGGGCGTAACGTCCCACGCCTCGAACGTCTCATTGATCCCGAGTTCGTCGAGCCCGGCCTGCTGGAACACCGGTGATTTTGTGTGCCCGATTGGGTGGCCCATCACCCCGATATTGCTGCTCATGGTTCTCCGTTGAGTGCTGGTCAGGTCAGGCGCGGCCAGGTTGAGCCTGGGCCACACGCACCATCGCCAGTGCAAAAAATGTCTGAGATCAATTATCGCTCACCGATGGATGGTCGGACCGACTAATTAACGCCCGCCGAGCGATTGCATATAGGTGGACAAGATAATTGCCGCGGAAGCTGAGTCTATCTTGCCCCGCTCTGCGCCACGGGCTTTCGACGGCGAATGGCCGGCCGCACGCAGCAGCGACTGCGCCTCGACGGTCGTCATGCGTTCGTCCCAGGTGACAACGGGCAGATCGGTTATCTTGCGGAGACGGGCACAGAATGCGTTTACCTTGCGGGCTGCCGGGCCGTGGGTGCCGTCGAGAGACAGGGGGAGTCCGACGACTATGGCCCGTGCTTCCCGTTCGGCAGCGATGCCGGCCACGCTTTCAGGATCGCCAGATCCGGTGGCTTCGATCGCCGCGATGGGGGTTGCTATGGTTCCGGTCGGGTCGCTAATGGCAAGACCTATCCGGACCTCGCCATAATCGACCCCGAGCATGCGGCCTGCCAATTTTTGTTCTGACAATTTCTTCCCGACGAAGCTATCGCTAGCTGTCTGATCCGTTCTCAAGTGAGGCGCGGATAACCTCTTCAGCTGAACCGAGGGCATCTGGCAGTTGATCGGCGTTCTTGCCACCTGCCTGCGCGACCGTTGCACTCCCGCCGCCGCCCCCGCCCATCTTGCTGGCCAGCGCCTTTGCGATATTTCCCGCGTGAATTCCAGCTGTGACCGTATCGTCAGTCGCCATTACAACCATCATCGGTCGACCGTCTATCACGCTACCAAGGACGATCACGCCCTCGCCGATCTGTTTCTTCAGGTGGTCGCCCGTCTTTCTGAGGGCGCCAACATTCGAGGCAGGAACCTCGCTGACTTCGACGTGGACGGTTGTGCCGTTCGCTTCGATATCGAAACCCTGCACCGAATTGCCAGGGCCCCGCGAACCCCCACCAACGCTGGCTTGAAGCAGCTGTTCTTCAAGTTGCGCAACCTTCTTGCGGGCCTGGTCCAGGTCTTTGGCGAGTGCATCAACACGGCCGGTGACGTCCGATACGGGGATCCGGAACCGGGAGGCGACCTCATCAAGGGCACCGAACCGCTCGAAGATCGCCTGCTCGGCGGCAAGTCCGGTTATCGCTTCCATGCGCCGCATGCCGGAACCGATCCCTGTTTCAGAAACGATCACGAAAGCGCCGATGCCACCGGTCTGGTCCATGTGGGTCCCGCCGCAGAGTTCGTAGCTCCAGGGAGCGTCAATCTGAATAGTCCGGACCTCGTTGTCGTAGGTATCACCGAAAAATGCGAGTGCGCCCTCCTCGACCGCTTCGCCGTAGGTCGTCCAGTGCACGGTGACCGGCCGGTTGAGCCTGATTTTCTCGTTGACCCGGTCCTGCACTGCCCGAATCTGGTCTTTCGTAAGGGCCTGCATATTGGTGAAATCGAACCGGAGCCGGTCGGCATCGACAACGGAGCCCGCCTGTCGCACGTGGGTGCCGACGATCTCACGCAGGGCGGCGTGTACAAGGTGGGTCGCTGTGTGATTGCGTCGGATGCGTTCGCGCCTGTCTCCGTCCACTGTGGCCGTTACAGCCGCTCCCCGGTTCAACGTGCCCGTGCTGACCTTGCCGAAGTGGACGTTTATGTGGCCGTATGGCGATTTCGTATCGGTTATTTCGACCTCGAAGCCATCGCCTGTAATCACCCCGGTGTCGCCGACCTGGCCGCCCCGTGCCGCATAGAACGGAGTTTCGTTAAGGACCAGCGCTATCTCATCGCCTTCGCTGGCAGATTCAACAGATTCGTCACCAACGACGATCGCTGCAATCGCGGTGTTTGTTGTGAGGGTCTCATAGCCTGTAAACGGTGTGTCTTCGAGGCCGAGTTTTTCGTACACCCGCGTCGAGTCTTTGTCCCCGCCGAACCCGCCTGCGGCCCGGCCGCGTTCACGCTGGGCTTCCATTTCAGAAGCGAACCCATCGTGATCAACAGACAGTTCAGCGCCGCTTGCCACTTCTTCAGTGACCTCGATTGGATAACCGTAAGTATCGTAGAGGACGAATGCTTCGGCTCCGGAGATACGATTTTTCCACGCCTTCGTTGCCCGGGTATCTCCCGAGGCGACGAGGCGCTCAATCTCGGCGATTGCCAACCGCACCCCAACCGAATGAGCGTCGTCGCCCGACGGCGTTTTCAGTGTCTTTCCGGCTTTGAGGTTTTCGACTGTGCCGGCATCTGACTCCCGAAACTCGATCATCCCCGCCAGCACCGAAGCGCCGAACTCGAGCGTTCTTGAGAAGCTGTTTTCTTCCTGTTCGAGGACGTCCTTGATGAAATCGTGGTTGTCGGTGAGTTCCGGGTAAACGTGGCCCATGTGGTCGGCCACGGTCCTGGCGACCGCCGATAGTATCGGGGTCTCCATGCCCAGCTCCCGACCGAACAACATTCCGCGCCGGATCAGTCGCCTGAGGACGTAGCCCCGCCCCGAGTTGCCGGGGATGACGCCGTCGCCGATCAGGAACGATGCGGACCTTGCGTGCTCGGCGACAACGCGGATCGCGCGGTCGACAGTTGCGTCGAGTCCCCACTCCTTGCCGGCGAGTTGCTCGACTCTGGCGATGATCGGCTGAAAGAGGTCAGTCTCATAGACATTCGGGGCACCCTGCAGCACTGCCAGCATCCGCTCGAAACCCATCCCGGTATCGATGTTTTTGGCGGGCAGAACGGTGTCGTTGCCGTCGAGGTCGCGGTAGTACTGGGTGAACACCAGGTTGTACAACTCGACGAAATCGTCGTGGTAGTTCGGGCCCCACTGCCCGTCTCGCGCCGGGTCGTCTGCTGCCGGAACGTCGTCGAGCGAGCCGCGGTAGTAGCTAATTTCGGAACTGGGTCCACATACACCCTCGTTGCCCGCCGGCCCCCACCAGTTTTCTTCGTCGCCAAATCTGTAAATTCGCTCCGGCGGGATCCCCAGGTCAAGCCATATTCGCTCGGCCTCGTCGTCGGTTGTGTAGATGGTGTAGTACAGGCGCTCGGGATCGAGCCCCAGGCGGTTCGTCATCAGGTCGAGCGCCCATTCGCAGGCTTCTTTTTTGAAATAGTCTCCGAAGCTGAAATTGCCCAGCATCTCGAACATCGTCAGGTGGGTGTCGTCGCCCACCTCTTCGATATCGGTCGTTCTGAAGCATTTTTGCGAAGTAACGGCCCTTGGGTGAGGCGGTTCTTTTTCGCCTGAAAAATAGGCTTTGAACTGAGCCATGCCAGAGTTGATGAGCAACAGCGTCGGGTCGGCGGCTGGAATCAGCGACGAAGACGGCATGCGGAGATGGTCGCGCTCCTCGAAGTACGAAAGGAACGCCTCTCGCAGTTCGTCTGCTGTTTTCGGTACCGATGCTGGAGGACCCGGGCTCATTTTTCTCCGAACTGTTCGCCAATCTGACGGTGGGGCTGAATCGAACAATTGATTCTAGATAACGCTCAATTTGCCTGTCAAAGAAAAAGGCAGGTGTAAGAGGGCGGCTACACCTTTCGGCACCAACACCTATCGCGTTCGATGAGTTTGTCCCACACCCCGACCCCCTCACTCGCAGCGAGAGGAGACCACCTTGAGCGCACGACAACGTTGCCGTACGCCTACAGATTTTTACTCGCTATCAAGTGTATCTATCAGTTGGGTTCGAGTTCGGATATCGGAATCTGCGTCACCGAGCCTCACACTGGTCGCGATGGCCATTGCCGCCAGTAATTCTTCACGCCTCTCAGGAGTCAACGGAACGTCGGTTTCCAACTCTGGTGCACCGGGGCCTGGAGGGCCGCCCACACCGGCGAAAGCTGGTTCGCGTCCGGCAGGGGCTTTTGACGCCCGCTCCGCCAGCCTTTCCGCAGCTGTTGGTGCGGCCCTGTCCGCAACCGGCTCAGCTGCCTTTCCATACCCGGCCATCCGAGCGGCATCCCACTGGAGTGGAACTTGCGCTTCGCCCCAGTAAACGGTCTGGTGGGGGAACGGAATCTCAATGCCCTCGGCATCGAACCGTATTTTGATGCGCCTACGCATCTCGCCCATTAATTCCCATTGCTTCATCGGCTTGCAATCGCCCAGCATCTTGAACGTTACCGCCGAATCGTCCAGCGAATTCAATCGCAGCACCTGTGGCGGAGTTATCAGCATGAGGCCGTAGTAGGGGTCGGCTGCGATTTCATTACCGATATCGTTCAGCACTTCGACCACGCGGTCGACATCCTCCTTGTAGGCGACGCCGACATCGAGGTTCACCCTTGACCAGTACTTGGTCTTGTTCGATGCAACGGTTATCTCACCGTTCGGAATCACGTGCACCTGGCCATCGAGGTCCCGGAGCACTGTCCGGCGGAGGTTAATCGATTCGACCAGCCCCGAAATACCTGCGATTGTGACCACGTCACCGGTCCTGTACTGGTTTTCGGCAAGTATGAAAACCCCCGCGATCAGGTCACGCACAAGGTACTGGGCACCGAAGCCGACCGCGATCCCGGCGATTCCGAATCCACCGAGAACGGGTCCGATGGGGACCGAGAGTTCTGTGAGCACCATGAACAGTGCCGAGACGTATATCAGGCTGACAGCAACGCCAACGAACACGCTGGAGAGTGTTTGCGACCGCTTCATCACTTCGTCGCGATCGGCCGTCGAAGCCTGGCCGAGCATGATCGACGACAGGGCCCTCGGAATGACGCGCCTTGCTATTCGAGTCACGACCCAGCTCATAAATAAGATCATCGCGATTCGCAATCCGTCTGTTGCGAACCAGCTGCCGGTCGTCGCGCCTGCGTTTTTCAAGAAACTCGTGGCCGGGGCAATGTTGTTGCCAAGGACATTGAGTATGCCAAGGGTTGCGGCGACGCCGAAGATGGCAGCGACCAGGAAGTTGGATATCCAAGAATCGGCGGCCTGCACCGCCATGCCAACATCGGCGGTGGCTTCGTGCTGGTCGAGACCCTGGACGGCCTGGCGAAGTCCCCGACGCAGGATTCTGCGGACCACCCACCAGCCGATGATGGCGCCGAGGGCAATCAGCAGCGCCCACAACCCGCCGCCGGCAAGCCAGGCCATGAATGTGCCGTCGGCCGGATGGTCGAATAGAGTGTCGAGGAACGAGTCTTCCATGCGTTGAAGTGGCGACCGTACCGGTGCGGTAGGTCGTTGGAGAGCGGAAAGCGGCTTACCCGGCAGGATTAAGCCAGAGCAGAACTGGGATCCGCCGAGACACGGCAAACGATACAGGTCGGCCCCGGTCGCAAACTGGGAGTGCCCTAGTTCCCGCTACTTTCCCAGATTGTGACGTACGGTCCGCCCTTGCCTGAAATCAGGTTGGCGATATCTTGCCGGTTGGTCTCGCTGATCGACTTGCGCTCTTGTTCCATCAGTTCGAGCAACTGGTCGATCAACTGCTCCCGGACAGGTGAGTCCAGCCTGCTGCCGAACATTTCTTGCATCGCGTCGCCCAGCAGGGGTCCTTCAAGCGCGAGCAGCGACCCGGCAAAGAAAAGCACACCCACTGTGCCACCCGGTTCATCGCTCGATTCAGGAATATTGATGCCCAACTCGGCGATTATTCGTTTCAGGGAATTCGCCCTGATCACGGCTTCAACCTGTTGCGGAATGCCCATCAATTCGAGAAATCCGACGCCAGGTCGGCGAATAATCTTTGAAAAATCGCTTTCGACGCTCGAATAGAATTCTTCGCCAAGGATGTTTGAAATCGACAGCCTCAAAATCGCTGGACCGCCCGGGCGGTCGTCACGGGCGTCGATCGCGATGAACTCCTTCAGGTGCGGAAAAATGCACAGGGTAATGTCAGCGGTGCCCCGGTCTGAATCAAACATCCGTCGATTTTACCCCCTAGCGGAAGCCGAGCATCTCTTTTATTCGCTGAAATATGCCAGGCCGGCCGCCGCGCCGCGCCTTGTGCCAGCTGCGCTCTGCTGAGGCTGATCGGCTGAGGTTGGCGGTGCGCCGTTTCATCACGTCGCGAATCTCCCGGTCTTCATTTTCGTCAAGCCAGAACCCGGCATCGTTGGGGCAGGCCTCGATTTCCAGGTTGTAGCCCCGGTAACGGAAGCGAGTCATCTGCTCACCGCAGTGTGGGCACATGTGGTCGACGTCATGTTTCCCGTACTGTCGCTGCCCCTTGACCATGTCGTCGGATGCGGCCTTGTCCTCAAGCGATACCAGCGCGTCGAACGACAACCAGACGCCCTTGCATTCGGGGCACTTTGACGACTCTTCTCCAGAGGTCTTGGTCCCCAGCAGGGTGTTTTGGTCTATCGGACACGTAAGGTTTTGCAATTCGATCAGCCCTTGTTTATTTCAGCTAACGATAACTGATTGTACGAACCCGACCGCCAGTCGGCGTGATTTCCGAATCTATTATCTGCCTGCACGGCCCGCCGGTTCGAGTTGGCCATCATGTGGGACCCGGTCTTGTCGAATACCTGAAATCGCAGTGCGATGCGCCCTGCATGATGGTCTGGGTACGTTCGAGGTTCAGTTTCGGGTTGAACCCGGCTACGAACTCGAAATCGCGGGTGCAGGAGAAAATGGCGCCGAGGTCGCCAAAACCGAGTTCGTTGTACATTTCGGCGTACTTACAGCGGGTCACGTTGAATGAGTATTTTTCTGAATCGCTTTCGACAATGTCGATTTCGAGTGCGCCGTTCCGTCGCCACGCGTCTTTACTGGCGGCGTAATCCTCAAGGCCGTTCGCACCGATGCCCTTCGCGAACTCTGCGCCCTGGTCCCGGGCCAGTTTGGTGATGACGCCTGTCGCGATTTCGTTTGTCTTCTCGACCCCGAATTCGGCCTGAAACGCTCTCAGCATCGGACCGAGGACCATCGCTTCAATGCGCCGCCGGTCGATGACATCCATTTTGCTCGGATCGAAACCCATGCGTTTTCTCCTGTAAACCGGTGGAATTAATAGCTGGCTATTGCAGCGTCACGGACATTGCCACAGCCCCGCCGCCGGCGTGGCATATGACTGCGAGACCGTTTTTGGCCCTGGCCGCCTGGAGGCTGTACAGCAACGTTACGACGATGCGCGCCCCGCTTGCGCCAATCGGGTGCCCGAGCGCAATGGCCCCTCCCCTGGTGTTCACGCGGTCCCAGTCCCAGCTCAGCGCCTTGCCGTTTGCCAGGACCTGCGCAGCGAACGCTTCATTCACCTCTATCAGGTCGAAGTCGTCCAATGTCTGCTCTGTCATTTCAAGCAGTTTTTTCACCGCCATCCGCGGTGCGTCGAACAGCATCCCCGGCGCGTTGGCCGAGTGGGCGTATCCGGTTATGCGGGCGACGGGACCCGCTGAAGATTTTTCCGCCATCGCTTCCCCGGTAACCACCACCGCGGCCGCGCCGTCGCTAATTGACGAGGCGTTCCCTGCCGTCACGGTGGCCCCGGGGGGGAAGATTGTTGAGAGCGCCGATAGACGTTCCGTGGTGGTGTCCGACCTTGGCCCCTCGTCAGTATCGACAACGACGACCTGACCGTGCCGGTCGGTAACTTCGACGGCCGTAATTTCGTCTTTGAACGAGCCCTCCGCAGTCGCTGTCGAGGCAAGCCTGTGGCTTCGTTCGGAAAAGTCGTCCTGGTCTTCCCTGGAGATGCCATATTTTTCGCCAATGGCCTCGGCTGACCCACCCATATGACGGTTTTCAAACGGGCACCACAACCCGTCGTGAATCATGGAATCGACCAGGGTGGCGTCGCCAAGCCGCTGCCCGGTCCGGCTATTTACCAGCAGGTGCGGCGCGGCGCTCATATTTTCCATCCCACCGGCAACCATCGCCGTGGTTTCGCCAAGCTGGATCGACTGGGCGGCGAGCACGATTGACTGCATCCCGGATGCGCAGGCTTTGTTGATTGTGAGCGCAGAAACGGTGTTCGGTATATCCGCACTGATCGCAGCCTGCCGGGCGGGGGTTTGTCCGAGGCCCGCCGACAGCATGTTGCCCATGATTGAGTATTCGATATCGCCGCTATCCAATCCGGAGCGGTCGACCGCAGCCCTGATGGCGGTCGCGCCAAGTTCGGTGGCCGAAGTTCCCGAGAGGCCCCCCTGAAACTTGCCCAGAGGAGTTCTGGCCGCACCGGTTATGAATACATCGGACTTGAGCGCGTTGACCATCGGGGTGTTTCCTGCAGGTTCGATTTCGTGAATGTGTCGCCGATGAGTATAGATCGCCCGAGCTTCCGGCCGAAACTGGCGCGGCTAGTTATCATGCAAACGACGGTTCGGACGTGTGTAAAGAAATCTCAGGCGGGGACTACACGAACCGTCAGGCCGTCGGCGGTCAGCGCGATTTCGCCGCGCTTTAGTGCAAGAGCGTCGTTGCCGTAAATTTCGCGGCGCCAGCCTGTAAGAGTCCTGATGTCTGGAGCGTCCTCGGTCGCGATTCGGTCGAGTTCTTTCCGATTCGCCACGAGCTGGGCGGCGACTCCGTTTTCATCGCACCGTAGCTTCAACAGGGCCTGCAGGAGCGCGACCAGCGTTTCGTGACCTTTCAGGGGAGGCCTGCCCTTCTCGGGGTCGGGACACTGATCGTCGGGCAGTTCCAATCCCACCTGCACCGCGTCCAGCATGGCGCTTCCATCCCTGCCATGCGCAAACCGTTCGTTAATCCCGCGTACCCTTGCGAGTGCGGCCGGTGTTTGCGGTGCGTTCAGGGCGATTTCGGCGAGCGCTTCATCTCGACAAACCCAGCCTCTTGGAATATCCCTCCGCTGTGCGCTGACTTCCCGCCATTCGGTTATCTCCCGCAATACGGCCAGCGCGCGGCGTGTCGGTCGACGGAGTCTTACCCGGCGCCATAGTTCCCGCGGGTCCAGGTCGTAAAGTTCCTTGTTTCGCAGGTGGCTCATTTCTTCCTGGGCCCAGTCTGCACGGCCTGAGTTTTTGAGATCGGCGGTCAGTCGGTTGTAGACCTTAATCAGGTGCGTGACATCGCCGAGTGCGTACTCGACCTGGTGGTCGGTCAGCGGCCTTAACGACCAGTCGGTCATCTGCGACCGCTTGTCGATTGTCAGGCCGACTATTTTCTGCACGAGGGTGGCATAGGCCGGTTGGTCACCGTAGCCGCTTACCATCGCCGCGATCTGGGTGTCGAATACCGGCTCGGTCATTTTGCCAGTGGCATTGAACATGACCTGCATGTCCTGGCTGGCCGAGTGGAAGACCTTCAGGACCGAAGTGTTCGCCATGAGATCGTAAACGGGCTGAAGGTCGATGCCATTTGCGAGCGGATCGATTGCCACCGCGCGATCGGGAGTGGCGATCTGGACCAGGCACAGTATTGGCCAGTAAGTCTTCTCTCGGACGAATTCTGTATCGACTGCGACGAACTCGGCGGTGGAAACCTCGTTACAGAATTCAACGACGTCGGCGGATTTAGTAATTAGCACTCACTGGGTATACACCTGCGAACGGATTCTCGCCATTCTGATCGAACTGGCGAGCGGTCAGTTTGCGAGAGTAACTCAGACGAACCGACAGAATTTTTGGAGGCCCGGTCGCTCCCTGTCCACTCACACAAGCTGCCGTGGCCGGTACTGCAGGGCCTCGGCCACATGGGGAGTCAGGATGTTTTCGATACCAGCCAGATCAGCGATGGTCCGGGCCACTTTCAGCACCCGGTGAAGACCACGTGCCGAAAGCGTCAGCTGCTTCATGGCCATCTGCATCAGCGATTGCGCCGAATCCTCGATGGCGCAGTGGTCCCAGACCTCTACCGGGCCCATGTCGGAATTTGAAGTCAGGCCGGTGTCGGCAAACCTTTTTCTCTGGATATCGATGGATCGTGAAATTCGCTCCCGAACTGTTTCGGAATTTTCGGACGATGGCGGTGTCACAAGCTTTTCGTACTCGACCCGTGGTACATCGACAAAAATGTCGAACCGATCGAGCAGCGGACCGGAGATCCTCCGCCTGTACCGCGATACGGCCGTTGGCGAACACGAACAAGCATGCTCTGGATCACCGCTGTAGCCACAGGGACAGGGGTTCATCGCCGCCACCAGCATGAAATTCGCCGGGAATGTCGTTGTGCCCTGTGCCCTGCTGATGGTCACAACCTTGTCTTCTATCGGCTGTCTCAGGACTTCGAGCGATGCATGTCCGAACTCGGGCAGTTCATCGAGGAAAAGAACACCGCGGTGACTCAGGGTAATCTCGCCCGGTCGCGGGTTGACGCCGCCCCCTACGAGACCCGCATTTGAGATCGTATAGTGCGGTGCGCGGAACGGGCGCTCGCTAATCATCGGCGTATCGGCAGGCAGGTGACCGGCCACCGAGTATATGGTCGTCACATCGAGGGCCTCTTCTGCGGTCATCGACGGCAGAATCGAGGGGAGACTGCGCGCCAGCAGAGTCTTGCCCGACCCCGGAGGCCCGGCCATCAGGAGGTTGTGACCGCCTGCTGCTGCCACCTCGATGGCGCGCTTGGCGTGCTCCTGTCCTCGCACGTCAGAAATATCCGGGCCCTCCCGACCCGACGCAGGCCGAGCACTGAGGTCCACCGGTTCGTCGATCGGATCGATCTGTTTTTCCGATCGTAAAAACGCAATCATTTCAGCGAGGTTTTTTACCGGGAATACATCGATGCCATCGACAAGTGCAGCCTCTTCGGCGTTTGCTGCGGGAACGAAGGCACGTTTGAACCCCTGACGCTTCCCCACGGCCACCATTGGGAGCATCCCCATCGTCGGGCGAAGCGAACCATCGAGCGCCAGTTCGCCAAGCAGTAGCGAACTGTCATCGAGTTCGGGGACCTGCCCGGTACTCGTCAGGATGCCAATTGCTATCGGCAGGTCGTATGCAGGACCCGTTTTGCGTATGTTGGCAGGGGCAAGGCTCACTGCGATTCGTCGCATCGGAAACTCAACACCTGAATTGCGTATGGCGGCCCTCACCCGCTCGCGCGATTCCTGGAGCGCCGTATCGGGGAGCCCAACTATGTGGAAAGCGGGCAGGCCCGGCGCAATATCGACCTCCGTCTCAACGACAATACCGTCGAGTCCAATGAGCGCGCATGTACGTGTCTTGGCAAGCATTAGGAGACCCCCTCAAACAAAAATCAGGCCAACCGGGAACCGCAAACGCCCTGATCCCCAGTCGGCATCTTAGAGTTTGCCGCGGCGATCTCAAACCGGGCCTGTCACACGCGAATCAACAAACCATATTCACACCGTGCGTAAACCTGAGTGCGCGCACGGCGCTGAGAGATTGGGACAGTATTGGTCAGATCAGATATCCGCCAATCCGTTGTGGGATTCGTTGTTGCCATGACTACGAACGTGTACGGATTACGAGAAGTACAGGACTGAAATATGCCGACGATCCTTGTCGTTGACGATCACGAAGAGATTCGCGAAGCCCTGGCCGAAATCCTCGAAGAGGAAGGCCATGAAGTACTCCAGGCCGCCGATGGGTTGGATGCGCTCGAGATGATTTCTCGCAGATTGCCAGATGTCATTTTGCTCGACATTGCCATGCCCGGAATCGACGGTCTTGAGACATTGAGCCGGTTGAAGGAAATCCCCGAAAGCGCAACGCTTCCGGTGATTATGGTCACCGCCCAGGGCGACCGCCAGAACATGGTGAAGGCCGTGCAGCTGGGGGTGCGTGACTACATCACGAAACCGTGGGAACCGGGTGAGGTTGAGATGTGTGTGAACTGGGCGATAAAGGCTGCTGCCGGTGCATCTGATCAGCACCAGGAACCGCCATTGCTCGCGCATTCGGCCTAGGCTCTCACGGACGGCTAACCGGACGACAATCCCCAGGCGAACGAGTGTCCGCCATTGGGGATTTTCCCGCGCTTGAATGCGTTCTGAAAGCTGATCCGATTCGAATCCCCACATTTTGCATCTAAACTTGTGGATATCGAAATTGATCGCCTGTCCGAATCGACCACACCGGGAACATCTGAATTGCCACCTGAAGAAGACGCCTACCGCGGGGGCAACCATCCCCCTTACTGCACCTGTGCAGCGTGCACGGCGGAACGGCTTGGGCGCCTGTCGCAGAGTGGTCCGGCAGGGACAGCAAAGCGCATTTTAGATGCTTTGCGGCGGGTGTTGCGCCTGGGGAATTGATCGGATAAATCCCTTTGAACTACGAGGGACTAAAGGCTGTTGGGCCCCATGAATCGGCTCCAGAGCCCACCGATTGCGAGTCCGAACAATACGGAAAACGGAAGACCGATAAGCAATCCCCACTTCAACAGCTCGCCGACGCTAGTTCTGGTGTCGTCAAATTGGAATAACGAGATCACCGTGAAGGCGATGCCCATCACGAACCCGAGGCCCGCGCCCATAAGGGCTGGCTTGCTGAATCTCAATATCCCTGGCCTTTCGTTTGTTCGTTTTCCCGGAAGGCGGCTAGCCCATCAGGTACGTATCGTATTCGTTCTCGCACGGATTCCCGTTGGACACGTGCATGCGCCGTTCGCCCGGCTCCAGAAT
>Ga0114950_10002221_pt1 | contig 14859 bp, 14 predicted proteins | sample N075metaG_FD_83503 | JGI IMG/M metagenome (GOLD analysis project Ga0114950, IMG submission 83503) | Deep subsurface microbial communities from Kermadec Trench to uncover new lineages of life (NeLLi) - N075 metaG | ecosystem: Environmental > Aquatic > Marine > Ocean trench > Sediment | place... | reverse complement strand
GCGAGCGTAAGCGTAAATACGGATTACAACCCTGAGGCGATTTCGAGCATGAGTGCCTATCAGGACTACGCCTGGTTGCCGCATCCCCAGGGGGGCGACACCCGTGCAAACAACGACCTGGTGGCCACAAGAGTGGTGAACGCGGTCGACGAGGCACTGGCGGCCAGCGGCTACCGGAAAGCGCAGCAAGACGCCGATTTTCTCGTTGGGTGGCACCTGAGCCTTGAGGGAAAGATAGATGTGACCACGGTGAACAGGTATTACGGCTACGGTTACGGCCGATGGCGTGGCGGCGCTGTCGTGGTTGGCCAGACTACAAGTGTTCGAGCGTATGACGAAGGTACGCTGATTATCGACATCGTAGACGCAGCTTCGAATGAGCTCGTCTGGCGAGGCACGGCACAAGGCGAAATAAAAGCCGATGCTACCGGCGAGCAGAGAAGCGAACGCGTCCGGAGCGTGGTGCAGCAGATTCTGGAGGACTTTCCGCCACAGCCCGGTGGTTGAGCGGCCAAATTCAGCGTGCGGGTGACTCCATACAGAGCGCCCGGCCGGGAAGGCGGAGAAATAGCCTCGAGGTGGGGTACGATCGTCCGGTCTTCACTGGCGGTGGCTGCCGCCCTTTCGTGCCTGTCCTGCCGTTCGGGGGAAGTCGCGGAATCCCGTCCCGCTCTATACGTGGGGCGCCAGGCGTGCGCGACCTGCCACCGCGCCGAAGTTGACCGATGGACGGGCTCTCACCACGATCTCGCCATGCAGTTCGCGAACGACGAGACCGTACTCGGCGACTTCGACAGCACCACGTTCACCTATGCCGGTGTCACGTCGACATTCTTCAAGCAGGACGACAAGTTTGTTGTCCGCACTGACGGACCGGATGGCGAGTTGCATGAGTACACGATCGTGTACACGTTCGGTGCGATCCCCCTGCAGCAGTATTTGATTGAATTCCCCGATGGGCGCTTCCAGGTACTCGGGATCGCCTGGGATACCCGTCCAATTTCTGAGGGAGGGGGACGTTGGTTCCACGTCTACGAAGGAGACGAGGAGCCGATTGCCTATACGGATCCGTTTCACTGGAGCGGGTCCAATCAGACCTGGAACCGCATGTGCGCAGATTGTCACTCCACGAACCTGCGCAAGAATTACGATCTGACCGCCGATCGCTACGAGACGACCTGGTCTGAGATCGACGTGTCGTGCGAGGCGTGCCATGGACCAGCCTCGAAGCACGTAGCGTGGGCCGAGGGCTACGTGCGCGGTGAATCGACCGGATCCGGGATGGGACTCACGGTCCAGCTATCGGATTCTGATAACGCCGCATGGGTATTCGACAGCACCGCCTCGATCGCGCGTCGGTCCGTACGCCTGTCATCAAGCTCGGAGCTGGATACGTGCGCACCCTGCCACTCACTCAGGAGCATCTATTCGGCGGATCCCGAGACCGGCCGACCGTTCCTCGACAGCTATCGGCCGCGGTTGCTCGATGAGGGATTCTATTTTGCGGACGGTCAGATTCAAGACGAAGTATTCGTGTACGGATCCTTCCTTCAGAGCAAGATGCACGAGGCCGGAGTGACGTGTTCTGACTGTCACGATCCACACAGTCTCGACACGTATGTCGTCGGCAATGGACTTTGCACGCGGTGTCACCAGGGGGCGACCTACGACACGACCGCACATCACTTTCATCCGATCGACTCTGATGGCGCTGCATGCATCGAGTGCCATATGCCAGCCCGGACTTACATGGTGGTCGATCCCCGCCGAGATCACAGCTTTCGCATCCCACGGCCCGATCTCTCGGCCCAGCTCGGGACACCGGACGCATGCACGAGCTGTCATACGGAGAAGAGTTCGGCCTGGGCAGCAGGTGTGGTCGACGAGTGGTATGGGAGCCGACGAGCTCAGCGCGGTGTGAGCGTAACGCACTATGGTGAAGTGCTGGCGGCAGGGCGCCAGAGCGTGCCGGGCACCGACATTCCACTGGGCGCCCTCGTCGGGGATCCTGAGCAGCCAGCGATCGTTCGCGCCACGGCCGCCTCGCTCCTGGGCCGCTACGGAACGAGTCCGGCCCGGGAGGCCATCGTTCGCGCTCTGACCGATACCGAGCCGCTGGTACGAATGGCGGCCGCAGAAGTCGTGGGGGTAATCGGAGTGCCTCAGGGCGATCCGGTGCCGATACATCTTCTTGCCGACGAGGTACGGTCCGTCCGATTACAAGCAGCTCGAACCCTCGCCGGCACTCCGCGCGGAGGCCTCACGGTTGCCCAACAGGTCTCCCTGGATAACGCCGTGAATGAGTACATCCAATCCCAGCTCGTGAGCGCAGACTGGCCATCCGCACACCTCAACATCGGGGCAGTTGATGCCAGCCGGGGCCGTCTGGAAGCGGCTGAACGGGCATTCCGCACGGCGATCCGCATAGGGTCCTGGTACACGCCGGCGTATGCGAACCTCGCCGATCTGTACCGTTTTCTGGGGCGAGATGCGGAAGGCGAGATCCTGCTGCGCGAAGCACTGACGTTGGCGCCTGACGAGGCTGCTTTGCATCATGCGCTAGGGCTGCTGCTGATTCGGGCAACCCGGCCCGACGAGGCCCTGATGGAGCTGGCACGAGCGGCCGAACTGGATCCGAGTAACGCCAGGTACCCGTACATCTACGCGATTGCATTGCAATCAGACGGTCAGACCCGTCGTTCGCTCGAACTACTCGAACAGACGCTGGACTCTCACCCGTACGACCGTGACGTGCTCATGGCGCTTATTTCAATCAATGTCCAACGGGGCGCGACCGAGCAGGCACTCGTCTACGCACAACGTGCGGTGCGAATCCGGCCGGACGATGAACAGGCGCGTTCGCTGCTGGAACAGATCGAGGGCCGGCTCTAGACGGGTCGCTGTGCCCTTCACGTGAGCATCCTATTGGGATGGAGAATGCTTGCCGTCGGGCAAGGTCAGGCCTGATTTACGCCTCGCGGCTACCCGGCCCGAAGAACAACAATCGCGCCGCGACCCGCCTTCGGTACTCGGCTGTGGACCGGATGTCGTCGATCGGAGAGACGTCCGTGGCCAGGGCGGTTTCGAATCCATCGAGACTGTATTCGGCCTCGCCCGAGTCCAGCAGTGCTTCAACCGCAGGGCAGCGGCGCACCGTCGGGGCGAGACTGGCCGCGACGACGCGCCACCCGTCCTCCGCCTCGACCGTCGCCAGGCCGATCTTGGCGATCGCCTGTGCCCTCCGCGCCCCGACCTTGTCGAACCGCTGGTTCGCCCGGGGTGCCAGCGGCACGCGTATCCGGGTGATCAGCTGGTCGTCGGCGAGGCGCATTTCCTTGTAACCCAGATAGAACTCGGACAGCGGAATTTCACAACTGTCTCGTTCCGACTGGGCCACGACGACGGCGTCATAGGCCATCAGCACGGGAACGCCATCGGCCGCCGGCGACCCGTTGGCGATGTTGCCGGCCCAGGTGCCGCGAGCCTGGATCTGAACGGCGCCGACCTGCCGGGCCGCGTCCACGAGTAACGGAAGGTCACGTGTGGTGCGCGGATCCCGAATCAAGTCCCAGTACGTGGTGGTGCCCCCCAGGATCAGGGCGTCCTCCGTCCAGCGGTGCGATCTCAATTCTTCGATCTGCCCGAGATCCAGATAGGTTGATTCCCGCGTTTCATGATGCGCGGGCCAGTGCACGAGCAGATCCGTACCGCCCGCCAGTGGGACAGCCTCGGGTTCCTCGGCCAGCATCCCGAGCGCCTCCTGAAGCGAGGTCGGGCAGAGGACGTTCACGACGCGTCTCCGACGACTGCGGGGTCATCTGCCTCCAGCGCCGCCTCGATACTGTCTACAATTCCATCGTAGCCGGTGCAACGGCAGAGATTCCCCGCCATCAGCTCACGGATGTGGTGTGTATCGAGCAGATCGCGGTTCGCGAGCAACCAATTCGCCGTGATCACCACACCGGGAGTACAGGCGCCGCATTGCGTGGCCCCGCCTTCGAGGAACGGAGCAAGTGCAGCTTCGTCGAGTGATTCCACGGTGTCGATCCGCCGGCCCGCGGCCTGGAATGAAAGAACGAGGCACGAGTTCACCGGAAGGCCGTCCATGAGTACGGTGCAGGATCCACACTCGCCTTCCGCGCAACCTTCCTTGGTGCCCGTCAGGCCGAGGCGATAGCGCAGCGTATCGAGCAGGCGTTCCGCCGGATCGACCTCGATCTGCGTCTCCTCGCCGTTGAGTCGCCAGCCGAACGTGATCGTATCACCCGTGACGGGCAGGTCTCCCGCGACCGGCAGGACTCCGCTGACGAGCCCGTTCACTGGCTGAATCACGAGGCCTCCAGCGCAGCTACGGAATCGAGCTCGGCCATCAACCGCTCCGGCGTGAGCGGAATTGACGTGGCCGGGATTCCCAGGGCGTGCGCCAGGGCATTGGCGATTGCGGGTCCCGGACCATCCATGGGAAGCTCGCCGATACCCTTCGATCCCTGCGCGCCGTGTGGGTACGGCGTCTCCAGGAACTTGACCCGAATGGACGGCAGATCGTCGCTGGTCGGAATGATATAGTTGGTCAGCTGACAGTTCTGCATGGCGCCGTCCTGCCAGCGGATGTCTTCGAGGAGCGCCCAGCTGATTGCCTGGGCGACGCCACCCTGAATCTGTCCCCTGGCCAGCGTTTCGTTGAGCACGTGTCCGACTTCCTGCACGGCCACGAAATCCGTGACTCGCGTCCCGTAGGTGCGCAGGTCGACCTCGACTTCCGCCACGTAGGCGGCCCACGCATACGCCCCGTAGGCGTCCCCACGGTAGGTCTCCTCGTCCCATTCGATATGGTGCGGCTGTTCGTAGGTGGATTCGCCAACCAGCTCGGCGGCAGCCGGGTCGGCGTACCAGGCGCGTATGGCCTCTGAGACGGTGGATCCGCGCGCGTCGTCTGCCAGCTCAAGCCGGCGGCGCAGGTCATCGCAGGCCTGCTCGACGAGAAACCCGACGACCATGGTCGTGCGTGAGGCGACGGACGGTCCGCTGTTCGGTACCCGGTGCGTATCCGGCTGCGCAATCGTTACCGAGTCAGCGTCCAGCCCGAGCCGGCCGGCAGCCAGTTGCGTGAAGACCGTCGTCATTCCCTGGCCCATTTCCACGCTGGCCGTGCGCACTTCCACTCCGCCGGCTGGCGTACCGGCCACGTGAACCACGGACTGGAGCATGAGCTCGCCGTTTCCGGTGAACCCGGCTCCATGGTGAAACACGGCGAGGCCCAGGCCTCGCTTCACGAGTGGGTCCGCCAGATTGAGTCGTTCGATCTCGCTGCGTCGCGCCGTCCAATCAGACAATCGGAGGGCGGTGTCGAGAACTTCAAGTCGGTCCACACCGTCGTTGATCGTTTGCCCGGTTGCGGTCTGCTGCCCGTCACGAATCAGATTGATCCGCCGGAACTCGACGGGGTCCATGTCCAGCCGGGCGGCGACGACGTCCATGTGCCGTTCGAGGCCGAAGAACGCCTGGGGAGCCCCGAAGCCCCGAAATGCTCCGAACGGAACCGCATTGGTAAGCATCGCCCGTCCGTCGATCCGCACGGCATCACACGCGTACGGCCCGCCCGCGTGGATCACGGCCCTGCTCAGGACGACAGGAGACAGCGTGAGATAGGCCCCGCCGTCGAGGACGATCTCGATGTCCTGCGCCAGCAGGCGGCCCCGCTCGTCCACACCCGTCCGGTGCCGGACCCGGGACGGATGGCGCTTCGTCGTGACCGCCATATCCTCCCAGCGGTCGTAGATCATCTTGACCGGGCGCCCGGACTTCAGGGCCAGCAGAGCCGTATGGCCGGCGATCATCGACGGGTACTCTTCCTTGCCTCCGAACCCGCCGCCGGTAGCCGTCTGAATAATGCGAATCCCGTTGGCATCGCGGTCGAGTAACGGCTCGAGCGCTTTGAGCACGTAGTACGGACACTGCATCGAGCCCTGAATGACGACGACATCGCCGTCGACGTGCGCCCGCATTCCCTGAGTCTCGATGTACACGTGCTCCTGGGAGCCCGTGAAGTACTCGCCTTCGACCACGATCGGAGCGGCGGCCAGCGCCGCCTCTACGTCACCCTTCTCGATGAGGATGCGCTTGAACACGTTGTCGGGGCCGTACTGAATGTCATCGGAAGCTGGTGCTGCGCAGAAGTCCAGCACGGGAGACTCCGCTTCCACGTGAACCGCTACGAGTTTTGCCGCGCGACGAACGGTTTCGCGGGAGGGGTGCGCGAGCAGGAGCACGGCCTCATGAACGTGACGGACGTAACCATCGGCGAGGGCCGGCTGGTCGTACTCCATGAGAAAAATGGCGTTGCGGCCGGGAATGTCTTCCGCGGTAACCACGACGAACTCCGACCAATCCACGCCGGTGCCGAACTCGATGCTCATGATCCGGCCACGCGGAGACGGGCTTCGCACCGTTGCACCCCACAGATGGTCGGCCGACGGAATGTCGTCTATGTACAATTCGCGGCCGCTGAGCTTGGCCATTCCTTCACGACGCTTCAGGTCTGCCTCCTTACCGTCTGCCAGGGCAGGCACCGGCTTCGAGCCGGGTCCCCGAACCTGTCGAGTCTGTCAGTCGCCTGCAACAGGATCTCTCCGGTTCGCGCTTGTCGGCTCCCGGTGTGTTCCCCAATGTACGGGGCATGAGCATGAATCAAGATCCTGCGCAGTACCTCAGGCAGGCAATCCGCCTGGCCCGTGAGAACGTAGAGAGTGGGACAGGCGGGCCGTTCGGCGCAGTCATCGTGCGGAATGGTGAGGTGATTGCCACCGGCACGAACCAGGTGGCGGCATCAGGTGACCCGACGTCCCATGCTGAAATCATAGCGATCCGGAAAGCCTGCGAGGCACTCGGGTCGTTTCAGTTGGATGGGTGTGAGATCTACTGCAGTTGCGAGCCCTGCCCGATGTGCCTGGGTGCGATCTACTGGGCAAGACCCGACCGCGTCGTGTTTGCGAGCACGGCGCACGATGCCGCGGACGCCGGGTTCGACGACAGCTTCATCTACGACGAGATCCGCCGTTCTCGAGACCGGCGACGCATGCCGCTGGAGCAACTCGTCGTGCCCGAAGCCGGCGAGGAGTTCGAGGCCTGGATGGAGAGCGAGGATCGCGTCGAGTACTGAGCGCGCGGCGGACTGCAGCCCGGGCATGTATCATCCCGGATGATTTCCGCATCCAGCCTCGAAAAATCTTATGGAGTCCAGACGCTGTTTCGCGACGCGTCGTTCCAGCTCAACCCGGGAGAGTGCTACGGGCTCGTCGGCGCCAACGGTTCCGGCAAGACGACCCTGCTCAACATTCTTACCGGAGAGGAGGACCTGACCCACGGGTCCGTGTCGATCCCCAAGAAGCTTCGACTTGGTGTGCTCCGGCAGGATCAGTTCCTGTACGAGCGCCGACTTGTGCTCGAAGTCGCGATGATGGGCAATCGCGAACTTTGGGAAGCGATGTCCGCCAAAGACGGGTTGCTGGAAGCTCCAGCCGAGGAATTCGACGCCGATCGGTTTTCTGAGCTGGAGGAAACGGTTCAGCGGCTCGATGGATACGGCGCGGAGGCACGAGCCGCAGAAATTCTGGAAGGCCTTGGCTTTCCATCCGATGTTCACCGACAGCCGATGTCTACACTGTCGGGCGGGTTCAAGCTGCGGGTACTGCTGGCCAAGGCGCTGGCGGGATCACCGGACATCCTCTTGTTGGACGAACCCACGAACCACCTAGATATCCTGTCGATCCGCTGGCTCGAGAAATTTCTCGCAAAATTCGCCGGGCCCGTCGTGGTGATCTCCCACGACCATCGGTTTCTCGACAATGTAGTGACGCACATTCTCGACGTGGATTATGAGACGGTCACGCTCTATCCCGGCAACTACGGGCAGTTTCAGCTTGCAAAGGCTGCAGAGAGAGCGCGGCGCGAGAAGGAAATCGGCGAACGCGAACGCGAAATCGCGCATCATCAGCAGTTCGTCGACCGGTTCCGCGCCAAGGCGAGCAAGGCGAGGCAGGCGCAGAGCAAGCTTCGCCTGATCGAAAAGAAAGCGGACTCCCTCGAAGAGTTGCCGAACAGTTCGCGCCGCTATCCCAATTTCCGTTTCGAACAGAAAAGACCGAGCGGGCGTGAAGTTCTGAACGTCGAAGGCATACAGAAAGCTTTCGAGGACAATGAAGTCCTCCACGGCGTTGATCTGACCCTGCACAGGGGTGATCGGTTAGCCATCATGGGGCCGAACGGCATCGGAAAGTCCACTCTTCTGAAGGTTCTCATGGGAGTGCTGGACGCCGATGCCGGTTCCGTGGAATGGGGGTACGAGACCCACACGGGATATTTCGCCCAGGATCACCATGAGCAGTTTGAGAATCCGAGATGGACGGCCGAGGAGTGGATCGCCGCCTCGTGTCCCGGACGAAACAAAGGGTTCATCCGGGGTGAATTGGCGCGGGTCCTGTTCTCCGGCGACGAAGCGGAGAAAAGACTGGGTGTGCTGTCAGGCGGAGAAGCGGCACGTCTCGTGTTCTGTCGACTTGCCATCCAACGGCCCAATGTCCTGGTGCTGGACGAGCCGACGAATCACCTGGACATGGAATCGATCGAGGCGCTTGTTGAAGGTCTACATTCGTTTGACGGCACGTTGATCTTCGTCTCACACGACCGCTGGTTCGTATCACAGCTCGCCACCCGAATCGTCGAGATCAAGCCTGACACCATTCTCGACTTCGTCGGCTCATACGAGCAATACGTTCATTCCTGCGGCGATGATCACCTGGACGTGGACACGGTCGTCCTCAAGGCACAGGACAGGAAGAGCAAAGACCGGAAGGTCCGGCGGTCGGTGAAGGCCTCGCGAGCCGTGAATCGGAACGTCAGGAATCTGCAGAAACGACGCGAAGAGATCACGGCCAGGATTGAAACCGGCGAGGCGCGACTTGGTGAGCTAGACGCAACGTTCGCCGATCCCACGTTCTACGATCGATCGTCGCCTGACGACGTGCGAGTGCTGAAATCGGAGCGGTCGGCCCTGGACGCCAAGCTCCAGGATCTGTTGACCGACTGGGAAGCATTGGAGGAGGAGTTGACCACTCTCGAGTAGGCCGGGACGACCCTCACTGCGGGCGAGTCGAGACCGCCTCCAAGCGTCGACTCCCGTCCCCCTGGTAGGCATACTCGATCGTGAAGCACCCCGGCTCGGGACCGGGGCAGTAATAGCTGAGCACGCGCAACTTCGCATACCTGCCGTCCGCCGTGCGGATTACGAACGTTACCGGGTCCGGCTCGAGCAAGTGGGAGAAGAAGTCATAGGAATACCACTCGTCGAGGACGACATTGATCGTGTCCCCGCCGGGAGACACGCGGCTCTGGGTGTAGCCGTCAGCCGGTGCCTCGCGGACTTCTTCGAAGGGTACCTCGAGGCGAACGACTCCGGCGTTGCCGGAAAACCCGTCCCCGCCGTTCACTGCCAGCCGATGACGCCTCACGCCGATGTCCCAGGCCCCACCTGTGGCCCCGACCCGACCGATCGAAAAATCGAACAGGGTCCAATGGCTACGGCTCCGGGCATCGAGCGTCACCGTGTCCGGACCGATGAATTCTTCCGGCCGAGCCCGCGCTTCAAGATCTGACAGAGCGAACACAAGCGGATCCGGCCGCCTGAGCGAACCGACTACGATCGTGGCGATGGCGGCGACGAAAAATCCTCCCCCGACCAGTAGCCATACGGGCGTCGAATCCGTCCGTCCAAGGTTACTTACGGTGCAGGAATCGGTTGAGGTTCGCCAGGTAGACGCCGAGTCCGGCGGCGAGGGCGAGGAACACCAGCGCGATCGCGAGCGCACCGGTGCCGGCATCGTTCGAGTATGCGGTGAACTCCCAGCCCGCATACCCCAGACAGAACAGTATCGCCGCAGAGATCAGGAATCTGTGGAATCCTATGATTCCCATGTCACCTCCATTCGACCTTGGGGACAGCGCTTCCGCGACCAATCTACAAACTTGCGAGGCCACAGGTCGAGTGGCGCGTTGCCAAACGAGCCAGACCGAAAGACCTTTGACCGATGACGCTCAAGCACCGTACGTACGCCGAACTCACCGGTACCGATGCCTCCCGCATGGTGGAACAGGTCACGGCACAGCTCGCTCGAGTCGCGGAGCGGTTGGCCGGAGTAGAGGCGTGCGTCGCCGTGATGAGCGGTAAGGGGGGTGTCGGAAAGAGTCTGATTACGGCGGCCCTCGCCTCCGCTTGTGCGGCTCGCGGTCTGGCTGTCGGTCTGCTTGACGCTGACCTCGTGGGACCGACCGCCGCTCAGATGTCAGGCGTGCAAGCGACCGGGTTGAAGGTCGACGAAAACGGGCTCGATCCAGCCATATCACCGGCTGGCGTGCGAATCATGTCGATGGAGTTGTTGCTCGAGGAAGGCGCGCCACTGACCTTCAAGGAGCCGGCATCCGAAAGCTTCGTATGGAGGGGGGCCCAGGAGCGTGGGGCCCTGAGAGAGTTCCTGGCCGATGTCCGTTGGGGAGATCTCGACTTGCTGCTCGTGGACCTGCCGCCGGGCACGCAGCGACTGATCGACCTGGACGAATTGCTGCCACGCCTGGACGGGCTGGTCGTCGTCACGATTCCGGCGGCGGCTTCCGAGGTAGCGGTGGGGCGGTCGATGACGCTGGCCAGGCAAAGAGGCATTCGGATTCTCGGTGTCGTCGAGAACATGGCCGGCTATGCCTGTGCGGAATGCAACGAAACCCGGCCTCTGTTCCCCGGAAACGCGGGGGAACAGCTGGCGCACTCACACGATACGACGCTGCTCGGACGCATTCCGTTCGACCCTGACGCCGCGGGTCACGCGAACATGGGTGAGCTGAATCAGCTGATGAGCCACACGCTGGCGGGTGCAGCGATCGACGCTGTCGCGCAAGAAATTCTGGAGGCGATCAAATGAAGTTTCTCTGCGTGGAATGTGACGAGCAGATGATCTTCGAAGAGCGCAGCCTGCCGGGAGACGGCACACTTTCCGCCTCTTTCCGCTGTCCGGGCTGTGAGCGAGTCGTGGCGATGCTGACCAACCCGATGGAGACGCAGCTCGTCTCTTCGCTGGGCATCAAAATCGGTGGTCGCGCGGTGCCTGAGCAGCCATTGGAACTCGTACGCAGCGAAATGATCGGCGGTCGGGAAGACGCGTTCGTGGACGCCGAACCGCCGGCAGCCGTTGGAGCCCCCAACGCCTCGCCCGGCGTCGTCTGGAGCCTGGCGGCCGTAGAGCGCCTCGAGGCTGTGCCACGCTTCGTGCGAGGGATGGTGAAGCGAATATATACGGACTATGCGCAGGAAAACGGAATCTCTCAGATCACTCCGGACGTCATGGACCAGGCACGCAGCGACCTCGGTCTCGAGGGTATGTGAGCGCGGAGGCAACGGACGACCGGGAGATCGTGCGTGTCGTCGGTGACCTGACGATTACGATCGATCGCTTCCTGTGTGTCGGGTTCGGAGATTGCATCGACGAGGCGCCCGAGGCGTTTGAATTCGACGGCGAAGATATCGCGATCCTGACCAATCCCGAGAAGGTGGACCGGGAGTGCCTCCTGCGAGCCTGCGAGTCCTGTCCGGTGGATGCGATTATCGTGAAAGATGCGGCTGGCCTGACGATCGTTCCGCAGGACTGACGCCGGGTCATGGCCGACCGCAGAGCGTTCGCAGAGAATCTGACGTTTGCCTACGGAAAAGGCCCCACCGTTCTCGAGGGCATCTCGCTGGATCTGCAAGCCGGTGAGATTCTCGGTTTTCTCGGGCTGAACGGCTCCGGCAAGACGACACTGCTCCGGCTCCTGGCGCGGCTCCTCCGGCCGACCGGCGGCCGACTGGACACGGCCGACTTCCCAGCGGTCGTGCTTGATCGCGCTCCGTTTCAGGCATCCCTGTCCGGCGCCGAGAATCTCGTGCTGGCTCTCGTCCTTCGCGGAGTACGCGGAGACGATGCGAGGACGGCCGCGAACAGCTGGATGCAGATCTTTGACCTGACCGCCGATGAGCGCCGACCCGTCGGTGAGTACTCCCTGGGCATGCGTCGTCGTCTCGGCCTGGCAGAAGCGTTCGCGTCCGAGCGGTCGTTGTGCCTGCTGGATGAGCCGACGCTCGGCCTGGATCCGGCCGGCCAGCAACTTCTCGGCCACGCGCTGGAGACGGGCGCACGGGCGGGCCGTTCGGTGATCGTCGCCACAAACGACGCGCTCTTCGCCGAGCGAACCTGCCACCGCGTGCTCTTGCTTCACGCCGGCCATGTGCTCGCCGACGGGACCCCTGCCTCGCTCGTCGCGTCGTTGGACGCCCCGACGATTATCGAGGTGGAGACAGCGGGCGGTACGCCTGCGAGCGATCCACCGAATGGACTATACGTCGTCGCATCAACGGAGAATCACGTCACGTTGTCGGGCATGGCGTGTTCGGGCCGTCTACCCGAAGTGTGCCGATGGATTGAGGAAGGCTCCGGCTCGATCCAAACCATCAAGGTCCGGGAGCCTGGCCTGGCCGATGTCTTCCTTCGCCTCGCCGGCCAGCCGCTCGTCACGGAAGCCGGCTCATGACGGGAGCGATCTGGCGCCTGACCTGGGCGCTGGCGGTTCGTCGTCGTCGCCTCCTGGTGTGGAATCTTCTCGTGCCGATCCTCCTCCTCGTTCCCGTCATGACAAGTGCCGCCGCTGCGTCGCACCGCGCCGTGGTCGTGACCGTATTCGTGATGTTCTTCGGCGCCTACGGCAGCTGCATCCCGCTGATTCGCGACGGAATGTCCGGCTGGGTAGAAAAGGTCTGGCTTACCGGATTCGGGGGACGTCGCTGGCTCGTGGAGCGGACCCTGGCATCCACGGCCGTCGACTGGATGCAGTTGCTGCCCGTGAATCTGCTGCTGAGTGTGTGGCTCGGGATGACAATCGAGGCGGGGCTGGCCATCCTCGTGGCAACTATGTTCGCGCTCTTGTTTGCCAATCTGCTCGGCGCCCTGGTGGCCGCCTTCGTCCGGGCCCTCGGTGAAGCGGCGCTCGGGTGTGCCGTGCTGTCGCTGTTCACGCTGCACCTGGCCGGGGTATTTCGCACGCCGGCTCCCGGATCTTGGTGGGCCGTGGCAGAGGCCTGGAGTCCACTGCGGCCGTTGCACGATTCCTGGGCGAGAGCCCTCCTGTCAGGAAGCGGCGAGGTCCCCTGGGCTGCGGGAGCCATACCGGCAGTCGCCCTGGGTGCGATGCTTGTGTTCGTGGCATTTGCCGGGGACTGGCTGGCGGCACGAATTGCGGCTACCGGTTCGGGTGGCTGACCAGGCCTGGACGATCGACCGCAGCCTGCTATAGCCGCAGACCCTTTGGTACGACCCAGCGCTCCAGTGCGTCAAACAGCGCCTGCGCGCCCAGCGCCAGGAGCGCGGCGGGTACGGCGCCTTCGAGGATGAGCCCGGTGTCAGCGAGCCGGATACCGGTGAGGATCGGCTGGCCGAGCCCCCCCGCCCCGATCAGGGCTCCGAGGGTGGCCGTGCCGATGTTGATCACGACCGCCGTCTTGATTCCCGCCATGATCAACGGGGACGCAAGTGGCAGCTCGATGCGCCGGAGGATCGTTCGAGGCGACAGCCCGAGCGCCGCGGCCGATTCCCGCAGCGGACCGGGTATGCCGGTCAGGCCGGCGTGAGTATTCCTGACGATCGGCAGCAGACTGTACAGGAACAGCGCGACGATCGCAGGAGCAGCCCCGATCCCGAGCAGCGGAATCATGAATACCAGAGCAGGGCGAGCGCCGGAATCGTGTAGATGGCCCCGACCACGCCGAGGATGACGGCTCCCGCGTTCCGCCTCCGGGCCGCGACGATGCCCAGTGGTAGAGCGGTGGCGAGAGCCAGGACCATCGAGATCAATACCAGAACAAGGTGGTCGGCCGTGTGTCCCACGATGCGCTCAAACCGCGACGGGATCCGGATCTCGGCCGCCTGAATTCCCAGGCCCGCGAGAAACCGCCCCGCCACCTGCGCCGAAGGGATGCCGTCCAGCTTCACGGCCGCGTTCATGGATACCATCTCGGCCTCTCCGATCGACCCGGCCAGTGACCGCAGGGCCGCAATGGCTGCCGGCGCCCGCTCAGCGAGGTCGAGCCGGTAGAGAAACAGGCCAGCGTACTCCGGAAAGTGTCCTCGATCGTCTTCCAGCGTGACGAGGTCGTAAAACACGATCTCAGGGTCCGTCGAGTAGAGATCCATGACATCGATCGATCCTGCCTCGAGAGCCCGGTAGGCCAGATCGTGATCGAGGCCACGCACCACGGCCGGTTCCAGCTCATAGGCGATGCGGAGTGCCGGCCAACCGTCCCCCCTGTCCATAAATTCGTTCGAGAAACCGAACATGAGGTCGGTATGGGCGCGCAGGTCGGAGACCGTCGCCAGGCCGCGCGCTGCCGCCAATTCCCGGGTCACGCCGAGCACGTACGTGTTGTTGAAACCAAGCGGCTCCGTGATCCCGATGCCGAGTTCCCGCAGGACCGATTCGAGGTCCTGGGCCCGCAAGTCGGTGCGCTCGGAGAAGATCTCCTCGAGCAGGGTACCGGTGTACTCGGGGTACGCGTCGATGTCGCCTCGCAACAACGCCTCCCACAGGATTCTCGTGCCACCCACTGCGTTCCGGTGCTCGGCATGTACCCCGGCGGCCTCGATCGCGAGCGCCCCGACGTCTCCGAGTATCACCCCCTCCGTGTCATCCTTGGAGCCGATGACGACCAGGTTCGTTGATCGCTCGGCACACGACGCGGTGGCCAGACCTACCACGGCCAGGCCGATGGTCAGAGCCATGGCTCGAGAG
>Ga0114950_10002220_pt1 | contig 14865 bp, 13 predicted proteins | sample N075metaG_FD_83503 | JGI IMG/M metagenome (GOLD analysis project Ga0114950, IMG submission 83503) | Deep subsurface microbial communities from Kermadec Trench to uncover new lineages of life (NeLLi) - N075 metaG | ecosystem: Environmental > Aquatic > Marine > Ocean trench > Sediment | place... | reverse complement strand
GGCCGGGGCTTGGCAACTTGGCAACGGGTCGGCGTCGGCTACAGCGGCGCGGTGATAGAATTTTCGCCACTCAGGAGGGAGCAGATGTCCGGTCATTCCAAGTGGAGCACCATCAAGCGCAAGAAGGGCGCCGCCGACGCAGCGCGGGGCAAGGTGTTCTCACGCCTGGTTAAAGAGATCACCGTGGCCGCCAAGCAGGGTGGCGGCGAGATCGATGCGAACCCGCGCCTGCGCAGCGCCGTGGCCACAGCGAAGTCGGAGAACATGCCCGCCGACAACATCAAACGGGCCATCCAGCGGGGCACCGGCGAGCTCCCCGGGGTGGTGTACGAAGAGGTCAACTACGAGGGGTACGGTCCCGGCGGCGTGGCGGTGTTGGCGATGACCGCGACCGACAACCGCAACCGCACGGCGGCGGAGGTTCGCAAGATCTTCGAGCGCAGTGGCGGGAACCTGGGCGAGCCCAACTCGGTAGCCTGGATGTTCAGCCAGGTGGGCTTGTTCCTCATAGATGCGTCCACCATCGAAGAGGACGACCTTCTCACGGTGGCGCTCGAGGCCGGTGCCGAAGACCTGGCCAGCGACAATGGCATGTACGAAGTCACTACCTCGCCGGCCGAGTTTGCCGCTGTGCGCGAGGCGTTCGAGAACCACGGCATCACCTACGTTAGCGCCGAGATAGCGATGGTGCCGAGCTCGTACATCAAACTGGAGGGCAAGGACGCCGAGCGCTGCATGGCGCTCATGGAAAAGCTCGAGGACAACGACGACGTCCAGGGTGTGTACACCAACGCCGACATCGACGCCGAGGCGCTCGAAGCTGCCGGCTCCTGATGCCCGAGTCGGTCCGTGTGCTCGGCATCGACCCCGGTTCCCGCTACACCGGCTACGCCATCCTCGACGTGGTGGGGAGCACGGCCCACGTGGTGCAGCATGGGGTGCTCAAGCTGCCGCAAAAGCAGCCGGTGATGGAGCGCCTCAAGCTGCTCGACGTGGCGCTACGCGATCTGGTTGACGAGTATCCTCCCGACGAAGTTGTCGTTGAAGAGATCTTCGTGGCCCACAACGTGCGATCGGCACTGGTCCTGGGGCAGGTGCGGGGCGTGGTGATCGTGGCGGCGGGGGCGAGTTGCCCGGTGTTCGAGTACAGTGCCCGCGCCGTAAAGAAGGCGGTTACCGGCTACGGCCAGGCCGAAAAGAAACAGGTGGCCCAGATGGTAAAGACGCTGCTGCACCTTCCGGAGACCCCGCCGCAGGATGCCGCCGACGCTCTGGCGCTGGCCCTCTGCCACATGCATTCGCGCGCCTTTTCCGTGCGGCTGGAGCAGGCTCGGTGACCGGCATCTTGCTCAGAACGACGGACCGTGGCTGCGCCGCCGCCGGGGTGCTGCTCAGAACGACGGACCGTGGCTGCGCCGCCGCCGGGGTGCTGCTCCGCACGACGGACCAGGGCTGCGCCGCTGCCGGGGCACCGCGCCCGACGCCGGGCCAGGAGGCGACATGATCGGAGCGCTGCGCGGCACGCTGTACGAGAAGACGCCCGAGTACGTCATCGTCGACGTCGGCGGGGTGGGCTACAAGGTGTTTCTGCCGTTGCCTGCCTTCTACGAGATCGGCGAGCGCGGCGCCGAGGTTCAGTTGCGGATCTACACCCACGTGCGCGATGACGTGTTGCAGCTCTACGGCTTCAAGGATCTGCCGCAGCAGCGGCTCTTCGAGCACCTCATTTCCGTAGCCGGCATCGGCCCCAAGCTGGCCCTGACCATACTCTCGGGCATGGAAGTCGACGTGTTGACCACCGCCATTGCCGATGGTGACATTGCCCGCCTGTGCACGACCCCCGGTGTGGGCAAGAAAACCGCCGAGCGCATGGCGCTCGAGCTCAAGGACAAGGTCGAGGACATGGTGCCGGCGGGCGCCGCGGGAGGCCCCCGCGGGGTGCGCCAGGATGTGCTTTCGGCGCTGGAGAACCTCGGCTATCGCCCTCGTGACGCCGAACGCGCCCTCGACAAGGTGCAGGACCCGGCCACCGGGTTCGAAGATCTGCTGCGGCAGACGCTGCGCGTGCTGGCGGGGTAGCCTGGTGATTACATGAGCGAACGTCTGGTCAGTCCCAGCCCGGTCTCCGACGAATCACGCTTCGAGGTCACCCTGCGGCCGCGCACCCTCGACGAGTATGTGGGCCAGCACAAGGTGGTCGACAACCTGCGGGTGTTCATCGAGGCGGCGCGTAGGCGCGGCGAGCCCCTCGATCACGTGCTTTTGTTTGGGCCGCCAGGGCTGGGCAAGACGACGCTGGCCAACATCATCGCCCACGAGATGGAGGGCGACCTGCGGTCCACCTCCGGGCCGGTTATCGAAAAGGTCGGTGATCTGGCGGCGATTCTCACCAACGTCGAAAAACACGGTGTGCTGTTCATCGACGAGATCCACCGCATGGCGGCGTCCATCGAGGAGGTGCTGTATCCGGCGATGGAGGATTATCAGATCGACATCATCATCGGCGAGGGGCCGAGCGCGCGCTCGGTCAAGCTGCCGCTGCAGCGCTTCACGCTGGTGGGCTCGACAACGCGGGCGGCGCTGCTCACCTCGCCGCTGCGCAGCCGCTTCGGCATCGTCTTCCGGCTGGACTTCTATTCCACCGAAGATCTGACGAAAATCGTCAACACCTCGGCCAAGAAGCTGGGTGTGCCCACCGATGCCGACGGCGCAGTCGAGATCGCGCGTCGCTCACGCGGCACGCCGCGCATCGCCAACCGGTTGCTGCGACGGGTGCGGGATTTCGCCGAGGTCGACGGCACCGGGATCATCAACGCCGAGGTGGCTCGCGGCGCGCTGCAGAAGCTCGAGGTCGACAAGATGGGGTTCGACGAGGTCGACCGCAAGCTGTTGCTCACCATTATGAAGAACTTTTCCGGCGGCCCGGTGGGACTCGGCACCATCGCCGCCTCGATCGGTGAGGACAAGGGCGCCATCGAGGACATCTACGAGCCCTACCTGATCCAGCTCGGCTTTCTGGCGCGCACCTCGCGCGGGCGCGTCGCCACCGAGAACGCCTACCGCCACTTCGGCATCCCCAAGCCCGACGAAAAGCCGCTGCCCGGCCCTCAGCCGGAGCTCTGGTAGGACGCCACGGGCGCGGGCTACCAGCGTGCGCATTGACCTGTTCGACTACCAGCTTCCCGGCTCGCTGATCGCCCAGGAGCCTGCCGCGCGCCGCGACCAGTCGCGCCTTTTGGTGCTCGAGCGCGGCGCTGCCGGCGACCCCGTGGAGCAACGGTTCTCCGATTTGCCGAAGCTGCTGTGTGCCGGTGACTTGCTGGTCGTCAACGATGCCATGGTCGACCCGGTGCGCTTGCTGGCGCGGCGCGCCACCGGCGGCGTGGTGGAGCTGCTGTTGTTGCGAGAGGCGGCCGGTGAGGTGGTCGCCACGGCGCCCGGCTCGACCTCCATGGAGAGGCCGACGGAGAGGCCGACGGAGGGGCCGGCGGCGGGGTCGCAAGGAGCGGCCGGGCACCCCGATCCTCGGGGCTCCGTATGGGAAGCGCTGGTGCGGCCGGGCCGGCGGGTGCGGCCGGGTGACCGGCTTTCTCTCGGAGATGGCGAGATGGAGATTGTCGTGCGCGCCGATCTCGACGGTGGCCGGCGGCTCATCGAGCTGCCGGTCGGCGTCAGCCCACGCCGGCTCTTCGATGCCTGGGGGCAGATGCCGCTGCCGCCCTACATCGAGCGTCGCCCCGGTGACGTCCGGGCACAGCTCGATCGGCGCCGCTATCAAACGGTGTACGCCAAGGCCCACGGTGCGGTGGCGGCGCCGACGGCGGGCCTGCACTTCACCCGCGGTCTCCTGGAGCGCATCAACGCGGCCGGGGTCGAGGTGGCGACGTTGACCTTGCGCGTCGGAGCGGGCACCTTCCAGCCCGTGCGTGTTGAGGACGTCACCGAGCATCGTATGGAGTCCGAGCCCTACGTGCTGCCGCAGCAGTGCGTTGCCGCGGTCGTTGCCACACGCCGGCGAGGTGGCAGGGTGGTGGGCGTGGGCACTACCGTCGTGCGGACACTCGAGCACGCGGCTCGTAGCCACGGCGGCATTAACAAGGCCGCAGGGCACGGCGACGCCGACATCTTCATCTACCCGGGATTCGAGTTTCAGGTCATCGACGCCATGCTCACCAACTTCCACCTGCCGCGATCAACACCGATCTTTATGGCGGCGGCCGTTGCCGGCAGGGAACGGCTGTTGCGTGCCTACCAGTGGGCTGTGCGCCAACGATTCCGCTTCTATTCCTACGGCGATGCGATGCTGATCCTATGAGTTCTTGAGCACCCTACTATGAGCTTCCGACCGATTGGATCCGAGCTCCAGGCTATCCTGGGCGAGTGGCTGGAGAACCCCGAGGCGCGGCGCCTGGTGCTGCAACGCACCTGGCAACGTGCGGTTGGCGATTCGGTGGCGCGACGCTGCCGGCCGCTGCAGTTCGAAGACGGGGTGCTCACCGTCGAGGTGACCGATTCGTCCTGGGCCCCACAGCTTGCCACCATGACCGGGGAGCTCATCAGCAAGATCAACGGTGCGTTGGGCAAGCCGTGGGTACGGCGCATCGAATGGGCCTATGGCGATGGGCCGCGGGATGTTAGCGGTTCCGCCCCTCGCACCTAGCCAGGCTAGCCCAGCTGGTACACCGCCAGGGCGGTGTGGCGGGCGCCGCTGCGGCGCAGTTCGCTCTCGAACAAGGTGAACGAATCGATGGTGAAGGGGGCGCTGCCGAACCCTGCTTGGCGGCCGACTGCTTCGCGCAGCGCGGCGAGCTCGCGGTCGCCCCGCACCCGGCCGATGGTCACGTGTGCGTGGAAGCGTCGCTTCTCGTGCGGGAAGCCGAGCTCGGACATCGCAGCGTCGGTGGCGGCGTACAGATTTGCCAGCCCCTCGCCGTCCGTTTGCACGCCCGCCCAGAGGACGCGAGGTCGGGAAATATGTGGGAAACTGCCGATGTCGCAAAGTCGGCCACGCGCCGGTTGTGCGGTCCCAGCGACCCGCTTCAAGGCTTCGTCGACGGCTACCACCTCGCGGATGTCGACGTTTCCCAAGAACTTCAGGGTCAGGTGCATCGAATCGGCGTGAACCCAACGAACGTCGGCACGGCAGGCGCCCAGCTCGGCGACCATTTTCGCCAGCCGCTCCTTTACGTGATCCGGCATATCTACGGCAACGAACAAGCGCATGGGAACAATCAAGACTGCATTGCTGTCGGTCCACGACAAGACCGGATTGGTGGATTTTTCCAGAGGCCTCCACGAACAGGGAGTCGAGTTGCTCTCTACCGGCGGTACGGCGGCGGCGCTCGCCGAGGCGGGGCTGCCGGTTACCCAGATTTCCGACCACACCGCCTCGCCGGAGATGCTCGGTGGCCGGGTCAAGACGCTTCACCCAAAGGTGTTCGGCGGTATTCTGGCGCGTCGCGACGACGACGGTCAAATGGCGGAACTGGAGGAGCAGGGGGTGACGGCCATCGATCTGGTGGCCGTCAATCTGTACCCCTTTGCCGCCACCGTGGCGGACCCGGAGCACACCCTGCAGGAGGCTCTGGAGCAGATCGACATCGGCGGCGTGACGCTGTTGCGGGCCGCCGCCAAGAATTCGCCCGGCGTTGTCGTGGTGGTCGACCCGACCCGCTACGACGAAGTCCTGCGGGCGGTGCGCGACAACGACCTGCCGCTGTCGCGGCGCCTTCGTTGGGCGGCGCAAGCGATTGCCCACACCGCCGCCTATGAGGCATCCATCTGCAACTATCTCAACGGCCTGCCGGACGATGCGGCCCTTGCGGACACCCCCGAGCTGCAGGACATTCCCGCAGTGGTGGCACTGACCTTCGAACGCGTGCAGGGGCTTCGCTACGGGGAGAATCCGCACCAGTCGGCGGCGTTCTTTGCCGATGCCGCCGTCGCTCGTAGGGCCCTGGGGGCCGCGGAACAACTACACGGCAAGGAGTTGTCCTTCAACAATATCCTTGACCTGGACGCCGCCTGGCGGCTGGCGCAGGCGCTTCCGGAGTTCGGCGCCGCCGTCATGAAACACGGCAACCCCAGCGGTGCTGCCTGTGGCGAGGCGTTGGTCGAGGCCTACACGCTGGCGCGCGCCGGCGATCCGGTGTCGGCGTTCGGCAGCGTCATCGGTTTCAATGCCGACGTCGACGCGGCTACCGCGGCGGAGGTCGTCACGACGTTCGTCGAGGCGGTCGCGGCTCCGGGGTTTTCCGGCGAGGCGCTCGACATCCTCAAAGAGAAGAAGAACCTGCGCCTGCTCACCATTCCCGTTGATGGTGAGACCTCGGGAACCTACGCGGCGCGAGGCTTCATGGATCGGGACATCCGCTGGGTCGACGGTGGCTTGCTATTGCAGGAACGCGATCCCGGCGCCGGTATTGCTACCGAGCAGTGGGTTTGCGTCACCGAGCGGCAGCCCACCGAAGAGGAAGAAGCCGGCCTACGCTTTGCCTGGTTGGTGATCCCGCGGGTCAAGTCGAACGCCATTCTGCTTGCCAAGGGGCGGCAGCTCATCGGCGTTGGCGCCGGGCAAATGAGCCGTGTCGACTCGTGCCGAATCGCGGTGTGGAAAGCCGAGGAGCACGGGCACGGCGTGGCCGGCGCGGTGGCGGCGTCCGACGCGTTCTTCCCATTTCCGGACGGCCCGGAGCTGCTCGCCGAGGCTGGTGTGACGGCGATCGTGCAACCCGGTGGATCGATACGCGACGACGAGGTCATCGAGTCCGCCAACCGCCTCGGCATCACCATGGTGCTAACAAAAACCCGCCATTTCCTTCACTGACCCGCATTTCTCACCGGCTCGCGCAGCGAGCGGGCCACTGCGCTCGCGCAGCCGTGACCCGTTGAGAAATGCGGGCTAAGCGGGGTGAGCAAGTGAGCGGGCGCAGGGGACGTGAGTACAAGGCGCGCGCCGAGAGGGCGACCGGAGTCGTACTTTTGGGTACGGCGTAGGGAGCCCGACCAAGCGCAACGCCGTACTCGCGTCCCCTGCACCCGCTCAGGCTTTTACTACGCGGGTGTGGCTTAGCCGGTCGTGCAGGGCGCGGCGCTGCGGGTCACGCAGTGCCGGGAGCACGCCGCCGAGCAGCGGTAGGGCGGAGAGGACCCACGCGGCCAGGCGAATGGCGGCGCGATCGAAGCCGACGCTGAACTGGTCGTCGCCGATGACGCGCAAGCGCATGATCATGCGGCCGATGGTCTGCCCGCAGCTACCGACGAAGAACACCGAGTAGCCGATGGCGAAGATCGACCAGGCGAGGCTCAGCCAGAGCGCCTCGTCCCGGAGAATTTGGCGGAACGGAAGTGCGGTTGCCGAGCTGGCGGCGCCCACCAGCGCGGTGCCGATGGCGGTCAGTATCAGCATGTCGCACACCGCGGCCGCGGCGCGCTCGCCGAGCGGGCCGGCGGAGGAGGCTGTTGTGGGCTCGGCGACGGCTTCCTCGCGGTCCCACTCGAGGGCCTGATCACCCGTCTCTTCGACCGCCGGGAGGTCGATCTCCGGCGATGCCGCCAGAGCCACCGGCGCATCGTTGAAGTCGAGTTCAGGTACGCCGTCGATGGCCGGCAGGTCGGGCATTAGGGCGGCCGGCAACTCACGGTCCGCAGGGGCAGTTTCGGATGCTTCATCGGCCTCTTTTTCTTCAAGGTCCGACGCGTCGACTGCCTCGGTGGAAAGGGGTACATCGAGGTCCAATGCGTCGACCGCCTCGGTGGAAAGGCGTTCCTCCGCGGCGTCTTCTCCCCAGCCGGAAGCCTCGAGCGGCTCGGTGACGGACTCGTCGGAGGTTTCCTCGCCGGGCGGCGACGACGCTTCCTCGGCAACGAGGTCGTCGAGACCTTCTGCATCCGGCACCGAGGCTTCCGCCTTCTTCTCGCCCAGGATCAGTGCGCTGGGGGACTCGTCGGCCAAACCCCCGGAGAGGTCCAAGTCGGGATCGGCAACGGGGACCGCGGTGTCCAGCGTGAAGTCAATGTCAGCCCCGGATTCGGCGTCGCCATTGGTCTCTTCCAGCGACGCGGCGAAGCCGATGATTTCGGCCGTAGGCTCTTCGGCGACGAGCTCGTCGTCTTCCTCCGGGGCGGCTTCGAGCTCGGCGGTGGGCTCGTCGTCTTCCTCCGGGGCGGCCTCAATATCGGCGCCGGTATCGGTGTCTTCCTCGAGCGTGTCTTCGGCCGCTGCAACCGCGTCCTCGTCGGTGTCGCCCTCCGCGAGGCGCTCTTGATCGCGCCGCGCGCGGATTCTCTTGAGGCGTTCGCGCAGCTCTTCACGCCAGTCCGTGAACCCGGGGATGTCGCCCTGGAACTCGGGCGCTTCGGTGTTGTCGAACTCGCGCGAGGCCTCGATGATCTCGGCATCGGTGTCGGCAGTTGCTCTACCCCTCATATTGTCGTCAGGTGACAGATCGTCGGTGTACACGACCTCTCTCTCCTCGCTGCGCTCACCGGTCGCTGGTGCGGCGGCCAACATGGCCTCGGCGGCGCCATTGTCTCCGCCCGGCTCCGGTTCGAACCAGTCGGGTGCGTCGGGATCGGGTCCCGTTGCCATTGGGTTTTCGTTTCGCTTGCGACGATCGAGACGGGCCCGATGCAGCCGATCGCGCAGCTTCAGGCGCAGCTCGGGATCGTCCCGGAGAACATGCCGGGCTCCGTCGAGCGAGGTGGAAGCCAGCGGGCGTACGAGCGCGAACGACTCCTTGCAGCGGGGACATTGCGGCAAGTCGTCGAACGTCACGAGTCCACATTGGGGACACTTCAAGACGCTCTCATCCCTAGCCAGCTAGCAAGGTGGGCACCGCGATGCTAACAATCGCCGACCCTCGCGGTCAATGGAGTCCGTGCACGCAAGTGCGTTTGCCGGGTGGTAGCCGCGGTTGGCGGCGGCATGGGTGCGCTCGTAGCGACGTTTAGGTTTAGCGTGTCTCCCGGGTCGCTGCTCCAAGACGCTAACCGTGCGCGCGTCGCGAAGAGCGTACCCATGCCATCGCCTCGCCCGGCTAGCAACCCGCGATGCAAACAACGTCCATTGAAAGCACAGCTAGTCTCCAGCGACATCGGCGGGCTCTATTCCATACGCCTTCATCTTGCGGTACAGGTGGCTGCGTTCGATGTTGAGCGCCTCCGCCGTGCGTTTGACGTTGCCTCCGTGCTCGCGCAGCTTGGTGAGAATGAAGCGGCGTTCGAAAAGGTTCCGCGCTTCGCGCAGCGCCAGGTCCCTAGGGGAGTCACGCTCGCTGGCGGCGCCGGGTACGTCGAGGGCGGGATCGAGGTCGGACTCGTGGATGGTCTCGCTGCGGACCATGATCATGAGTCGCTCGCAGACGTTCTTGAGCTGGCGCACGTTGCCCGGCCAGTGATACACGGTGAGGCGGGAGATGGCCTCCTCGGTGAGACGCTTGGGATTGACGCCGTACTCGGCGGCGGTTTCGCGCAAGAAATACTCCGCCAGCAACGGCACGTCGTCGCGCCGCTCGCGCAGCGGCGGCACATGGAAGGGAATAACGTTGACGCGGTAGTAGAGATCCTCACGAAAGCGCCCTTGCTCGATTTCTTCCTGCAGGTCCTTGTTGGTGGCGGCGATGATGCGCACGTCAACGGTGTGATCTTTGGTTGATCCGACCGGCTGGAAGGTTTGTTCCTGCAGAACGCGCAGCACCTTGGACTGCGTGCGCATGCTCATGTCGCCGATTTCATCGAGAAACAGGGTGCCACGGTCGGCGAGATCGAACTTGCCGCGCTTGTCGGACACGGCGCCGGTGAAGGCTCCCTGGACGTAGCCGAACAACTCGCTCTCGATGAGATCGTCGGGAATGGCGGCGCAGTTGATCTCTACGAAGGACTCCGCCGCCCGGTGCGACAGCGCGTGGATGCGGCGTGCCACCATCTCCTTGCCGGTGCCGTTTTCACCGAAGATCAGCACGCGACCGTTGGTCGGCGCGGCGCGGCGGATCTGGTCGCGTAGCGCGGCGATGGCGGCCGATTCGCCCACCATGTCCCAGCGCTCATGAACTTCGGCGCGCAGCCGACGATTCTCGTCTTGCAGCGCCTTCTGTTTGACACCGTTGGACACCACCAGCAGGACGCGGTCCAGGGACAAGGGTTTTTCGATGAAGTCGAACGCTCCCAGTTTGGTGGCGCGAACCGCCGTCTCGACGCTGCCGTGCCCCGAGATCATGACCACCATGGCGTCGCTGCCGGTCTCGCCGAGCTTTTCGAGCACCTCGAGCCCATCGATTCCGGGGAGCCAGATGTCCAGCAGGATGAGGTCCGGAGAAGCGCGCCTGGCCGCCTTGATGGCTTCCTCGCCGCTCGAGACGGTGCGTACGCTGTAGCCCTCGTCTTCGAGCACTCCTTTGAGCGTAGCGCGGACGTTGCGCTCGTCGTCGACTACCAGGATGCTGGGCGCGGTGCTCAACAGGGAAGCTCGATGGTGAAGACCGTACCGTTGGGCTGGTTGTCGTTGACCCGCACGTAGCCGCTGTGGTCGGCGACGATCTGGTGGACGATCGCCAGTCCGAGTCCGGTGCCGTCGCGTTTGCGAGAGAAGTAGGGGAGAAACAGGCGGTCCTTGTCCTCCGGGCTGATCCCCGGGCCGGTGTCGGCGATCTCGATGCGCACCGTCTGGATTTGCTGATCGTAGGACGTGGAGACGCGCAGCGTGCCGTCGCCTTCCATCGCTTCGACGGCATTGTCGAAGAGGTTGGTGAAGGCGCGCTTGAGCTGATTGGGATCGGCCTTGATGGTGGGAACCTGGGGTGAAAAATCGCGCTTCACGGCGATACCGTCGTGCATGCTGGCGCAGGCGAGCAGGCTGTTCTCGACGATGTCGTGCAGGTTGGCGGGCGCCAGGCTGACGGTGGGCATGCGCGCATAGCGGGAAAACTCGTTCACCAGGTCCTTGAGCGTGTCGACCTCCTGCAGAATCGTCCGGGTGCCTTCTTCGATGACATCGAACTGGCCCTCGCCCTCGGCACCGACGGCGTGCCGGTACCGACGTGCCATGCGCTGTGCCGACAATTGAATGGGGGTCAGCGGGTTGCGGATCTCGTGTGCGATGCGCCGTGCCACCTCGCGCCAGGCGGCGGTCTTTTGCGCCGTGATGAGCTCGGTGAGGTCGTCGAGCACCACCACCGTGCCCATGTATGCTCCGGCGCTGTCCCGCAGGCTGGAGCAATGCGCCGCGATGGTGAGGCGGCTGCCGTTGACGTCGATCGAGAGCTCGTCTTCGAGCGGTGCGCGCCGTGCCTTGGCGCGCTCCATGAGGTCCTTGAGGGCGGCGACCGACTCGTCGTTGAGCACATTCTCGAACCGCTGCCCGATGGCGTCAGAGGTTTGGATCTCCAGCATGCGCTCGGCGGCGCTGTTGAAGGTGGTGATCTCGCCTTCCGCATTGAGCGAGATGACACCGGTGGCGATGTTGGCCAGCACCGCCTCCATGTAGCGGCGCCTGGCGTCGAGCTCGGTATTGGTCGCCTGCAGGCTGTCGCGCGACTGCTGCAGGTTTTCTCGGCCGGCGCGCAGGTCGAGGGTCATTTGGTTGAACGATTCCACCAACGTGCCGAGCTCGTCGCGGGCCTCCACCTCGACCTGGTAGCTGAGGTCGCCCGCGGCGACGGCGCGCGTACCTTCGGCGAGCTTCTGGATCGGCCCGGTGACGCCGCGCGCCAAGTAGAGGCCGACCCACAGGGCGGAGAACAGAATCAGCATGGTCATCACCACGAAGGTGACGAAGTAGTTGTTGAGGATCGGGTCTTTCTGACTGAGACCCTCCGCGAAGCCTTCGTAGAGGGCTTCGATGGCGCTGATTTCGGCGGCCAGACTGCTGTCGATGACCCGGCCGACGACGAGCACGCCGGTGGTGACGTCGGTGTCGTCGGGATCGAGGATGGGGGCGCCGGCTCGCAGCAACCGGGTGCCGTCGGCAAGCAGGTCGTTGAGGCGGAACGGCTGCCCCTGCAAAGCGCCGTTCAGCTGAGCAGCACGAATGTAGAGCGGGTGGCCCTCGGGAAGCGGATCGAAGGTGGGTATTGCTTCGGGATCGTTAATCTCGGTGGCTGGTGCGGGCGGTGATGCGGGGCGGCGAAAAAGGTGCGCGTAGGGGCCGTCGGCGTCGAACACCGGGTCGAGCAGCAGATCCGTTCCCTCGTAGGCGACGATGGCGTCGAGGCCGAGCTGCTCGCTGCGGGGTACGAGGAGCTGCAGCCGCAACCACTCGTCCGAGAGGGTGTCCCGTCGGCCGATGCGCCCCGCCGAGATCTCACCGGCGATGAACGTCGCCATGAGTTGCAACTCGCGTTCTTGGTCCGCTTGCGCCCGGTCGGAGACAGCCCGAGCGCGCTGCACGATCTGCTCGGTGTCGGTCGAAAACCAGGTGTTGACGGCGGATTGGATAAGACTGTTGGCGGCGACGAATAGCATCACCGTGGGAATCAGCGCCATGCCGATGTAGGTCACCACGACGCGCGTGCTGAACAGCGAGCCGGGCACCTGGCGGCGGCGCTCGACATACAGCTTGACGAGGTTGCGCCCGAGCACGAACAACATCACCAGGATGAGGGTGATGCTGAGCGCCATGATCGCCTGCAGGGGCACCGCGCCGAAGGCCATGCGCGATCGCTGCACCCAGTACATCGAGCCCGCGTAGGTAGCCAGCACGATGATCAAGCCAATCACCGTGAAACGGCGGTTCCTCAGCTCTCGTTGGCGGCTGTCGCTAGGTCTGGAGCTCATAAGCTATCGTGGGTCGGCAAACAAAAATCCCCGACGCCAATGCTACCAGCCTCTGGGGCAAGCAGGGGGGCAAGCCGCTTGCGGAACCGACAACTCCAGATGTCGCGCCGTAGGAAGCCAACCAAGCAGCGAGAGCGCGCACGGGACGCGAGTACAAGGCGCGCGCAGAGTCGGGAGCGGAGGCGTACCTTCAGGTACGTCGAGCATCCCGTATCAAGCGCAACGCCGTAATCGCGTCCCGTGCGCGCTCTCGCTCTAGGTGTGGGCGGGGACTAGGTATGGCCGCCGTGACGAGATGTCGTAGGCGACGTCTTCCCAGGTGACCATCTGCCACGCTTCGGTGTTGCTCAATATGGTCTCCACCAGGCCGGCGTGCAGCGCGTGGCCGGCACGATGCGCCACCACGTGGCCCAGTAGCGGAGCCCCGGCGAGCATCAGGTCGCCGATAGCGTCGAGGATCTTGTGGCGCACGAACTCGTCCTCGAAACGAAGCTGGTTGTTGAGGATCGAGTTGTCGCCCACGACGATGGCGTTTTCCATCGATCCGCCGAGCGCCAGTCCGGCCTTGCGCAGCGCCTCGACCTCACGCAGGAAGCCGAACGTCCGTGCTGGCGCGATCTGCTCAGTGAAGCAACGCGGCGTGACCACAAACGTTTGGCGCTGCTCGCCGATTAGCGGGTGCTCGAAATCGATGCTGTAGGAGATCTTGAAGCGATCGGACGGATAGACCGCGACGAACTTGTTGTCACCGTCGATACGTAGCGGCTCGAGGATCTTGATAAACTGCCGCGGCGCCTGCTGGACCTTGATGCCGGCTTCGTGCATCAGGTAGATGAACGGAGCCGCGGAGCCATCTAGAATGGGGACCTCTTTGCCTTCGACCTCGACGATCAGATTGTCGATACCGAGTCCGGAAGCAGCGGCGAGGAGGTGTTCGACAGTGCCGATAGAAGCTTCGCCCTTGGCGAGCGTGGTGGCGAGATTGGAGCGCTGCAGATGCTCTTGACGCGCCGGAATCTCGGCGCCACCGAGGTCCATGCGGCGAAAGACGATGCCGCTATTCGGTGCGCTGGGGCGGAGTCGCATGGCAACGCGAACACCGCTATGCAGGCCGATGCCTGCACACTCGATGTCTTTGCGCAGAGTTTTTTGCGTCCAGTTCATCAAACCCCCGGATTTGGAGTCGTTCCCACCAATACCCTGTTATAGCAAGACCGGTGCCATTTCTCTGAAATTACACCTAAGACGTTTCGATACAGGAACTTACAAGGATTTTGAAGATTGGTCGAGAAACCTGATGTGTTGAGTTTAGGCAACACTTCGGCGCCCAAGTGTCTCTTTTTTGCAACAGGTGACCCACTCATCGCGGCGCCTTTTCCGCACCCATCCTGGCGTCTGCTCGCGGCGCGACCCGTTGAGATATCCGGGCTAAACAGACCCATGACTCGCTCACCAGGGTCTGTTTAGTGCGCATCGCTGTCGTTACCTCGGACGTTCCGTTTGTCGAAGGCGGCCATCGCGTCATCGCCCGCGCGCTCGTACGCGCCTTGCGTGATTGCGGGCACGCGGCGGAGATGATCACCACGCCGCAAAACCGATTCGGGCGCCAGATGTCGGCCTACTGGGCGACCTGGTTGACCGATGTCGAGGTTGCCGGAGACGGCGGGCCGGTGGACCGCGTCATCAGTCTTCGGTTTCCATCCTACGCCGTACGGCATCCGCGGCAAGTGGTGTGGTTGAACCATCGCATGCGCGAGTACTACGACCTGTGGGACGACTTCCACGCTGGCCTCGGTGCCCGCGGCCGGTTCGTCGAGGGTGCGCGTCGAGGGTGCATTCATTTCCTCGACGGCAGATTGTTGCGTCGCCGCGTGGTGATGGCGCAGTCCAAGACCATCCAGTCACGTCTGGCGCGCTGGGGTGGCATTCCGTCGGAGGTGCTGTATCCACCGCCGCCGCAACGGGGGTATCGCTGCGAGGAATACAACGGCTCGATCCTCGTCGTCGGCCGCCTGACGGAGCTCAAGCGCGTCGACCTGTTGATCCGTGCTGCCGCGGCGGCGGGCGGCAACTGGCGCGTGCGTATCGCCGGCG
>Ga0114950_10002219_pt1 | contig 14879 bp, 13 predicted proteins | sample N075metaG_FD_83503 | JGI IMG/M metagenome (GOLD analysis project Ga0114950, IMG submission 83503) | Deep subsurface microbial communities from Kermadec Trench to uncover new lineages of life (NeLLi) - N075 metaG | ecosystem: Environmental > Aquatic > Marine > Ocean trench > Sediment | place... | reverse complement strand
CTGGGCATTGATTCCAGCTCAGGGCTGGGTATCGATTCAAGTTCGGGATTGGGCATTGATTCCAGTTCAGGGCTGGGTATCGATTCAAGTTCGGGATTGGGCATTGATTCCAGCTCAGGCTTGGGTATCGATTCAAGTTCGGGACTGGGTATCGATTCAAGTTCGGGACTGGGTATTGATTCCAGTTCAGGACTGGGCATTGACTCAAGTTCCACGCTATTACTGGCAGGCCCTGTTCAATCTATCGATTTGTTGAACAGTCAGTTCGTGTCCGTCGGTCAAACGGTGATGTTCGCTGGCGATATTAGTTCGCTGCGGGTAGGTGACTACGTCATCGTCAGTGGGTCTCTAGTCGGTGCAGGCTTGATACTTGCCGACGCTGTCAGTGTCTCTGGCCTTCAATATGTTCCAGGCGCGACTGAAGTTTTCGTGACAGGTATACCGACAAACGTTAACTATAGTCTTGGAACGGCGATGATTGGCGGTCTGACCGTCGACTACACATCGTCTTTGGCTGGTTCACAGTTTGGCGGCATCGGGGCGGCTATTTCTGTCTTCGGCATTCAGCCGGCATACGGTGGCGTTTTGTTGTCCAGTCGAGTGATCGATATGACGGATCTTTTCCTAGCTTTCTAAGCTATCGAAAACGCTCATCGGAGTGGGAAAGAGACACTAGTCTCGATTGCAAGCAACATGGAGAGGCCGCATTAGCGGCCTTTTCTTGTTGCGAAATATGTTGCGTTTGTTACGGGCATAAAAAAGTCGGCGTCCTTGCCGACTTAGTTCTCGTATCAACCATAAGGGAGATGCGAGGGTTGGAGAAGCTACCCCCGAGCGATTAGGGATAACTTCGAGGTAATTTTAATTTCGATGTACGCATCGCGGTGTGATTAACATCACAAATCAATCGCTAAAACGAAAAAAGGGCGCCAAATGGCACCCTTTTCTTCGAGAATTTGAGATTAAGTAAAGCCGAATCTAGTTCGCCGACTCAGTGCGGAGTTTTTCCATGTAATCCAAAAATTTGGTTTGCTCGATGCTTTCTTTGATTTCGTCGCGAACACTTTCTAACGGCAGAGGATCGGTACGGCGTGTTTCCATACGAAGAATCACATGCCAACCGAACTCAGTCTGCACAGGCTCCTTTGTGAAGTCGCCATCGCTGAGAGCGGCTACAGCATCAGAAAATGGCTTCAACATTTGTTCCGGTGACAACCAGTCCAATTCCCCGCCGATCGGCCCAGATGATCCTACCGAATGCGTTTTCGCAAGTTCCGCGAAGTCGCCGCCCTTACCGAGCTGCGCGACGAGATCGACGGCGGCGGATTGGGTCTCCACCTGAATATGGCGCACCTTGAATTGCAGGTTTTCTGTTGAGTCCATTCGAATATCATACGCGGCGGCGATTTCCTCTTCGGTCGCCGCATTTTTTTCTAAATAATTAGACACGACAGCTTTGGCGATCGCACTTCGCGTTTGCAGTTCGATTTGCGCCTTTACGACTTGGTCATTTGCCAGCTCCGCCGCTTCAGGTTGCGTGGACAGCAAATAAAGATCCATGAGTTCGCGGAGGATCGCGTCTTTTTGCTCAGCTGTGGCTTCTGATTCCGGCTTCCGAATGCGGCTTTCCAGATAAATTGTCGCCAATTTACTGTCGATGTCGATGCCGTTCACGGTAGCGACAGTCTCAGCCGACGCGATCGCAGATGTTGATATTGCCGCTACGCTGAGTAGCGAAATCGCAAGGTTGATTCCACGAGCTCTAGGGCCATGCAACTTAGCCATTTGGAAATCCTCGATTGAGATGAATTCGTGCCGGAGTCCTGCCTAGCGCTCCGACGTTGAATATGCCTTGATACGAAGGGCGTGAATGTCGCTCTCCAGAAAACTACCGAGCGCATCATAAACCATGCGATGTCGCTTGATCGGACTTAGTCCGCTGAATTCGTCCGATACGATTATGACCTCAAAATGGCCTTTTCCTTCCTTGGCCCCGGCGTGCCCTGCGTGCAGGTGGCTTTGATCTTTCACGAGCAGTTCCCTGGGCTTAAACGCCGCCTCCAGGATCCGCGTAATCTCTTCCACGCGTTGCTGGCTCATGACTCTGATTCTTGCTTGGGCGTCTCTTCTTGCTTCATAGCATGCGCCAGCCAGATTGTTTGGACGACTACAAAGATCAAAGTTAATCCAAGCATGCCGAATAACTTGAACTTGACCCACGTTGCTTCGCTGTACGAAAACGCGACGTACAGGTTAACGCCACCAACAACGCTGAAGAACGCGACCCAGATCAAGTTGAGTCGTTTCCACTGATTCGTCGTGAGCTGTGCAGCGTTTTCCATCATCCGGCGGACCATGGTTTTTTCGCCGAAAAACTGACTGCCAAGAAACACGAGCGCGATTGCCCAGTTCAAAACGGTTGGCTTCCAGTACAGAAAAACAGGATTTCTCAGCATCAGCGTCGCTGTTCCGAGAACCAAAACCAGCACAGTAGATGCGGCGTAAATCTTGTTTAGCTTTCGAGTCATCAGCCACTGGACAAGCAAGATGACGGGCATTGCGAACATCAATACTGCCGTGGCCAGGTAAATGTCTTCGTAAAAGTAGGCACCGAAGAAAATTACGATGGGTAGAAAATCAACGAACAGCTGCATGAGCACACGGACTCTGACTTCTGGAGGAGCGGCATGATAGCCAATCGCTTGCGTGTTGGCCATTCGACCCATCGCCCTCGGCAATGATTTCCGATCTTGCGTCTGCCGGGCGAGGCCCTACAATCCGCGCGTGGCCAAGTACATTGAAATTCATCCCACTGATCCGCAGCCCAGGCGCGTAGCGACCGTCATTGAGATAATTCGCAGCGGCGGACTCATCGCCTACCCGACCGACTCCAGCTATGCGTTCGGATGCCATATTGGCGACAAACGGGCCATAGACCGCATTCACCGCATTCGATGCACGGATAAGAACCACAATTTCACATTGATGTGCAGCGACCTGTCGGAGATCAGTACTTACGCGAGAGTCGACAATTGGGCCTACCGCCTGATCAAGTCGATGACGCCAGGCCCATACACTTTTATCCTTCCAGCGACCCGGGAAGTGCCAAAACGCCTGCAAAATCCTCAGCGGCGGACGATAGGGCTGCGCGTACCCGATCATCCGCTGGCTCACGCCATACTTGAGAGCCTTGGCGAACCGATTATGAGTTCGACACTCTCGTTGCCGGGAGATGACCTGCCTCTAACCGACCCGCTTGAGATAGAAGAGCGCATCGGTAAACAAATCGATCTCGTCATCGATGCCGGGCCAACCGGTATTGAACCCACCAGTGTTCTCGACCTGACCGCGGGATCGGTCGAGGTCTTGCGTGTCGGCCGTGGCGATGTCAGTGCGCTGCTGTGAGCGTTGGGCGGATTATGCGCTAGAATGCGCGGATATCGCCTTGGATCCCCGATGAAACCTGACCTGAAAGTCCTGAACCCTGAAGACGCACCGAAACCGCCTCAGGACGAAAAGCAGAGCCCGGCGCAGTCAGAAATGCCATTTGCCGTAGTCGCAGGCGAGCCGGTTACGGAGCTACCGCAGGACCTTTATATTCCGCCCTATGCGCTGCAGGTTTTTCTTGAAGCGTTCGAGGGGCCTCTTGATCTGCTGCTGTACCTGATTCGCCGCCAAAATATCGACATCCTTGATATTCCGATTGCTGAAATTACCAAGCAGTACGTGCAATACATCGAGATGATGAGCGAGCTGCAGCTGGAGTTGGCAGGCGAGTATCTGCTGATGGCGGCAATGCTGGCGGAAATCAAATCCAGGATGCTGCTGCCGCGGCCGCCAGTCGAAGAAGAAGAAGAAGACGATCCACGAGCCGAGCTCGTACGCAGACTGCAAGAATATGAGCGTTTCAAGAAAGCGGCTCAGGACCTCAGTGACCTGCCCAGGCTTGAAAGAGATACGTTCCTTGTCAACGCCGATGCCCCTGACCGCAAGGTGGTTACGAAACTACCCGACGTGACGATGAAAGAGTTGTTAATCGCATTTCATGACGTCTTGAAGCGGGCTGAAATGTTTTCCAACCTGCGATTACTACGCGAGCCCTTGTCTGTCCGTCAGCGAATGTCCGAGATATTGGCTCGTATCGATGCTAAAGAATTTACGATTTTCGCTGATCTGTTCGACCCTGAAGAAGGGCGCATGGGCGTCGCGGTTACGTTTATCGCAATCCTGGAAATGATTCGCGAAAGGGTGATCGAGGTTGTCCAGGCAGAAGAGTATTCGCCGCTGCATATTCGTGCGGCAGCGTCAGTCAGACTAGTCTCCGACGACGATGAGGGCGAGCCCGAACAAAATGACACCACTCAATAAAAAGGCGCTGCTTTGATGGACCCGTTAGAGCTTAAATATTTTGTCGAAGCCGCACTTCTCGCAGCGGGCCGCCCGCTGACGACGGATCATCTCCACAGGCTGTTCGACGACGGTGTAGCTCCGGAAAAATCGGAGATTCGTCAGGCAATCGCGTCTTTGAGCGAAGATTACGAGCCGCGCGGAATCGTGATCACGGACGTGGCATCGGGCTTTCGTGTGCAAGTCAAAGCAGGTATGGCGGACCGGTTGCAAAAGCTGTGGGAGGAACGCCCGCCGCGCTATTCGCGGGCGCTCTTTGAAACATTGTCATTGATCGCTTACCGGCAGCCAATAACTCGCGGCGAGATCGAGGACATTCGAGGCGTTTCGGTGAGTTCCAATATCGTTCGGACGCTTCTGGAACGCGACTGGGTGCATGTGGTAGGTCATCGGGATATTCCGGGGCGCCCGGAAATGTTTGCGACCACCAAAGTGTTTCTTGACTACTTTGGCTTGAAGAAACTCGAGGATTTGCCACCGCTTGCAGATCTGGCCGAGTGGGAGAACCTGGGTGTGCAGCTGGATCTGCCGGAGGTTCATCCTCAAGACGGTGAGGACACGTCAGATAATCTGACTGTATCGGAGTGGCCAGATCCGGCCGAAAGCGAAGGCTGAGGCCGCTGGGTTTGTCTGAACGCCTACAAAAAGTGCTTGCGGCCGCGGGGTTCGGGTCGCGTCGCAAGGTTGAAGAGTGGATTCGCGCGGGCCGACTGTCGATCAACGGCCGTACGGCGCAGCTTGGCGACGCTCTTGACGGTGGAGAGCAGGTATTTCTTGATGGCCGGCGATTGTATCTGCGCGATACCGTCCAGACGGCTCGCCACATTCTCTATAACAAGCCCGGAGACGAGGTATCCACACGAAATGACCCCGAGGGGCGCAAATGCGTCTTTGACTCGCTACCGCGCCTCAAGGGAGCTCGCTGGGTCGCTGTCGGTCGACTTGACCTGACCACCACCGGATTGCTCATTTTTACGACGGACGGAGCGTTGGCCAACGCCTTAATGCACCCGTCCGCCGGTGTTGCACGGCGGTATTCGGTTCGGGTTCACGGGAACCCGTCCAAAACTGAGCTGGCCAGCCTCAAAAAGGGTGTCGAGCTGGAGGACGGCCCGGCCCGGTTTGAGGAGGTTGAGGCTGGTGGTGGCGACGGCAGAAACCGCTGGTTTTCGGTAACCCTCAAGGAAGGGCGCAATCGCGAGGTTCGACGCCTTTGGAATTCCCTGGGTTACGAGGTCAGTCGCCTCATACGTACGGCGTACGGGCCCATAGAGCTGCCCAGAAGCTTGCGTCGCGGCAAGCACGAGGCGTTGACGCTGACGCAGGCACGGGCACTGTACGCGGCGGCGGGCCTTGATCTTCCCGATAACCTTAAGCGTCCGACTAAGAGACGAAAAATACTGAAAAAACAGCCACGTAGAAGAAAAACTTAAAGTAACTTATCCCTGTGCATCCAGGCTCTGGCCACTAATATCGCGGCTGTCGGGGCCCAACAGGTAAATATAGGTCGCCAGGATATCCTCGGGCCGTTTGAGTGCGTCTCGATCTTCCGCCGGAAAGGCTTCGAGCCGCATCTTGGTCCGGGTGCCCCCGGGATTCACGCAATTGACCGTAATGTTTGCGTCCCGAAGTTCGTCCGCCAGGACCTGTGACATGCCTTCGGTCGCAAACTTCGATACCGCGTAGGCGCCCCAAAATGCACGTCCTTTACGTCCGACCCCGCTGCTCGTGAGAATAATCGAACCGCCATCGGACTCTCTGACCATTGGCAGACAAACCTGCGTCAGGGCGAAGCACGCGGTCACGTTGACGTGCATGACTTGTTGCCATTCTGCGGCATCGTATTGTTCGATAGAGAACCGGTTCCCCAGAATGCCGGCGTTGTGCACCAGCCCATCCAGTCGTCCGAATTCTGTAGCAAGGCTATCGGCAAGCGATAAATACGCTTCGCTGGTCGCCGTCGCCAGATCGAGTACCGCGATCGACGGTCGCAGTGTCCCGTCGATCGCTTCGATGTCGTCGTACACCGCTTCGAGCTTGCCAACGTTTCGACCGTGCAAGATGACTTGCGCGCCGAGTTCCGCGCTGTGAATGGCGAGCGCTCGACCGATTCCATCACTGGCGCCAGTGATGAGAATAATTCGGTCGCGCAGCAAGTCCTGCGGATACGAATAGGCCCGGTAGTCTGTTTTCAACTCGAAGTCCTTGAACTGGGCGGTCTATTGCACGGTCTTCGCGGACTCGTCGTCCTCTGCACTGCTTTCAATCATGGTGCGCGGAACCGGATCCATGGTTTCAAGTTTCTCCATGGCCTTTTTCTCACGCACGCCGAGCTCGACGAACTTGCGGGCTCCCGGTAACACGTTGCGTTCGAGTGAGCCGACCGCCTTGTTGTAATGCTCGACGCTGCTGGCGAGTTGCCGGCCCATACGATTCATGTGGCCGACGAATGTAGCGAGCCGACCGTACAGATCTTCGGCGAGGGTCCGAATTTCCTTGGCGTTGTCGGCCAGCACGAGTTGCCGCCAACCGTAGGCGACGGCTTTCAACAAAGCGACAAAGCTCGTTGGGGTCGCAAGAATGATCTGCTTGGAGAGCGCGTACTCGATCAGGTCGGGTTCCTCATTGAGAGCGGCGCTCAGGAACTGGTCGCCCGGAATGAAAAGAATGACGAACTCCGGACTATCCTCGAACTGATCCCAATAGGTTTTTGACGCGAGCATTCGTATGTGCGCGCGGACGTTCTTGGCGTGCCGTTTGAGCCCTACTTTACGTTGCTTGTCATTGTCGGCTTCAACGGCTTCCAGGTAGGCATCCAGCGGCGTTTTGACGTCAACCACGAGCACCCGGCGATCCGGCATCCTGACGATCATGTCCGGGCGGATGATTTTGCCGTCTTTAACCGTGTGGACTTGCTCCTGAAAGTCGCAGTGTTCAACCATGCCAGCTAATTCGACGAGGCGACGCAGTGTGATTTCACCCCAGCGTCCTCGAACCTCCGGCCGTCGCAGCGCGTTGACGAGGTTTCGTGTTTCCTGCTTCAGAGACTTTTGGCTGTCCTGCATTGCCTCGAGTTGCGATTTGATACTGCCATACGCTTCGCTGCGTGACTTTTCGAGCTCTGCGATCTGCTTTTGCGACGACTGTAATGCGTCACGAATCGGCTTCACCAGGTCTTCAACCGCTTTTTCACGATCGCCCAATTCGCGCTTCGCTTTTTCCTGTTGTGCACCGAGGTTTTGCTCTGCAAGTCGCAGAAAATTTTCGCTATTGGACTTCAGCGACTGATTCGCCAGTTCGCTAAATGCGCGGGTCAATTGCGCATTGGCCGCTTCGAAGGCCGTTGCGCGCTCCTGCTCGAGCGCGTCTTGATTCTTGATCTTTGCGCCGAGGCGCTCTACGTCCTGCGCTAGCCGCATCTGGCGGCGTCGAGAGAGGGTCCAGCCAATCAGCGCGCCGGCAGCCAGGCCGCCCAGCATCGCAGGTATGCCAACTTGGAGGGTTGTCGGATCTAAAGTCATAGCGCCTCAGCCTAACCGTTTTGAGCGTCTTTAGGGCGCCGAAAATACATCAGGTAGTTGACGTCGAGGTTCGGGCCCAGCGAGTACTCCCGGGTCAGGGGGTTGTAATGCATGCCGATGCTGTTGCGGAGTTCGAGCCCGGCAGATCTGGCCCAGCTCTCAAGCTCAGAGGGTCGAATAAATTTCTGGTACTCATGAGTTCCCGCCGGCAACAATTTGAGCACGTATTCAGCGCCGACGATGGCGAACAGGAACGATTTCGGATTCCGGTTGATCGTCGAAAAAAAGACATGCCCTCCCGGTCGAACGAGTTCGGCGATGGAGGCAATGACAGCGGCAGGGTCGGGAACGTGCTCGAGCATTTCAAGGCATGCGACGACGTCATACTGGCCGGGTTGCTCGGCGGCCAGTTCTTCGGCGGTGGCCTGTCGATAATTTACCTCGGTTCCGGATTCGATCTGGTGGAGTCGGGCAACGGCCAGCGGACCTTCCGCCATGTCGATGCCGGTGACCTCAGCACCCGATACGGCGAGAGATTCTGCGAGAATACCGCCGCCGCAGCCGATATCCAGCGCCCGGGTGTTGTCGAGGTCAACCTGCTGTCGAATCCAGTCGAGTCGGAGCGGATTGATCTCGTGCAACGGTCGAAAATCGCCGTCGGGATCCCACCAGCGTGACGCCAGAGCATCGAATTTAGCGACCTCTGCAGCGTCGACATTTTGTCGGGCACTCGTCATTCAGTCTTGCTCCACTAATCGGGTTGGCAGGTGAAGTGTATACCGTCATCCAAGCCCAGCACCAGCGCGGCTTTCAGCCTCTCCATAACGGGTCGATTTGCTGCTGTTATTGTCGGGCCTGTGGTACAATTCTGGCGTTGATTCGGAACAAAAATCCGCTGGTACTGAGCCAGGCAATAGCAACATTTGTTTCCGAACGAAACCCAGAGATATTCGCGCTTTAAGATTCCGCTCCGTGATCGGAATCACGCTGAGGTTGTGACTAAGTATGGCTGAAATTGCACGGGAATTGCTGTCGATAAGTCTCGAAGAGGAGATGCAGCGGTCCTATCTCGACTACGCGATGAGCGTCATCGTCGGACGGGCGCTGCCCGATGTTCGAGACGGACTAAAGCCGGTGCACCGACGCGTACTGTACGCGATGCGCGAGTTGGGCAACGACTACAACAAACCGTATAAGAAATCAGCGCGTGTCGTTGGCGACGTTATTGGTAAGTACCATCCGCATGGAGATTCCGCGGTCTACGATACGATCGTCCGGATGGCACAACCGTTTTCGATGCGTGCCATGCTGGTTGATGGACAAGGCAACTTCGGTTCCGTGGACGGCGACGCGGCGGCAGCCATGCGCTATACCGAGGTGCGCATGTCGCGAGTGGCGCATGAATTGTTGGCTGATATCGATAAGGAAACCGTCGATTTTGCCGAGAATTATGACGGTTCAGAGTCGGAACCAACGGTTATGCCGACCCGCCTGCCGAATCTTCTGGTCAATGGTTCATCCGGTATTGCAGTCGGTATGGCGACCAATATTCCGCCGCATAATCTGCGCGAAGTGATCGATGCCTGTTTTGCTCTGATAGAGAATCCTGAAATAGACATTCCGGGGCTCATGGAGCACATTCCGGGCCCGGATTTTCCGACGGCCGGCATCATCAACGGCGCGGCGGGTATCTATTCTGCGTATCGCACCGGGCGAGGGCGTGTCCACATTCGCGCCAGAACTGAGGTGGAAGAGTTCGGCTCGCGTGGTCGAGAGGCGATCATCGTCACCGAGCTGCCGTATCAGGTTAACAAGGCTCGCCTCATCGAGAAAATTGCTGAGCTGGTTCGGGACAAGCGAATTGAGGGCATCAGCGAGTTGCGTGACGAGTCCGACAAGGACGGCATGCGAATAGTCATTGAGTTGCGCATGGGCGAGATTTGCGAGGTCGTCCTGAACAACTTGTACAAACAAACATCCATGCAAAGCGTGTTCGGCATCAACATGGTTGCGCTGGAAGATGGCCAGCCGAAATTGATGAACCTCAAACAGATGCTTGAGGCATTTCTCGCTCACCGGCGAGAAGTCGTAACGCGACGGACGATTTTTGAGCTGCGAAAAGCCAGGGACAGAGCCCATGTCTTGGAGGGGCAGGCAGTTGCGCTCGCGAATATCGATCAAGTGATTTCTCTGATCAAGGCGTCGCCGTCACCGCCTGAGGCCAAAGTCGCGTTGATCGACAAGAAGTGGGAGCCGGGCCCGGTAACCGCGATGATTCAGGCCGCCGGCGAGACAGATACACGTCCGGACGGTTACGAAGACGGGTTTGGGCTTGTGGATGGCCATTACCGCTTGTCGGAGATTCAGGCACAAGCGATTCTCGATCTGCGCTTGCACCGACTGACTGGGCTTGAACAAGACAAAATAATAAAAGAATACAAAGAGATACTAGATAAAATTAAGGGCTTTTCGAACATATTGGCCGACCCTGACATTCTGGTGCAGGTGATCCGTGACGAGTTGGCTGAGGTCCGTGAGGCTTTTGGCGATGATCGACGGACCGATATCATCCAGGACCACAGCGATCTCAGCATCGAGGATTTGATCCCGAGCGAGGAGGTTGTCGTTACGCTGTCCCACAGTGGTTATGCCAAGGCGCAGCCGATCGACGTTTATCAGGCGCAAAAACGCGGTGGACGCGGCCGGTCGGCGACCAAAGTCAAAGATGAGGACTTCATCGACAAGCTTTTCATCGCCAACACGCACGACACTATTTTGTGCTTCTCCAGTCACGGCAAGATTTACTGGCTCAAGGTTTACCAGGTGCCGCAGGCGAGTCGCGGCTCGCGTGGCAAGCCGATCGTAAACCTGCTGCCGCTTGCAGCGGACGAGCGCATTAACGCGGTGTTGCCGATCAGGGAGTATGCCGAAGACAAGTTCGTGTTCATGGCAACGTCAGGCGGCACGGTCAAAAAGACGCCGCTCACTCAGTTCTCAAGGCCTCGCACCAACGGCATCATTGCGATTGATTTACGCAATGGCACACTCGTGGATGTAGCCATCACCGACGGTGATGCAGATATTTTGCTGGTTGCAAGCTCCGGCAAGAGCATTCGCTTCCGTGAAAAAGATGTACGCCCGATGGGTCGTGGCGCAGCCGGCGTGCGGGGCATCAAGTTACCCAAAGACCACCAAGTCATCGGGCTCACAATCATTCGTGATGGCTTGATTCTTACCGCGACCGAGAATGGCTACGGCAAGCGTACGGTGGTCGGTGATTTTCCGATCCAGGGCCGTGGCGGGCAGGGTGTCATCGCGATTCAGACCAGCGATCGTAACGGCCGCACTGTCGGGGCAGTCCAGGTTGGCGCGGGCGATGAAATCATGCTGATCAGTTCGAACGGAACTCTCGTGCGCACGGCGGTGGATGACATTTCCATTCAGGGACGCAACACGCAGGGGGTCCGCTTGATTCGGGTCGAATCGGGGCAACGACTCGTCGGGCTTGCTCGTATAGCATTTATAGACGAAGAAGAGTCGCCCTAAGGATTCCTGCGGCATGTCACGCGCATACAATTTCGGTGCCGGACCAGCAGCACTGCCACTCGAAGTTCTCGAGCAAATTCGCGAGGATATTCCGGACTGGCAAGGCACGGGCATGACCGTCATGGAGGTCAGCCATCGCAGCGACGAATTCGTCGAACTTGCCGCACGCTGCGAAGCCAATCTTCGAACTTTGTTGTCGATTCCCGATGACTACAGCGTAATTTGGGCTCAGGGTGGCGCGACATTGCAGATGGCGATGGCGCCGCTGAATCTGGCCGGCCCCGACGACACGGTCGATTATGTGCAGACCGGCAGCTGGGGCAAAAAAGCCGTCGCAGAGGCCCGTAAGCAATGCACCGTCAATCTTGCCGCCGACAGTTCCGACAAGAAGTTTACCTATATCCCCGCGGAGTCCAGCTGGCAGCGCAGTGACGACGCGGTCTACCTGCATATCACCTCCAATGAGACGATCGCGGGTGTCGAGTTCAATTTCGTTCCCGGTGGAGAAACAACGATTGTCGCCGACATGTCGAGCTCGATTCTGTCGCGGCCGATAGACGTTAGCGACTACGGAGTCATCTACGCAGGCGCGCAAAAGAACATTGGCCCCGCCGGTCTTACACTGGTCATCGTTCGAAATAATCTACTCAACTCGCCGCGGGAAAACTTGCCCCACTTGCTGATGTGGAAGTCTTACGCCGATTCCGATTCAATGACGAATACGCCGCCGACCTTCTCGTGGTACGTCGCCGACCTGGTTTTTCAGTACCTGCTGCGGTCGGGGGGGCTGGAGGCGGCTGCTGAGATCAATCAACGCAAGTCGAGCAAACTGTACGCAGCGATCGACGGCTCGGATTTCTACAGCAACTCGGTGCAGCTGGACTGCCGGTCCAGGATGAACGTGCCTTTCCTGCTGGCTGATGCGTCACTGAATGCGAGGTTCCTGGAAGAATCGCTCGCGACCGGGCTTGCCAATCTAAAAGGACATCGCTCGGTGGGTGGCATGCGCGCATCGATTTACAACGCGGTTTCCGAAGACGCCGTTGACGCCTTGATTGATTTCATGGCGGAATTCGAGCGTACAAACGGATAATCAGATGTACAAGATTCTTACTCTCAACAACATTGCTGTCGAAGGGCTGCGCCGCTTTCCCCGCGACCGTTACGAGGTTGCCTCAGAAATAATCAGTCCGGACGCCATCATCGTGCGTTCTTTCAACATGCACGATATGGACATACCGGAGTCCGTCGTGGCTGTCGGGCGAGCTGGTGCCGGCACGAACAATATTCCGATTGCTGCGATGAGTGCTCGAGGTGTACCTGTTTTCAATGCGCCCGGCGCCAATGCCAATGCGGTGAAAGAGCTCGTGATCGCTGGCCTTTTGATTGCGGCGCGAAATCTGTGCGATGCACGCACGTACGTCCAGGGACTTAATGAAACAGGTGATGCACTCGACAAAGCAATCGAAGCCGGCAAGAAAGAGTTCCTGGGTTTCGAACTGCCCGGCAAGACTCTGGGTGTTTTAGGTTTGGGAGCGATCGGCGTCGAGGTGGCTAATGCTGCGCTAGAGTTGGGAATGAAGGTCGTGGGCTTCGATCCGAATATCACCGTGAGTAGTGCCTGGCAATTGTCGTCCGGAGTAGAGCATGTCGAAACTCTGGATCAATTATTTCAGAAAGCCGACGCGGTGACGCTGCACGTGCCGCTCATCGAAGAGACCCGTAACCTCGTAAACCGCGATCGACTCGCGCTGATGAGTGATGGCGGAGTGATTATCAATTTCGCCAGGTCCGGCGTGGTTGATAATCAGGCGGTAATCACTGCACTCGATAGCGGCAAATTGCACGCCTTTGTTTCGGATTTTCCGACCCCGGAATTAATCGCGCACTCCAAGGTCGTCGCGTTGCCGCATCTCGGGGCATCCACGGCAGAAGCCGAGGAAAACTGTGCCATCATGGTTGCAGACACCGTCAAAGACTACCTCGAGAACGGCAATATCCGCTTCTCAGTGAATTTTCCTCGCGCTCAACTGCCGCGGCTCGATGCCTGGCGGATTACCATATCGAACGAAAATGTACCGAACATGGTGGGCCAGATATCGACCTGTCTGGCCAACGCCGGACTCAATATCGAGGATCTCCTGAACAAGTCTGCCGGGGAACTTGCGTACACCATGGTGGACGTCAACGGCCCGATCAAAGACGAGACGATGGACGAGCTGCGATCTATCGGCGGAGTGCTGGCGTTGCGAAATCTCGGCAAGCCTGTAACCTGATTGTCTTCACCGAAATGGTTGCGGGTGACAGGACAAGTGACTGATGGCAGACGGGAAAAAGACAGGCAACGCAGATGATCTCGCGGCGATTCGAGAGCGGATCAATGAGGTTGACGAGCAAATTCAATCTCTGATCAACGAGCGCGCCCGATTTGCCCAGCAGGTCGGTGTCGCGAAAGGCGAGCTGTCCTCCGCAGTAAACTACTACCGTCCGGAACGCGAAGCAGAGATTCTTCGCAAGATCGTCGAGCGCAATGACGGACCGCTGCGCGACGAGGAAATCTTACGTTTGTTTCGGGAAATCATGTCCGCTTGCCTGGCTCAGCAGGAGCCGTTGAAGATCGGATTTCTCGGGCCGGAAGGCACCTTCACGCATACGGCTGTGTTCAAGCAATTTGGCCATTCTGTGCGGCCATTGCCATTTCATACGATCGACGAAATATTCCAGGAAGTCGAAAGCGGTGTCGCGGACTTCGGCGTTGTTCCGATTGAGAATTCAACCGAAGGCTCCGTCAATAACACGCTCGATATGTTTCTGACCTCGCCGCTCAAAATTGCGGGCGAAGTCGAGTTGCGGATAGAGCAGCATTTGCTCGGGCGAGTAACGGGCCTGGAGAATATCAAGCGCATCTGTGCCCACGAACAATCACTGGCTCAATGCCGGGGCTGGCTGCGCGAGTATGTGCCACACGTCGAACTGATCGGGATGTCCAGCAATGCTGCGGGCGCGCGCAGAGCACGCGATGAAGAAGGCACGGCAGCCATTGGTCCTGACGTAGCTGCCGACGTATACAACCTGAAGACGCTGGTGAACAGCATCGAAGACCGATCCGATAACTCGACCCGGTTTCTCGTGGTTGGCCGCGAGCTGCTTACACCTAGCGGCAACGACAAGACGACTATCCTGGTTTCAACTGGCGATACCGGGGGCGGTGCAGGCGTGCTGCATCAGTTGCTGCAACCACTTGCCAAACACAATATCGTCATGACCTTCATCGAGTCGCGACCGTCAAGACGCAAGAATTGGGATTACGTTTTCTTCATTGACGTCGAGGGACATGCGAACGAATCACCGCTTGCCGATGCACTTAAGGAACTCGAGAAGAGCTGTTCATTGTTTCGCGTGCTG
>Ga0114950_10002218_pt1 | contig 14879 bp, 10 predicted proteins | sample N075metaG_FD_83503 | JGI IMG/M metagenome (GOLD analysis project Ga0114950, IMG submission 83503) | Deep subsurface microbial communities from Kermadec Trench to uncover new lineages of life (NeLLi) - N075 metaG | ecosystem: Environmental > Aquatic > Marine > Ocean trench > Sediment | place... | reverse complement strand
GTGCCGCACAGCCTTCGGCGGCGCGGTCAGGACGGCCCTGCGGGCCAATGGATGCGCGCGTTTCGCGCACGCGGCTGCCTGCGGAGTACGGGGGTTGCGCCGCCGCGCTCGCCCGCACGGCGAGTTAGGGCCCGTCCGCGAACAAGTGTCACGTTTCGCCGGCCCTCGTCGCCCCTGGCTGCGTTGCGGGGGTCCCCTTCGAACGACCCAAAGGGGGGTCGTCTCGATCTGCCTTCGGCAGACCGGGGCTTACCTCTCCGAGTATCCAGCGCATACGAATCAAAGCGCCTTGCCAGCCTCCCTCCGGCGGCGTTCGGCGGCGGGAGAGAACGGTGAGGAACTTCCCGAAGCCAAGGCGCCGTCATCGGACGGGCAATTGGCCTGAACATGGCGGGAAGTTCCTCAGGAGGAACGACGAGGGCTCGCCGAAACGTGACTCTTGTTCGCGGACGGGCCCTTACTAGACGTGGTTCTGTCGCCTCGATCGCCGTTTTCGAGCTCTGGCCCTCGTCACCTCGAAAGGACTCTCCGTCGCGCCCCACCGAGCATCGGGACGTCGTCGCGCGTGAACAAAATGTGGGCGCCTCCGGGGCCTCGCTCCGAGCCGGGCTCAGAGCCATCGCCGCGGCCGGGATCGCGTACGCCACTTCCGCCCGCACGATCGCGCGCCATCCCCCGGTCCGAGGCAGGGCCGGTTCGCCGCTCCGCGGTGGCATCGGGTACGCCTGGGCAGTCCGTCAGCCGTGACGGGGAGGACGGGATAGTCTGCCGGAGGTTCTCAGGACTTCCGGCGCGCGGAGCAGCCCCCACGGGTCCCTGGATCCGTTCGGTGAAAGGTGGACCGCAAGTGACGGAGAAGGCTTGGGCTCCGGACCCGCGGACGGCCGATCGAACGACCCCGGCCCCGAGCCCCAGTCCCAGCTCGGAGACAGCCCCCCCCCCACGACTCCGTGGCCCCGGTTGACGACCCCGGGCAGCGGGTCCTATAGTCTTCCCCTCGAAATGAGGGGTGCCCCCCGCGCCAGTGCGCCGGGGCCTACCGGATCATCGGCGACCGGGACCCCGCGCCGCCGCTCCCACCCCCCACCTCCGATCCATCCGATCCGCATCGAGGAGGCCGCTCTCGTGATGACCACGTTCGATCTCGCGCAAGACGAAATCACCAGCTTTCAGGTGCTCCAGCAGGAGCGCGCCAACGTCTTCGGTCGCAAGGAGGACCATCAGAGCTTCCGCAACGCGCTCGAGCGACTCTCGGACGAGGGCGACGAGGGCCGCCGGAAGGGCCTCGGCTACTGGATGGTCGGTGAGTTCGAGAACGCCGCCGCGCGCCTCGAGCGTTACGAGAGCGACGTCGTCGCTTCGTTCACGCGGGCCAACGCCTTGATGTCCCTCGGTCGTATGCGCGAGGCCGTGCCGATCTTCGAACGGCTCGTGCGCGAGTACCCGGATTTCTCCGCGCCGCGCGGCGGCTGGCTCGATGCGCGGCTGGAGGCGGACCTCCAGGATGGCGACGAGGAGCAGGCCCTCGCCACGCTCGAAGCGGGCCTGGCCGAGGCGCCGCCCGCCTTCGCCGCGAGTGCCGAGAGTCTCTACCTCCGCGGACGCGTCGCCGAGCTGCAGCGCAACTGGGACCTCGCCGTGGAGCAGTACGAGGAAGCCCGCGAAGTCGATCCCACCCACCGCGGCAACCTCTTCCGCCTCGCCTACCTCGCTGAGCGCTGGGGGCTCGAGGAGCTCGGCCTCGAGTGCTACCAGTCGCTGGCGAGCATGCTGCCCATCGATAGCAACGTGCTCCTGAACCTCGGCGTGCTCTATGAGGACCTCGGGCGCGACCAGGACGCGGCCACGTGCTTCGACACCGTCACGAAGACCGCGCCGATGAACCGCCGCGCGCGCCTCTACCTCGAGGACGCGAAGGCGGGCATGTGCATGTACTACGACGAGGACATGGAGAAGAAGGAGGATCGCCTGAACCAGATCCTCCGGATCCCCATCACGGACTTCGAGCTGTCCGTCCGCGCGCGGAACTGCCTCAACAAGATGGACATCATGACGCTCGGCGACCTCGTCAAGAAGACGGAGCCCGAGCTGCTCTCGTACAAGAACTTCGGCGAGACGTCCCTGACCGAGATCAAGGAGATCCTGCAGTCGAAGAACCTGCGCCTCGGCATGGCCCGCGAGGAGGCCGTGGCGAGTATCGCCAAGCAGGCGCAGCCCCCGACCTCTACCGGCACCGAGACCACCGAAGTCACGGCGAAGTCGATCTCCGAGCTGAAGCTCTCCATCCGGGCCCGCCGCACCGTCGAGAACCTGGGCTGCTTGACGATCGGGGACATCGCCCAACACTCGGAGGAAGAGCTGCTCGGCATGCCGAACTTCGGCGTCACCTCCCTGCTCGAGCTCAAGAAAAAGCTCGTCGACTTCGGCCTCAAGCTCAAGGGCGACTAGCCGCCTCACCGGCGAGTCGTGTACGAGTACCTCGAGGGCGAAGTCCGGACCCGGACGGCGACGCGGCTCATCCTCGACGTCGCGGGCGTCGGGTACGAGCTCCTCGTCCCGCTGGGCATGTCCTTCCCGGCGCGCGGCCAGGCGCGGATCTTCACGCACCTCACCGTGCGCGAAGACGCGCACATCCTCTACGGCTTCCCCAACCTCGAGACCCGCGACATCTTCCGGGTGCTGCTCTCGGTCCGTGGCGTCGGGCCGGCGATGGCCCTGGGTATCCTGTCCGGTCTCTCCCGTGAAGACCTCGTGCGCGCGATCGTGAGCGAGGACGTCGCGGCCCTCACGCGGATCAAGGGCGTCGGTAAGAAGACCGCCGCGCAGATCCTCCTCGACCTGCGCGACAAGGTCGCGAAGCTCGTGCCCGCGGCGGAGCTCGCGGGCATCCCGGGCACGGACGCCGAGCCTGGCCCGACGCACTCGCAGAATCTCGAGGACGCCCTCGCCGCGCTCGTGTCCGTCGGGTACTCCGACAAGGACGCGCGGCGCCAGGTCGAACGCGCCGCCGGACGCGTCGACCCCGCGGACCTCGAGCTCCTCGTCCGAACCGCCCTGCACGGCTGATCCCCGATCGCCCCCATACCCCAGACCCGCGACTCACGCCGCCGGTCCCCGACGTGTCCCCCGCTCCGCCCGCAACCCGCATCCTCATCTGCGACGAGCTGCACCCCGTCGCGCTCGACGTGTTCCGGGCGGCCGGTTACGAGCCCGAGGTCCGCACAGGGCTGACCGAGGACGAGCTCTGCGGCGCGGTGCTCGGCACGCACGCGCTGATCGTCCGCTCGGCCACCAAGGTGACACGCCGCGTGATCGAGGCCGCGGACGTGCTCGAGGTCGTGGGGCGCGCGGGGGTCGGCGTCGACAACGTCGACTGCACGGCCGCGACCGAGAGCGGCGTCGTGGTGATGAACACGCCGACGGGCAATACGACGACGACCGGCGAGCTCGCGATCGCGCTCCTGACCGCGATCGCGCGCCACATTCCGCGTGCCGACCGCAGCACGCGCGCCGGCACGTGGAAGCAGCAGGGCCTCATGGGCACGGAGCTCACGGGGAAGACGCTCGGCATCGTCGGCCTCGGGCGGATCGGACGGGTGGTGGCGGAGCGCGCACAGGGCCTCCGGATGAACGTCGTGGCCTCGGATCCGTATCTGTCGCAGACGGGCGCCCCGTCCCCCGTGGCCGGGGTCGAGCTGATCGAGCTCGACGACCTGCTCGCGCGCGCGGACTTCGTGACGCTCCACGTGCCGATCTCGGACTCGACCCGCAACCTGCTCTCGCGCGAGCGTCTCGCCCGCATGAAGCCCGGCGCCTACCTCATCAACGCCGCGCGCGGAGGCCTCGTGGACGAGGCGGCGCTGGCCGAGGCCTTGGAGCACGGCCGGCTGGCCGGCGCCGCCCTCGACGTGCTCGCCGAGGAACCGCCGAGTCCGGACCACCCGCTCCTCGGCCGCGAGGACGTCATCCTGACCCCTCACCTCGGCGCCTCCTCGCACGAGGCGCAGCACAATGTCGCCCTCGGAATCGCCGAGCAGATCGTCGCTTTCTTCCAGGACGGCGTCGCGCACAACAGCGTGAACGCACCGGCGGTCTCCGCCCAGGTCCTGCGGGAGATTCGTCACTACGTCCTGCTCGCCGAGAAGATGGGCGCGTTCCTCGCCCAGCGACTGGCGGAGCCGATCCGCAAGATCGAGTTCACGGTCGCCGGCGAAGTGGCGAAGTTGGACCAGAGTTACCTCTCGCTCGCCTTCCTGACGGCGGTCTTGCGGCAGAGCATGGACGTGGGCGTCAACTTCGTGAACGCGCCCATCCTCGCGCGGGAGCGCGGTATCCGCCTGCTCGAGGGCACGGGCGACGAGCAGACCGCTTTCACGAGCCTGCTGAAGGCGCGCGTGTCCGCCAAGGGCGGCGGCGCGAGCCACCTCGTGGCAGGCACCGTCTTCGGTGACGCACCGCGGTTCGTGCGGATCGACGACATGCACGTCGACCTCGCGCCCGAGGGCGTGCTGCTGATCACGCGCCACAACGACCGCCCCGGGGTGCTCGGCATGATCGGGACGCTGCTGGGCGAGAGCGGCGTCAACATCGGACGCGTCGAGCTGGGTCCGGCCTCCGAGAGCTCAGACGGCCTCGCCTCCGCCTTCCTGTCCCTCGGCGGGCGCCCCCCGGAGGCGGTGATCGACCGCGTGCGCGCCCTCGACCCCATCGAGTTCGCCCAGCTCATCCAGCTCTGAGATGCACCGCGCGCCCGCCCCGCCGCCGTACGGCACGATCGTCTTCGACTGCGACTCGACGCTCTGCTCGATCGAGGGCATCGAGGACCTGGCGGGCGAGCGCGCGGCGGAGATCCACGCGCTCACCGAGCGGGCGATGCGGGGCGAGGTGCCGCTCGAATCGGTCTACGGCATGCGGCTCGACATGATCCGGCCGTCGGCGACGGACGTGGAAGCGCTCGGGCGCCGCTACGTGGCGACGCTCCTCCCCAACGTCGCAGAGCTGACGGCGGCGCTCCGTTCCCTCGCGAAGCGCGTCTGCATCGTCTCGAGCGGATTGCTCGCACCGGTACGTGCCGTGGCGCGGGCGATCGGCGTCGAGCCGCGCGACGTGTTCGCGGTGGACGTCCGGCACGACTCGTCCGGAGCGTTCCTGGGCTTCGACGCGAGCTCGCCGCTGGCGCGGGCCGGCGGCAAGCTCGCCGTCGTGCGCACTCTCGCCGCGGGCGTGGGCGCGCAGCCCCCCGTGGCCCTCGTCGGGGACGGGGCGACCGACCTCGAGGCACTCGCCTGCTGCGCGCGCTTCGTGGCCTTTGGGGGCGTCGAACACCGCGCGCCCGTCTTCGCGGCCGCCGACGTCGGCTGCGACGTGGCCGACTTCGCGGCGCTCCTGCCGTTGCTCTGTAGCGCGGACGAGCTCGCGCGCCTCGCCCGCGACCCGGTCCACGCCGCCCTCGTCACGGCCGCGCGCGCGCTCCCGCACTGATCCGCGACTCCCCCACTCACGCCGCCCGAAAGCCCGCCATGCTCTGGATTCCCGGCCCCACCGAAGTCCGCCCCGAGATCCTCGCGGAGTGCGCGCGCGGGATGATCGGGCACCGCAGCAAGGCCATGGTCGCGACGATCGAGCGCATCGACCCCGGGCTGCGCCTCGCCTTCGGACTGCGCGCGGACTCGACCGCCCACGTGGCCGTCCACTCGACGAGCGCCACCGCGATGATGGAGTCCGCGCTCGTCGGCGCCGGCCGGCGCGTGCTCTCGATCGTGAACGGCGCTTTCTCCCAGCGCTGGTGCCAGATCGCGGCACTCCTCGGCCAGGACGCCGTCGCACTGGACGTCGGCTGGGGCGCAGTCGTCGACCCCACCGAGCTCGAACGGGTCCTCACGGAGGAAGGCCCCTTCGACGCTGTCACGCTCGTCTCGAGCGAGACGTCCACCGGCACGTTCACGCCGCTCGGAAGCGTGGGCGCCGTGCTCGCACGCTTTCCGGAGACGCTCCTCCTCGTCGACCTCGTGTCCTGCATCGCCGGCGCGCCGGTCGACTTCGACGCGAACGGGATCGACTTCGGCCTCGCCGGCGTCCAGAAGGCGCTGGCCCTGCCGCCGGGCATCGCGGTCGTGTGCGCGTCGGACCGCTACCTCGAGCGCGCGCGCGCGAAACCCGGCCGCGGCTACACGCTCGACCCCGTGCTGTTCATCGAGGGGCACGAAGCCCGGAAGACGCCGGCGACGCCCGCCATCTCGCTCTACTTCGCGCTCGCCAAACAGCTCGAGGACATCACGGGCGGCGTCACGCTGCCGGAGCACGAGCGCCAGAAGACCGGCCGCGAGGCCTGGACGGCGCGGTTCGAGAAACACGCGCGCATGCGCGCGGCGACGATCGCCTGGGCGAAGGGGCACGGGCTGGCGCTCCTGCCCGAGGAACAGTACGGCTCCCCCACCGTGTCGTGCATCCGCGCCGGCGACGTCGACGTGGCGGCGCTCGTGACGGGACTCGCCGAGCGCGGGCTCTCGATCAGCGACGGCTACGGCCCGCTGAAGGGCGAGACCTTCCGCATCGGGCACATGGGCGACCACACGGAGGAGGGCCTCGCGGAGCTCCTCGCGGCGACGGACGAAGTGCTCGCGGCCATCGCCCGCTGAACGACATCGTACTTGCTCAGCGCACGAGACCGTGCTCCGCAGCGAGCACGAGAGCGACGCGGCGCACTTTTTCCGGCGGCAAGCGGTGCATCTGTTGCACGAGCAGGCGAGTGCCGTCGAGCTCCGGCCAGTCGTCCGGAGCGGCGGAGAGCGCGCGATCGAGCTTGTCCAGGAAGTCACCCAGGAGCTCGGTGTACGCCGCGCCGTGCGGCGTGACGCCGTTGCCACCGTTCTCGGCGGCCGACAGCAGGTCGATGAGGGGCAACCTGGGGTCGGGCGCTTCGCAGAGCGCGACCAGCTGGGCGCGGTACTCGAGTACCTCGGCGACGCGCCGCGCCGAGAACCGCGCGCGCGCGAGGAAGACGAAGATCGCCAGCTTGTGGTCTCCGACCGGGTAGAGCTCCCACCGATCGCAGAGGTGCCCCTCCTCGTGGATGGCCGTGACCTCGACCAGCTCGTCGAGGGTCATGGCCCCGAGCACTTCGGTGCCCCGCGCGCGTTCCGCGAGGACAGCGAGCCGCACGCGGTCGGCCTCGCCGAGCACGATCACAAGGCTCGCGCGCTCGCGCTCGGTGGAGCCGGACGGTTGCGGCGCCCGGTCTTCCCTGGGGCCCACCCGGATCGCCGGAGCGTCGAGCGCCAGCTGCAGAGCTTCCCCGTCGTCGGCGAACCGGCGCGCGACTGCCCGCCAGGGTTCGAGCTCCAGGCGCACGATCGAGACGTCGAGCCAGAAGCCCTCGTGCAACGCCGCTCCGCCGATCGGCACGCCATGGCGCGATGCACGGCCGGGGACGTCAGCCCCTTCGCACCAGGCCATGGTCCCGGACCATGGACGACCCATGTGCGCTCCGGCGCGACGCTCGAGGTAGAGCAGACGCAGGACGGTCCCGTCGGGGTCGTCGCCGAGTCCCTCGCCGAAGAGCCCGAACCGGCCGAGCGCGAGGAGCTCCCCCGTCAGCCCACCGACTGGCGTGCCCTGGGATCCCCGCCCCAGAGCCTCGTCCTGGGCCGAGAGCGCCGGTCCGGGGTGGAGCAGCGATCCGGCCCAACCGTAGCCGACGCGCGGCGCGCCGAGGAAGGACTCGCGCACCCGCTCGGGGTCGGTCTCGCCACCGAGGAAGGCGTGGGCGCGCGCGACATGGGGCGCGATGGCGCTGAGCAGATCGTCCAGACTCTCGACCGCGGTGGGCGGCGCCGGACTCTCGCGCGTGGCGTCGAAGCCCGCCTCGACGAGCGCCTCGCCGTCATCGATGCGGTAGAGGAGCTGCTCGATGGTGGCGAGGATCGCCTGGCCGGCGAGTGCCCGCGCGTCGAGGTCCATGGCCAGCGACAGGTCCTCGGCGCTCGATCCACCGCCCCATGGAAGCCCCGCTGCCAGGGAGCGCGCTTCCTCGAACCATCCCGCCGCGATGAGCGCCGCGCCGAACGCGCGCAAGCGCGACGTCACGGAAAGGTCTCCAGCAGCGGGCACCGAATCCAGCGCGCGCGCAGTCTCGACGACCCGTGCGAGGCGCGGGTTTCGGGGCAGGCCGGAGCCGTCGAGCACGGAGCTCGGGAGCTGGGCGAGCCAACGCTCGACGGCCTCGCGCCGGCGACCGAAGGCGATCCGGATCGAGCGGAGCTCGCTGCCGGCTACCGCGCTCTCAGCGTCCTCCGTACCGCGCATCAGGAGCTCGAGGCCGAGGGGCGTGCGATGCTCGCGAAGCAGAAGCATGGCACGCAACCGCTCGCGCACCGGGCGGCCCGGCTCCGCAGCGAGCAGGGCGAGCGCGAGGTCCGTCGTGCGCGTGGCGAGATCCGCGGGAATGGGACGGCGCGGAGCCTGGACATTGCGCACGAGGAGCTCGATCTCGCCCGCGGTGAGGCCCTCCGTGGCGAGCAGCGCCAAAGTGCGCCGGTAGCCGGCGAGACGCACGTGCTCCTCCTCGTCCTCGAGCTCGATGCCCGCGAGCTGCGCGGCGAGTGCGAGCCGCGCTTCCGGTGAAGGCTCGGACGAAGCAAGGCGCACGGCGAGCGTGCCGATCGCCGTCTCGGTCTCGCCCGCGGCGCGGTGGTAGCGCGCGAGGCTCTGCGCGAAGAAGTCGCGCTCCCAGGGATCGCGCGCGAGCGCGAACGCGCGCTCGCCGTGATGGATGGCGCGTCGCCAGGCGCCCCGCATCGACGCACTCCACGCAGCGCCATGGTGCGACCAGGCGAGCGCGGGGTCCGCGCGCAAGGCGGCGCCGAACCGCGCTTCACCACCCTCGCCCTCCAGGCGTCCGGCGAGGTAGAGGAGGCGCGCATCGTGCGGTGACACCGCGAGGAGGTCGCGATAGGCGGCGAGCGCGACGTGAGCGAGCAGCGCCTCGCGCAGCCGGTTGTCCAGGAAGCGCCGCGGCGCGACCCACTCGGGAGCGAGGGCGGAGGCGCGCTCGGCCGCCTGGAGGATCGCCGCTGCCGGCGGCGCGTCCGCGCGCGACAGGCGCCACGCCTCGGCGAACGCCAGCGATGCCGCCTCGGGCACGGGGGGCGCGGGGACGGGCGCGGCGCACGCACCGATCGCCGCTACGACGAGCGCCGCGAGCGCCGCGCGGAAGTGGGCGCGGGGCTCGCGGCGCTCCGGAGTCCGTCGGGAGCGGTCGCGCATGGGCCTCTTGTAATGTGCATCCGGGCGGGTGACCAACCCGTTCTTGTCGGGAAGCGCCGACGGCCCATACTGAACGGATGATCTGGCCCAGCCTCGTCGCTTTCCTCGTCACCGCGGCGGCCCGCCCCGCCGAACTACCGCCGCCGGCACCACTCCTCGGCAACGGCGCCACGACCGAGGCGCCCCAGCGCCGCGGGAGGAAGTCCAAGGCCACGCCCAAGGTCCAGTACCACGACGGCGAGTGGGAGGCCGCCAAGCAACAGAAGGACGTCCGGGAGATCCTGCGGGTCTTCAAGCTCGAGCTCGATGCGCGGGCGCTCTGGGCGGAGCTGCTCGCGGCGGAGCAGGCGGGCAAGTCCGGCAAGGCGCGCTCGATCGCCAAGAAGCTCCTGGTCGAGAAGTACGCGGAGACCGCGGAGGCCGAGCAGGCGCGCGCGAAGTACCCGGAGCTCCAGTAGGCGGAGAGGGAGCCGCCCGGCTCCGCTCCCGGTGGATTGGAACGCATGATGAACCCGCTCGCAGCACTCGTCGTCGCCGGCTCGCTCGCGCTCGTTCCCCGAAGCGCGGGTGACGACCCGCCGACCTTCCCCGCGACCCTGGCCGGCGTGAACAACGCGCGCGAGCTCGCGGGCGCGCAGGACGCGGACGGCATCCCGATCCGGCCCGGCGTCGTCCTGCGCAGCAGCTCGCTCGCGCGCGCGAAGGCTGAGGCGCTCGAGGTCCTGCACGAGTACGGCGTGCAGAAGCTCGTCGACCTGCGCACGATGATCGAGATCACGCAGCGCGGCGCAGCGCCCGCGCCGTTCGGCAGGAAGCCGATCCTCGTGCACCTGCCCATGGACGTCGAGGAGTGGACCGACGACCCGACCGAGCTCTACGTGAAGCTGTGGAACGAGAACGGGCACGTCTTCTCGGCGATCCTGAACCTCCTGGCGGACCCCGCGAACCACCCCGTGCTGATCGCGGGCGAGCTGGGCATGAACCGCGTCGGCATCGTCTGCGCCATGCTGCTCGAGCTCGCGGGCGTGCCACGCGAGGCGATCGTGGCCGACTACATGAACTACCGCGGCAGCCTCACCCCGCGGCGCAAGAGCCTCGAGGCGGTCTTCGCGCTCTGGGACGGGCACGAGGGTGGCCTCGAGGGCTGGCTGGCGGAAGCGGCCTTCGTGCACCCACTCACGATCGCCGCCGTGCGGCACACCTTGAAGAGCGCCGAGCCGTACGCGAAGACCGAGGACGAGGAGGCGGCGGAGAAGATGCTGGCGAAGGCCCTCCGCGAGTCGGCCGCGGGCAGGTACCCGAACGCCGTGAAGAGCTACGCGAGGGTCGCCAAGAAGTACCCGACCACGCAGGCGGGCATCCTGGCCGCGCAGCGCTCGCAACCGAACGCGTTCGTCGGCTGGGTGGAGATGGTGCGCAACGGCCCCTCGGAGAACCGCATCGACATCGTGCTGATGGGCGAGGGCTACACCCTCAAGCACATCGATTCGTACGACAAGCAGGTCAAGAACGTCCCGAAGCTCTTCGAGAGACACTCGCTCTTCGGCGAGTACTACGCCTACCACAACATCCTGCGCGCGGAGCTCCGCAGCGAGGAGGACGGCGTCGACAAGTTGGGCGAGGACACGTACAGCACAATCCTCAACGGACACGACTCGGGAGCCCTCCAGGGCCAGGTGGCCATCGACCACGCCCGCGTCATGCGGCAGCTCGCGGAGATCCCCTACCACGACAGCCTCGCCATCGTCTTCGCCAAGCGCGGGACCGGCGGGACCGGCGGAGGGGGCGTCGCCACGGTGGGCGGCGTCAACTTCTCGACGCTCATCCACGAGTGGGGCCACGCCTTCGGGGGTCTCATGGACGAGTACACGACCGACGTCGGCTACACCGGCGCGGTGCGCGCGGGCCCGAACGTCAGCGACCAGAGCGACCCTGCGAAGGTCGCCTGGAAGCACTGGATCGACGCGGGCCGCAAGGGCGTCGGCGTGCACGAGGGCGCCGCGGGGCGCACCAAGGGGGCGTGGAAGTCCAGCGTCAAGGGCTGCGCCATGCAGGGCGGCACGGAGTTCTGCGTCGTGTGCCGCGAGACCCTGGTGCTCGCGATCCATGCGATCGTCGACCCGATCGACGCGTGCACGCCCCCCCCGCACCTGTACCCGGAGGAGGACCCGTTCGCCGAGCCGCTGCCCCCGCTCGAGGCGTCGGAGCCGCTCGAGTTCGAGGTGACGGTGATGCAGCCGACCACGCACGAGCTCACGGCGGATTGGTGGGTCCTGCCCGAGCACCTCGCGCCGCCGCCGCCCGCGGGGCAGCGGGGCCAGGCGCTCCAGTTGGGGGACCGCCGCGACCGCGGCCCGCTGTTCGTGATCGAGGGCGCCCCGGACGCGACGACGAAGCAGGACAAGCGCGGAGTCCACCGCTTCGAGCTCGACCCCGCGGGGAGGAAGCCGGGCCGCTACCGCCTCGTGTGCCGTGTCCGGGACACGACGATGCTCAAGGGCGAGAAGTGGCCCTGGGTCCTGCGCGATGAGCGGCATCTGCTGCGCTCGGAACGCGCTTGGTGGGTGGTCGTACCGTAGACGTCGACGTGAGCGGCCTGACCGCGGAGGTCGCGCGCCTCGCGAGCGGTACGGACACGACACTGACTTTCGCCGGCGCGCCGCGGGGTCGCCCGAAGACGCCGACCTCCAGCATGCACTGTCCGTCAAGCTCGCCGATTGCGGCGATGAGGACGGGTACCGCGAGCTGACGGAGGCCGTCATGGCCGCGGACCCCGAGGGAAAGGGCCTCGTCTACCAGGCGAATGCCCTGAACAACCTCGCGTGCTGCCTCTACATGAACGGCAAGACGCGGAAGGCCATCGCCACGATCGAGCGCAGCATCGAGCTGCAACCCGATTCCGAGGACTATCCCGTCCGACTTCCTTCGTTCAGGAAGCGCGAATAGGCGCAATGCGCGGCGGATCGCCGACCCGATTAGGCCAGCCCGTGGCAGGAGGTTGCGAGGACCGATCCCACCCGGGGTTCCTGATCCACCGGGCAAGGACGTCGAGCCGCTGTCGCTTCCGGTCGATGCGGGCGATCCGCGCACGGTGATCGAGCTCGTGCTCACGAACGGCAACATCCTTCACCACGCCGGCCGGGATGGGCTCCGCTGGTAGCCGGACTTCGAAACCTGTGTAAGGGGCAGCACGTTTCATCCAAGATGCAGCTCTGGCTTCCGGGACGCTGGAGGTCGGGTCGGAGCCCGAAACCGCGGAGACGTCACCTCGCGCGGACCGGGCAGGCCACCTGAAAGGAGGTGATCGCATGAGTGACCATCGAGAGGGTTCGCACGGCTGAACCCCTGCACCCGACGGGCGTGCACGGATCGTGCAACCCGCGATAGACGAGCCCGGCCCCTCGCGGGGCCGGGCTCATGCTCATTCACACGCTCCCAGTCCACGCCGGGGGGGAGGCGCACGCTACTCGGCTCGTGGGAGACTCACTGCTCCCAGGTGACGCCCAGGGCCGAGAGCTCGGCGGTCAGACCGGTCTCCGTGTTCGAGAGGAACGTGATCCGAAGCTGGTAGAACTCCGCCCCGTCGACGGCGAAGGGCTCGCCCGACGCCGGCGCGGGAAAGTCGTGCCAGGATTGGTCGCTGGAGTGGAATCCGATGCCCGTGTTGGCGAAGACCAACCCGTGCTGGGGACACCCATCCGGGCAATCGCAGGTCGCCGGCGGATCATAGTGGTCGCCGTAGCTGTCGAGGGTGCTCGCGTCTCCCCGCTGCTCGGCCACCTGGTTCGGCGTCCCGTTGAAGCTGTCCGCGCCGCGGAAGGCAATTGTGATGCTCGTCCCTTGCGGCTGCTCCTCGAGGCGCGGCTCCATGACCGGTCGACTGAAGATCGGGTTGGGCAGGTCGGCGGGGATGCCGCCGACGCCGAGGGGCCCCAGGGTCTTGAACCAGACCGAGTACGAGCGGCTGACGCGAACGACGAGGTCCATCCCGCCGACGTAGAAGATGACGTCGTTGCCGGGGGTCGTCTGACCCGAGGGTGCCGAGTTCGGGTTGAAACCGCCGTTGGCGCGGGTCTCGAGGTCGGGATCGACCGTGATCTCATTGAGGGTCTGGTCGAGTCCGCCGGCCGAGAAGGCCCGGAAGAACGGCCGCGTGAATCCGGTCGGCACCGCGAGGGAAACGTCGAACGTGTTCAAGCCGAGGGCCTGATCGTCCGGGAAAGTCTTGAACTCCATCAGGAGCGGGAGGCCGATGGTCTCCACGTCGTTCACGCCAAAGAATGGCAGCAACAAGACATTCCCCATCATGTCCGTCATGGTCGGCAGGCAGTCTTCGCTGTTCGCGTACCACTGGAGCGGCGGGACGGTGATCATGCTTGGTCCACCGCGTGTCTGGATCGACGTATCCCGCCACGTATAAAAGCGCACGTCCTGGGGGGCCACGTTCCGGTTGAGCGGGAATGGGATCAGGACCGTCCCCGTGTCGCTCAGGAATGTGTCTCCGGGGTTCACCGAGTAGCCGAGGGCGCGGGGGTGCACGACCTGCAACGCGTCGATACCCGGATCGAGCTGGTTCGTCGTGTAGAAGTCCACGAGGCCTGAAGCCGGGGACTGCACGAAGGGCGCCGGGCCAGGGTTGATCCACTCGTCGGCTGCGAACCCCGCGTGCGCGAGGCTGATCTCGAATCGCTCGAAGTGGTCGGCGACGATCTGCCCGCCCAGCGGCGCCCAGTTGAGACGCTCGACGTCGATGTTGTGGTCGACGGGATCATCGATCGCGAGCCCGACGTCGACGTAGCGCCAAATCGTCTGCAGCTTGCACCCCAGGTTCACGAGCGGCTCGACCACCCCCCCCACGGGCGGGGGCGCCATGAGTCCCGGCAGAATCTGAGTCCGGTCGGCGGTCGCCGAGAACCGGATCACGGGCCTGGGCCGGATCAGTTCCAGGCCGATGTCGTAGATGTGCTGACCAAAGTACTCGGGGAGCGGCCCGTTAACGGGATCGCCGAACGGTGCCTCTTCATCCTCGTTCGTGAAGCGGCTGACGCGCCCACCGTTGAACTCGGTCGGCTGCGACGGGTCCACGGTGAGCACGATCTCGGGCAGGCTGAAGACGACCGGATTGCCCGAGAGGTCCGTGGGTGCGACGTCCCCGGAGTGCATGGTCAGGAAGTAGGTCTCGGAGGACAAGTGCTCGTGCGCGAGGGGCAGATCCGGCTCGAACGTGAACTGCTGCAGGTCGACCGACTGGTCGAGCACGCCCACCACGTAGTCGCTGGTCGAGAGCGGATCGTCGAGAATGCTGGTGGGTATCGGCCTGCGCGTGACCGTGAGCGAGTCGAACGCCGTGACGGAAGCCTTGTCGATCGGCTCGCTGAAACGAACCGTGAACTCGGAGAAGGTGAAGACGCCGAACGTGGGACTGGAGGGGAAGCCGGAGGGCTGTGGGAACACCCGGAGGAAGCAGGCCGCGGTCGCGAAGTCGTCGAGCGGCGAGTAGGGCGACAGGTACTGGGCCCCGCCGGGCGCGGAGACGAGCCACTGCTCGGGGCCTTCCCACTCCGGCGGAATGCGGATGAGGCGCACCCTCAAGTTGAAGACGAAGCCGTCCTGGG
>Ga0114950_10002217_pt1 | contig 14880 bp, 13 predicted proteins | sample N075metaG_FD_83503 | JGI IMG/M metagenome (GOLD analysis project Ga0114950, IMG submission 83503) | Deep subsurface microbial communities from Kermadec Trench to uncover new lineages of life (NeLLi) - N075 metaG | ecosystem: Environmental > Aquatic > Marine > Ocean trench > Sediment | place... | reverse complement strand
GTTCATTTTGTGCCTTTCGGCACAAACGCACCATTTTGATGAGTCCCCTGCTCTAACCAACTGAGCTACAGGCCCAAACTATTCTTCAACCCCATTTGGGGCAGCGAATTCTAACAGATTCACTGCCTGATGAGCGATGCCAGAAACTGGAAATAAAACAGTAATTTAAGGTGTGCGTAGGCGGAAGTTACGGGCCATCCTAACTTGATGACCAAGTGTGTGTTGCAGCAAGCGCCTGATCGGACGGCAATCGAAGTTTTGCTCGAATTGCCACAAAGAAATACACAATCCCGATTGCAAACTAGTCCAGACAAAAAAAGCCGGGCAATGCCCGGCTTTTCTGTTGTAGCTAGATCGCTCTTACACCTTGTTGATCAATCAGTCCTCTAACAGGAAGCTGCGCAACTGATCCGAACGGGTCGGGTGGCGCAGCTTGCGCAGTGCCTTCGCCTCGATCTGTCGAATACGTTCCCGCGTGACATCGAATTGCTTACCGACCTCTTCGAGCGTGTGGTCCGTGTTCATGTCGATACCGAAGCGCATGCGCAGGACTTTGGCCTCGCGTGCTGTCAGGCCAGCCAGGACATTATGCGTCGTTTCCTTGAGCCCCTGGGAGGTTGCGGAATCCGCAGGCGAATGCACGGTCTGGTCTTCAATGAAGTCGCCGAGGTGTGAGTCTTCGTCGTCGCCGATGGGTGTTTCCATCGATATAGGCTCTTTCGCGATCTTCAATACCTTGCGCACCTTGTCCTCTGACATTTCCATGCGTTCGGCAAGTTCATCCGGCAGCGGCTCGCGACCCATTTCCTGCAGCATCTGGCGCGAGATACGGTTGAGCTTATTAATCGTTTCGATCATGTGTACCGGGATGCGGATGGTGCGCGCCTGGTCGGCGATCGAACGGGTGATGGCCTGGCGAATCCACCAGGTCGCGTAGGTCGAGAACTTGTAGCCACGGCGATACTCGAACTTGTCCACAGCCTTCATCAATCCAATGTTGCCTTCCTGGATCAGATCGAGAAATTGCAGGCCACGGTTGGTGTATTTCTTGGCGATAGAAATAACGAGTCGCAAGTTCGCTTCCACCATTTCTTTCTTCGCGCGGCGTGCCTTGGCTTCGCCAATCGACATCTGCCGATTGATTTCCTTGATTTCGACGATCGTGAGGCGAGTCAGATCCTCGACTCCAATCAGTTTTCGTTGCCCGCGAAGAATATCGTCCCGGAGCTTGGCCAGCGTGGATGAGTGCTTGCGCTTGGCGCGGATGTGCTTTTCGATCCAGGTAAGATCCGTCTCGCTCTTGGGGAAGCTCGACAGGAAGTCTTTACGCGGCATGCGCGCATCCCGGACGCAAATCTGCATGATCAGGCGTTCCTGGCTGCGAATTATAGAAACGATGCCGCGCAGATTTCTGACCAGCAAGTCAAACAGCTTCGGTGCAAGCTTCAGTTCCATCAATTGGTTGGCGAGATCGGTCTGGGCCTTGATTGTTTTCTTGTCTTTGAAACCGTACTTCTCAATGTTGGCCACGACGCGCTTGTACAAGCGGCGAATAACTTTGACGCGAGCTTTGACCTCATCCGGGTCGGGGCCGGTATCGACAACTTCATCGTCATCGTCCGATTTAGGTACCGGCGGTTTGATCTCATCCGGTTCGTTCGGATCGATGAAGCCGACCACAAAGTCCTGCATCCGCGTGTCACCTGCGAGAACCGCAGCCGCTACTTCGAGCAGCCGGCCGATCGTCGGTGGAAATTGCGACATGTGCCATTTCACCTGGTTCAGGCCGTCTTCGATGCGCTTGGCAATCTCGATCTCGCCCTGTCGCGTCAACAGCTCGACCGTGCCCATTTCGCGCATGTACATGCGAACTGGATCCGTCGTGCGGCCAAACTCTGCATCGACGCTGGCCAGCGCCGCTTCTGCTTCTTCCGCAGCATCGTCGTCGTTCGACACAGCGGCATCGGACAATAGGATCGATTCGGCGTCCGGTGCTTTTTCATACACCGTGATACCCATATCGTTAATCATGTTAACGATATCTTCGATCTGTTCCGGATCAACTATGTCGTTCGGTAGATGGTCATTGACCTCTGCATAGGTCAAATAACCTTGTTCTTTGCCGCGGGCAATCAAGTCCTTGAGTTGCTGGGCTTTCTTATTGCCGCCGACCACTGCACGTTTTTCGCTCAAGACGGAACGACCTCCAAGTAAAAGATACAAACGAGTAAGTATACTGTTTAGATAGATCTCTAGCTAGAAATTCCGAACATTTGTGCTCAATCTTCGGCTGACGCCGCGCCTACGAGAGCTGTCTGAATTCGGCCTTTTCTTCATCAGTCAGCGAGCTAACTCGCTGTTTTTCAATCAAAAAACCGATACGGTCCCGTCGCCCTGCAATAACCAGCTGGTCGAGGCATGCCTCGAGCTCAGCCTCCGGGTCGAATTCATCCTCAACCGGTACCTCCAGGGCGGCAAGTTTTCCCAGGTGGCGGCCCTCGTCATGGTGCCGCCATCGCTCCAGCAATCCTGCGGTCGTTATATTGGGTTCGCTTTGAACCGTTTCAATGAGGTCGTGCAAAAGCCTGATGCCAGGACGCTCGATATCCGCCAGCTTGTCGATATCGAGTTTGCCGCTGGCCTTGGGATGATTGAGCAGCAACGTAATTGCATGCCGTACGACAGACGGCCGGCCGGCACCGGCCGAACTGCGGCGTCCGCGAATCGAAGTGGTGGAGCGCGCGGTTGTCCGGTGGCTGTTCTGCTGCGCCTGCCCGATTAATTTCTCAAGTTTTGCGGCGGTCAGGCCCACTGTGCCGGCGAGGCTGTCAATGAGCAGTTCGCGGTAGACGCCCGGGGGGATCTTGTTGATCAAAGGCTTCGCGAGTTCCGCGAGCCGAGCCTTGCCGTCCACAGTGGCCATATCCACCTGGCTGGCGAGCTCCCCGATCAGAAAATCAGAAAGGGCGACACCCGAGTCAACCGCCGCAACAAACCCGTCCGACCCGAATTCATTGACGTAGGAGTCGGGGTCGTGCCCGTCCGGAAGAAACACGAAACGGATCTGGCGGCCCTCGCGAATCTGTGGCAGCGAGTTTTCCAAAGCGCGCCACGCCGCCGCTTTACCGGCGCGGTCCCCGTCAAAGCAAAAAACCACGTTCTCCGTCAGCCGGAAAAGGAGATTGAGATGATCCGATGTTGTGGCAGTGCCCAGCGTCGCGACGGAAAAATCGATGCCATGACGCGCCAGGCCGACGACGTCCATATAACCCTCGACAACGACGATGTGTTCGATCTGCCGTAAGGCCTGCCGCGACTCATACAGGCCGTACAGTTCGCGGCCCTTGTGAAACAGTACGGTTTCCGGCGAATTTAGATATTTCGGTTCGCCATCGCCTATTGCGCGCCCGCCGAAACCAATCGTGCGGCCGCGCGCGTCTCGAATAGGAAACATGATGCGGCCGCGGAATCGATCGTAGTGTTTGCCGTTGTCTTTGCGAATGATAAGGCCGGTTGCCAACAGACGCTCAGCGGCCTCGGGGGTTTTGCCAAATTTGTCGAGGACGTCACTCCAGCTGTCTAGTGCGAATCCGATGCCAAATCGCTTGGCCGTATTGCCGTCGATGCCTCTTTTCTTGAGATAGTCGACCGCGATCGGTGTGTTGCGCAAACAGCTCTGCCAGTGCCGCTCGACGCTGGTCATCAGAGAAAACAATTCGTCGTAGCGGCGGGCGGGGCGATCGGTCTGGTCCCGCGGAACGTCCACGCCCATCGTGCCGGCCAGGCTCTCTATGGCCTCGACAAAGCTCAGGTGGTCGTACTCCATCAGGAATCCGATCGCAGTGCCGTGCATGCCGCAGCCGAAACAGTGGTAAAAGCCCTTGGACGGACTGACCGTGAAAGACGGTGTCTTTTCGTCGTGAAACGGGCAGCAGGCTTTGAATTCACGGCCCGCTTTCTTGAGCTGAATGCGTCGGCCAATGATTTCAACGACATCGGCTCGGGCGATCAGATCGTCAATGAAATCCTGAGGAATCATTCGACTAGCATAGTTGATTCGGCGCGATGCGCCAGCCTTAACCGAGGCGCGCCTTGACCTTGGCGCCGACGGCACCCATATCGGCCTGACCTGCTGCTTTAGCCTTGATGATCCCCATGACCTTGCCCATGTCGCGGATGCTTTCGGCACCGGTCGAGCTAATGGCGTCATCGACCAGCGTTTCCAGTTCAGCATCGCTTAACTGTTCTGGCAGGTAGTGCTCGAGAACGACTATCTCGGCCAACTCGATGTCGACCAGATCCTGTCGATTTCCATTTTGGAATTGTTCGACTGAATCGCGGCGCTGTTTGACCATCTTATCGAGCACGCCCAAAACGGCGGCGTCGTCGAGTTCGATCCGTTGATCGATCTCCACTTGCTTGATGGCAGCCATCATGAGTCGCACGACTTTGAGCCGGTCTTTATCACCGGCCTTCATGGCAGACTTCATATCGTCTGTGATTTGAACTTTCAGGGACATGGCTTGGCTCCGCAGGTACGAAGCGGGGGGCAACTAGTAGAGGCGCTTGCGCTTGGATTCTTCGCGGGAAATTTTCTTCAGATGTCGTTTGACCGCAGCAGCTTTCTTGCGCTTGCGCTCTTGCGTCGGCTTTTCGTAATACTCGCGACGACGTAACTCCGTCAGGACTCCGGCTTTTTCACAGGCACGCTTGAAACGACGCAACGCGGCGTCGAAATATTCATTCTCTTTTATACGGACACTTGGCATACGATTTATGGTCTGTTCTGGCAAACATAAAGAAACCCGGCACAGGGCCGGGACTGAGCCGCGTATTATAACGATAGATTTGGAACAAATCCAAGCCTCAAGGTACGGTATTATGCGCGGCCTATGAACATCCTAGGCGTTGAAACCAGCTGTGACGAGACCGGCGTTGCGGTATATAGCACTGAGCGAGGCCTCGTCGCGGACGCCCTCCACAGTCAAATCGACCTGCATGCCGTGTATGGCGGAGTCGTGCCGGAGATCGCCTCACGTGACCATATTCGTTGCCTGCTGCCATTGATAGCGCAGGTTCTGGCCGCTGCCGGCATCGAAAAGCCCGATGCCATCGCCTACACCGCGGGCCCGGGCCTCGTTGGCGCTCTGATGGTTGGTGGCGGACTGGCTAACGGTCTGGGGCTGGCCTGGGGCTGCCCCGTCATCGCTGTGCATCATATGGAAGGACATTTACTGGCGCCAATGCTCGAAGACGCTCCCCCGGAGTTTCCGTTCCTCGCGCTACTCGTGTCCGGCGGCCACACCATGCTGATTGCAGTGCAGGCTCTCGGGGAATATGAGGTCCTTGGAACGACGCTCGATGATGCGGTTGGCGAGGCGTTCGATAAGACGGCCAAATTGCTTGGCCTGGGCTATCCGGGCGGGCCGGCATTGGCTGCACTTGCGCAAGATGGCGACGATGACGCGTTCAGGTTTCCTCGGCCAATGCTCAACCGGCCGGGGCTGGATTTCAGTTTCAGTGGCCTCAAGACTGCCGTGATGCTCGAAGTCAAAAAAGCGAACGCGGCGGGCACTCTGGAGGCCTGCCGCGCCGATATTGCTGCGTCCTTTCAGCGTGCGGCAATCGACACACTGGTCACTCGGGCGCTACGGGCGGCGAAGCAGGAAGGTCTCGAGCGCATTGTCGTCGCCGGCGGAGTCGGGGCCAACAAGTTACTGCGCGCAGATATGGTGGCCCGGTTCGAAGGCCGCGTTTACTACCCGCGGACGGAGTTTTGCACCGATAATGGCGCGATGATCGCGATCGTCGGGGCGTTGCGACTCGCTGACGCGAAATCGGCCAATGAGATCGGCGCGCGAGCACGCTGGTCACTGGATACGCTAACAGCACCGGGACAGCACTAAGGCATGGATATAATTTTCTTACACGATCTGCGGGTCGAAACGGTCATCGGCATTTGGGACTGGGAGCGCAAGATTCTCCAGACCGTGGCAATCGATCTCGACATGTCGGCCGATATTCGCAAAGCGGCCAAAACCGATAGCGTTGACGACACGCTCAACTACAAACTCGTCTCCAAGCGAATACAGCAGTTCGTTGGTGAATCGAGTTTTAAGCTCGTCGAGACACTGGCGGAGAATATCGCGGGTCTCATTCTCGATGAGTTCGATGTGTCCTGGGTGCGCGTGCGAGTCAACAAACCCGGCGCGATTCGCGGCGCTCGGGATGTTGGTGTACTCATCGAACGCGGCACGCCGCCGGACCAGAGTTAAGCTAAATGGCGACGGTCTACCTCGGGCTTGGCAGTAACATCGATCCCGAAAGCAATCTTCGGCTGGCGGCGCGGGAGCTAAGGATTCGATACGGTGAGCTGCGATTTTCAGAGGTCTATCGGAGCGCGGCGGTGGGATTCGATGGCCCTGAATTCCTGAACCTGGTTGCTGCGATGGAATCCGACGACCAGCCGGCCGCTATTCACGAGCAAATAGAGCAGATCCACGAGTTGGCCGGACGGCATCGTGACGAAGAACAGCTCTTGTCCCGGGCTTTGGATATCGACTTGCTGATGGTCGATGACCTGATCCTGGACGAGCCGCCGCTGCGTCTGCCGCGCGCTGACATCCTCAACTACGACTTCGTATTGCGGCCTTTTTCCGAGCTTGCGCCCGAGCTTATTCACCCGGTATCAGGCAAAACGCTGGCTGAACATTGGCGGGCATTTGCGGCAGCCAGCCGGCCATTAACTCGCGTTAGCGTGGTTTTGTAGAACCAACAGCTACCAGCCGAGCGACCGCCCACCATCGACTGCAATGATCTGCCCGGTCACATAGCTGGCATCTCTAACGAGATAGAGTACACACCCTGCCACGTCGTCGGGTTTGCCCGCACGATCGAGCGGAATCTGCTTGAGAATCGAGTCCTTGAGCTTCTCGCCCATGTCGTTTTCGGGCCAGAGGATGGCGCCGGGGGATACACCGTTGACGCGCACGTCCGGCGCCAGGTCCTTGGCGAGTGACCGGGTCAGCATCGCAAGGCCCGCCTTGGCCGATCCATAGACAGAGTGGTTCTTGAGTGGCCGTTGCGCGTGAATGTCGACAATATTGATGATCACGCCGGACGCCTTGCGCAGCTGGGGTAACGCAGCCTGAGACAAGAACAGCGGTGCCTTTAGATTGCTGCCGACCAGATCGTCCCATTGTGCTGCCGTGATTTCGCCGAGCTGTGTCGGATAAAAGCTGGACGCGTTGTTGACCAGAATATCGAGGCGGCCGCTCCAGCCAACGATTTCATCGACCAGTCCGGTCAGCGCCGGAATTTCGCTGAGGTCGGCCTTGAACGTCGCCGCCGAGTCAGCGCGCTTCACGTTGAGTTCCTGCGCCAAAGCCGCGGCCGCGTCAGAGGACTCGCGGTAATGGATCGCGACGCGCGCGCCGTCGGCATGCAGCGTCGTCGCGATTGCGGCGCCGATACGGCGCGCGGCACCGGTAATCAGTGCAACCTTGCCGTCGAGATTGTTTGGTGACGACATCGACAATCCTTCAAGATATAAAGACAGCATTCTGAAAGACTTTGACCGCCTTATGCAACCACAAACGAAATTATTGCTTCCCGTGCCGGATGCACAAAGCAAAGCGCATTGCGTCGTCGTGGCGGACCATATCCGCAACGAAATCGCCGGCGCGGGAGGGCGAATCAGCTTCGCCGAGTATATGCACCTTGCCCTGTACGCGCCGGGCTTAGGCTATTACAGCGCGGGTGCCACGAAATTCGGTGCGGCGGGAGACTTTATTACGGCCCCGGAAGTATCGCCTGTTTTCGGCAGGGTGCTTGCGCGGCAGTGTGCGGCGATCCTCACGCAGGTCGATAATCCGTCGATACTCGAATTCGGCGCAGGCAGTGGCCGGCTGGCGATCGATATTCTGCGCAAACTCGTTGAGCTCAACGCCGTGCCGGATAAGTACCTGATACTGGAAGTCTCTGCAGACTTAGCCCGGCGGCAAGCGTCGCTACTGCGGGACGAGATTCCTGATCTCATCGAAAGAGTTGTCTGGATCGATCAACTCCCGCAGGATTTCGCAGGCGTCATCGTAGCCAATGAAGTGCTTGATGCGCTGCCGGTGGAGCGGTTCGTGCGCACAGCCGACGGGATCGCCCAGCTCTGCGTGGCCGTCGAGGACGGTAATTTCGTTGCGGAGGAACGCGAGGCTCCGGAGTACCTGATCGCCGCTGTGGCGGCAATCGAGACGGATTTGCAGCGACCGTTGCCGGAAGGCTATGTGTCAGAAGTGTGTACGGCCGCGCCGCAATGGATCGAGAGTGTCGCCGGCGCGCTTAGCCATGGCATGGTCCTGCTGTTCGACTACGGCGTCAGCCGTCGGGACTATTACGCCGCAGAGCGCGCGGGCGGCTGGTTGCGATGTCATTTTCGTCACCATGTGCATCAGGACCCGTATATTTTGCCGGGGATTCAGGATTTGACGGCCTGGGTCGATTTTTCGTCCGTGGCCACCGCCGCGGTCGATAACGGTCTCGAAGTCGCCGGCTTCGTCCCACAAGCGCGTTTCCTGATCGGCGGTGGATTGGATCTCGAACTGGCCAACTTCTCGGATTTGCCGGTCGCGGCGCAAATTGAATTGTCCGGGCAGGTTAAATTACTTACGCTCCCTGAAGAAATGGGCGAGAACTTCAAGTGCCTGGGATTGAGCCGCGGGCCGATTACGCGGCCAGGCGCATTCGATTCAGGGGACAGGACAGCATCCTTATGATTTTCAGGACAGACATGCGAGCTCGGTCATGACCGGATTTCAAGCCATCGTGCTTGCCATTGTTCAGGGCCTGACCGAGTTTTTGCCGATCTCGAGTTCCGGGCACCTCGTGCTCGTGCCGGCCGCTTTCGGCTGGGCAGACCAGGGCCTTGCTTTCGATGTCGCCGTGCACTTCGGGTCGCTTGGCGCCGTCCTGATATTTTTCCGAACCGACATCCGCGACTTATTGCGCGGTGGAATGCAGGTGCTTGGCGGGAACGTCAACTCGCTCGAATCGCGCATGGCGCTCGGCATTGCGTTGGGCACGATCCCGGCCGCGATTACCGGTCTTATGCTCGCCGATTGGATCCAGACCAATCTGCGCGACCCATCCGTTATCGTGGTTACCCTGTCGGCTTATGCGGTATTGATGATTCTGGCCGATCGATTTGGGCGACGCAGCCGCAAAATGTCCGGGTTTCGCATTAAAGACGCGCTCATTATCGGTTGTGCGCAGGCGCTTGCGCTGGTGCCCGGTACGTCCCGATCCGGTGTGACCATCACCGCGGCGATGGCACTGGGCTTCGAGCGCAAGGACGCTGCGCGCTTTTCGTTTCTGCTTGCAGTCCCGGTCATTCTTCTCGCAACGGCCTACCAGCTCTTCTTGCTGCTGCGCTCGGATGTCGTCGTTGCCTGGGGACAGCTCGGGGTCGCAGCTCTGGTAGCCGGGATCGTGGCCTACCTGAGCATCGAGTTTTTCATGCGTTTCGTCAGCCGGATCGGACTGTTGCCGTTCGCAATCTATCGGCTCGCGCTCGCGGCCGTCATTTTGCTGGTCGTTTACTGAGCTTGCGGATCGCGTGGATGCGCGCTTTTCTGAGGGCGTCCGGAATCCGTGCATCTTCGGTGTCCTTGGCGATGCCTGCGGCGTCCACCGACGATGCGGCGGCGAACGCGGATCGCAGGTGGTCGGCCTGGGCGTAGTCACAATTCTCCAGTCCGGTTCGGCCCCGCGCGTCCGCTTCGCAGGCTAACAAAAATTGTTCGAAACGCTGCGGGCGGCGAAACGCATCCGTCTTCTCGAGAACCTTGACGATGGTGGCGTCCTTCAATTCAAAAGCCCGGTGGCAATGGGTGTGATACTCCGCAACGATGATCGCCAGGTCGCGGCAAGCGCGCGGCAAAGGCAGGCGCTGCGCCATGTTCTTGATGAGTGTTTTGCCGCGCCGTTCGTGATCCGGGTGCGAAGGCAGATCGGCGAGTCTGGTCGTGCCCTTACCAAGATCATGGACGAGGGCTGCAAATCGGACCTCCAGATCGTCGCTGAGTTTTTCGGCCTCGTCGACAACCAACATCGTGTGCAGCCCGGTGTCGATTTCGGGGTGCCATTTGGCGGGCTGTGGCACACCAAACAATGCGTCAATTTCCGGAAACACGATCCGCAACGCACCACAAGCTCGTAGCGCCTCAAAGTAAAGGCGCGGGTTGGGGCCGGTGAGCGCAGCTTCGGTTTCCTTCCAGACGCGATCCGGTACGAGTGCATCCGCTTCGCCGTCGGTGACGATCTGCCGCATCAGGTCGCGGGTTTCCGGGGCAATGCGAAAACCTAGACTGGCGAATCTGGCCGCAAACTTCGCAGCGCGGAGGATACGCACAGGATCCTCGACGAATGCGTCGGAGACGTGCCGGATCAGGCGACGCTCAATATCCCGCATGCCGCCGTAGGGGTCGATAATCTGACCATCGTCGTCCCTGGCCATCGCGTTGAACGTAAAATCCCGCCGGCTCAGGTCGTCCTCGATGGTGACCTCGGGTGACGTGTTGAACGCGAAGCCCTGATAACCGGCTGCAGTCTTGCGTTCGGTTCGTGCGAGCGCGTATTCCTCACCGGTCTCCGGATGCAAGAACACCGGAAAGTCTTTGCCGACCTGTTTGTAGCCTTTGCCAATGAGTTCGTCAGGCGTTGAACCCACGACGCACCAATCCCGTTCTTTGACAGGAATCCCAAGCTGTTCGTCACGAACAGCACCACCGACGAGGTACACTTGCATGGGGCGATTCTAGCAAACAGAGACTTCATGATTTCGATGTTCAATCGCAGACTCGTCCAGGCAGCCATCGCCACCGGTCTTTTGGTGTCTCTTGCCGGCTGCTATTACCTGCAGGCAGCGCGCGGCCAGCTCGAGTTGATGAGAACGAGCGAGTCGATCGACGCTCTCATCAACGCCCAGGCGACACCGGCGGAGCTGGTCAGGCGACTGCAGCTCGTCCAGGACGCCAGGATATTTTCAATCGCTAAACTCGGGCTCCCGGACAACGACAGCTACCGAAGTTATGCGGATATCGAGCGTGAGTACGTAGTCTGGAATGTCGTTGCGGCGCCGGAGTTCTCACTAAGTGCGAAACGCTGGTGCTTCCCCGTCGCCGGATGTGTGAACTACCGGGGCTATTTTTCCGAACAGGCGGCGCAGCGGCAAGCTGCAAAACTCGAGCAGCAAGGTTATGACGTCGCGGTCGGAGGGGTCGCGGCGTATTCCACGCTCGGAAAATTCAGCGATCCGGTGCTGAATACGATGATGCGTTGGGATGACGTCGGCCTCGTCGCTGTCATGTTCCACGAATTGGCGCATCAACTCCTGTACGTCAAAGGCGATTCGGGGTTTAACGAATCGTTCGCGACGGCGGTTGAGGAAATAGGCATCGAGCGATGGCTGGCGAGCCGAGAGCCCGGTCCGGGCGCTGAGGCGTATCGTGAACGGCGGCAATTGCGCCAGCGACTCATGCAGATCGTCGCGGCAGCGCGTAGTGACCTTGACGAGATTTATTCGTCGCAATCCGGCGTCGAGCAAAAACGATCGCGCAAGCAGCACCGCCTGGAGCGACTGACAGCGGATCTGAACGTCGAATTCGAAAAGTCGGGCGATGCCAGACCGAATTGGCTGCGGGCCGGGCTCAACAACGCGCGGCTGGCATCACTGATCCTGTATCACGGCCGCTTGCCGGAGTTTCGGCGCCTGCTGCGTGCGTGTGACGGCGATATTCGGTGTTTCTATGCGCGCGCCAGGGAACTGGCAGAGGTCGCTCCCGGCTAGCGAATCTGCAGCATCAAGGCGCGGTCGCCGCGCCGCACCAGCAAGAACAGAATTCGGTTTTCACGTGCGATCTCGGTGAGCTGCTGAAGGTTTCGAACTGTGCGCCGATTGACCTGGATAATCAGGTCGCCGCTGCGCAGACCGCGTTGGGCAGCAATGCTTCCGGGCTCGACCGCAGTGACGGCAACGCCGTTACCGTTGCTCGACGGCGAGGCACCGAAGCGCGCGCCGGCCAGTCCGGGATGAATGACCGTACCGTCGCTGCGGGCAATCAGTTGTTGGCCGAGGATGGCGGTGGTGGTTTGCGTGTCGCCATTACGAATGAACACGATGCCCACCTCGTCGCCGGATCCCATCAGGCCGATCGCATTACGCAAGCCGGACGCGTCCGAAATTACCTTGTTATTGACGCCGATAATGATGTCATCGACTCGCAGCCCCGAATCTTCAGCGGCGGAGCCGGACTCAATCATTGTGATGAGGGCGCCGCTATCGACAGACGCGTTGAGAGCCCTGGCCACTTCCGCATCTATTGCGCTAATTGTGACGCCGAGCAGGCCGCGGCGAACTTCGCCGAAATCGAGGATCTGATTCATGATCGAGCTGGCGATCTTCGTTGGTACCGCGAAACCAATGCCTACATTGCCTCCGGACCGGCTGATAATGGCCGAGTTGATGCCGACGAGTTCGCCGCGCATGTTGACCAGCGCACCGCCGGAATTGCCCGGATTGATTGAAGCGTCCGTCTGAATAAAGTCCTCATAGCCGTCTCTGCTGATGCCGCTGCGACCCAGCGCGCTAACGATGCCAGAGGTCACGGTATGGCCCAGCCCAAACGGATTGCCGATCGCCAGAACGAAATCACCGACGCGCACGGCGGCCGAGTCCCCGATCGGCATTTCGACCAGACCTGTCGCGTTGACTTTGAGTACTGCGATGTCCGTCGCCGCGTCTGACCCTACGACCTCGGCATCGAGGACCTTGCCGTCGATCAGGAATACCTGAATTTTGTCTGCGTTGTGCACGACATGGTGATTGGTCAGAATGAAACCACGCGCGGCATCGACGATGACGCCGGAGCCGGCGCTGGCGACTTCGCGCGTTCCTCGCCGGGATTCCGGCAGACCGAAAAAGCGGCGGAACGGATCATCGCCGAATTGCGAGTACTGCATCACCGTTTGACTGACTCGAATATTGACGACCGCCGGCGACACTTGCTCGACGAGCGGCGCAAGACTGGGCAGTGCCTCACCATTGATGCTGCCAGGCAGTTCCGCAATGCTGGCGGCGGCGAAAATTAACAGCCAGCCGGCGAATAACATCTTAATTTTCATTGTCATCGATCGTCTCTTTTGTTGTTCAGGCACTTATTATAAGTCCACTGTGATCGACACTGTAACAGCCGCGAAAGTTCCTCCTGCGCCGCACCTCAAGACAGCGCGCAACACTCCTCGAAATGGCCAAAAAGGAGCGGAAAAACGCGATTTAAGGCGAGAAATAAGCCGTGTGGAAGGCCTGTTTCCGGTGATCTTGCGCGTTTTATCTGTTTCACTTAATGCCACTATATATAGTGGATAGAGATTTTTAGGAAAGTCGCTTTTTTTTCCCTATGTATTTAAAGCACTTACTAATAAAGAATCGATAAGTCATTGAATCTATAAGCTAAAAACCTTTCTATGAATTTGTGTGAAAACCTTGACAGTCGACCCCTTCGGGCCTAATCTTGAGGGCGTTAGGACACAACATCTTGTGTCCGATCAACGAAGGAAAAGAGGCCAATTCTGGCACTCGCTGCGTGAAAACACACGCGCGGTGAGCGGGCAGCTTTTTCTCTGATAAATGTAGATAAAAAAGCAGTATTGGGGACTCCACCAAGGAGCTAGGGGAGAAAAAAAGGCAATGAAGTCTGCCGTTCATCTGGATACGCACGCAGTCACCGAAATAGAGTTTCAGCCAGCGTCAATCGATATTTGGGATGCGAAATATCGATTGACCGCTAAAGACGGTCAGAAGATCGACGAGTCGATCGATGGCACGTATCAGCGTGTTGCCCGGGCGCTGGCCGATGTCGAGATTGAGTCAAAGCGCGAACAGTATTACGAGGAATTCCTGTGGGCGTTGCGAAGCGGAGCGATACCGGCTGGCCGTATCGTGTCGAACGCCGGGGCTCAGGATCACAAACCAGCAACCTCAACAATTAATTGCACCGTATCGGGTACCGTCGGCGATTCGATGGACAATATCCTCAACAAAGTACATGAAGCCGGATTGACGCTCAAAGCAGGGTGCGGCATCGGCTACGAATTCTCGACCCTGAGGCCGAAAGGCGCGTATGTAACCGGTGCCGGGGCGTACACGTCCGGGCCGCTGTCGTTTATGGATATCTACGACAAGATGTGTTTCACGGTGTCGTCGGCCGGTGGACGCCGCGGCGCGCAGATGGGGACATTCGACGTCGGTCATCCGGACGTCATGGAGTTCATCCGGGTCAAGCGCGAAGATGGACGACTGCGACAGTTCAATCTCTCATTGTTGGTGACCGATGAGTTTATGCAGGCCGTGGTCAATAAGGGCGACTGGAGCCTGGCGTTTCCGGTGACGCAAAGAGAGGTTGATGACGAAAACCTCGATACCAGCGATAAGACGCAATTTGTGTGGCGAGAATGGCCTGAACCAGGCGATTACGCGACCAACGCTCAGGGGCTGGTTGCCTGCAAAATCTACAAGACCTTGCCGGCCTGCCGCGTGTGGGATTTGATCATGGCGTCGACCTATGACTTCGCGGAACCCGGGTTCGTGTTGATCGACAAGGTCAACGAGATGAACAACAACTGGTTCGACGAAAACATTCGTGCGACCAATCCCTGCGGCGAGCAGCCATTGCCGCCGTACGGTTCGTGTTTGCTGGGCTCGATAAATCTGACCCGCTTCGTTTTTGATCCGTTCACCGAAGAGGCACGATTTGACTGGGACGGGTTTCGGAAAGTCGTCAAGATTTTCACGCGCATGCTCGATAATGTGGTTGAAATCAATGGCTTGCC
>Ga0114950_10002210_pt1 | contig 14901 bp, 10 predicted proteins | sample N075metaG_FD_83503 | JGI IMG/M metagenome (GOLD analysis project Ga0114950, IMG submission 83503) | Deep subsurface microbial communities from Kermadec Trench to uncover new lineages of life (NeLLi) - N075 metaG | ecosystem: Environmental > Aquatic > Marine > Ocean trench > Sediment | place... | reverse complement strand
TTGCGCCCCATCTATGTGAAACCAGCACCCGCGACGTTGGGCAATTTCCGCGATTTGTTTTACTGGCAGAAGGATACCTGTCGGAGCTGTTACGTGACTTATCTGAATGACCCGGGTTCGAGGCGTGATGAGCTCCTCAATTCGATCCAGGGTAGTTTCCTGCCGAATTGAATCAGGCTGAAAAAGTCGCACCCGAACGCCATTTCTCTTGAGCTGGTTGAGCCACGGAATCGCTCCGCCTGGATGGGCGCTGGCGTCAATGATGATTTCGTCTCCGGACGATAACTCCAGACCACCTGCGATGGTGGAATTGCCCTCGGTAGCATTGCGGTTGAAGGCGATTTCATCTGGATCGGCCCCAAAGAAGGCGGCGACGTCTGCGCGTGCGATATCAAACAGTCGGTGCCCGGTTTCCGACATGGTTTGAAGCCTGTCCGTTTCGTCGCGATAACGGGTCAAGACCGGCTCGGAAGCAGGCCCCAAGCCTCCCGTATTCAGATAAATTCTGGAGGACGAGATCTTGTACATCCTCTGAATTTCCGCCCAGAAATCAGGATCGGAAAATGAGGCCGAATCAGGAAATGGGGCCGATTTAGCTGTCGATATTCCAGGCCACGCGGAAGTGGCGAGGGTTGCCGTACTGAAAACAGTCGCTTTTAGAACAGCCGCCTTAAAAGTAACAGTCTTCAGAAACGTTCGTCGACTCGTCATTATACCCTCTTTATGATCACCGCTGTAAGGTCGTCGGCTTGTTCAACGCCGCTGCCGAACTCCCGAACCGCATCGTATAGCCGGACAATTATTTCATCAGGTGTCAAATCTCTGGCGTCTTGAAGCACCTCACTGATCCGGTCTTCCCCGTATTCTTCGTCGTCCGAGTTCATCCACTCGGTAAATCCATCTGTAATCAGAACGAGCATGTCCCCCTTTGCCATGTCAATTACCTGCGGATCCCCATACGGGATGCCAGCCATCAAGCCGAATGGAATTCCGTGAGCTGCGAAATTTTCCACCTTACCGTCCGCCGCGGTAAAAAATAACAGGGGAGAGTGTCCAGCGGAAAGTAATTGAATCTGCGACGTCGCCGGATCAATCACAGCCACGACGAACGTGATGAATCTGTCAGACGGGAGGTCTTCGACCAGGAGCGCATTGATTTTGTCCATCTCTTCCCCGATACTTGAGACCGTCGGAAAGGCTGCCCTGGCATATGCACGGCACGCCGCAGTTACGAGTGCTGGCCCGATTCCGTGACCTGAAACATCGGCCAGCGATATGGCTACGCAGCCGTTCGAAATGGCCTGCCAATCATAGTAGTCCCCGCCGGTTTCGTCGGCGGGTTTGTTCCAGCCAGCAATCTGAAAACCGTCGACCGTTGGCATCGACTCGGGCAATAAGCCCTGCTGAATCGTCCGCGCGATGTTCAGGTCCTGCTTGATCCGCTCCATTTTCTCCCGTGTTTCGGCTTCCTTCATAGCCGCTACAACGTGGCTTCGGATTTGTCCGGCAACCCCACTGGCAACCGCACCGCTTAAGAAAATTGTAGCCGCATAAGTCATGTATAGCGGTAGCGAATACACTCCGAACTCCGGCGCTTCGGTAGTACTGAATACGAAGACAACAACGAGCAAGTACCCGCCGGTCGAGAGTAATCCGGTGAGGAAACAGAGTCTGGGACTGAGTTTGAGAGTAGACAGGATGATAAAGATCGGATAAAGCAGGATCCCGGGAGCGACGAGGGCCGAATACGGACCATTATCAGACCCGGTGGCGATCAAAAATAATAGGAGTGTGGGAAAAGAGGTTTCAACTATCAGGTTTACTCCCCATAACCATACCGGTGGCTCCAAACCACTAAGTTGATTGCGGCCAACTACACGTAATATTTGAGCCTCATAGACGGCAAGTAGAACTATTAATCCAGCAACTTTCAGCACAAACGACTGCTCGACAGCAGAATCAGTTGTGAGATGGCGCAGACCAACAATTATCGCGGCAGCTATAAGAAAGCCAAGCATTCCGAGGATGCGAAATCGCTCGCTCCTTAATGCAGCAGACTGAAAAGCTTCGGAATGAATCGGGGGCGATGCCATCTAATCCGGGAGAATTTAAAAAATATCAATTCGCATGATAATACCGCCGGAATCAGGATGCTGTATCATCGGGCGATGCAGGCCACCACGAATTGCTCACAGAAGTACCTCTTCTTCGTTTCTAATCTGGCCGCAGACAAGCAGGCAGATGGCCGCCAGGCTCGGATCTGAAATACTGTAGTAGGCGTACAGGCCGTCTTTTCGCCTGGAAACCATACCCTCCGTCGCTAAAAGGCGTAAATGTTTGCTGATATTGGCCCGATTCTGTCGCGTCGCGTCTATGAGCTCCTGCACGTTCATTTCTCCTACAGTCTGGATATTATTTAGAATATGCAATCGAACTGGTTCACCCAGCAATTGAAAACGTCGCGCAGCTTTTATTAACATCTCTTCCCGAACCAGGCCCTTTTGCATACCCTCTTTTATTTAGATTTGCGATAATACCAGTCAACAACGAGTTAAATATACGACTAATAAGTTTCCTAATGTTAATAACATGCTTAACAATAGTCTATATTATGTTGAATACGGCTAATATATATGATGAATTACGTGTGTGGAATATTAATACATAACTAAATAGTTCTATATTGATAACGATAGTAAATCTTTACACACAGGCGTACATTTTCCAATATGATCGAACTATTATCGTCGCCCTGGCCCTGGTACGTATCCGGACCGTTGATCGGATTATTTGTGCCCACACTTCTGCTTCTTACCGGGAAGCGGTTTGGTGTTTCTGCCAGTCTGCGTCATATATGCGCGGCCGCCGTACCGGGAGAAATCGAGTACTTCAATTATGACTGGAAGGGGAAAGGCCTCTGGAATTTGACTATGGCGCTTGGGATTTTTATCGGAGGAATCATCGCCGCTCAAGTTCTCTCAGGCTCGGAATCGGTCGCAATTTCGAATGCTACGGTTGAAGATCTTACGGCCCTGGGCCTTACGACCTTTGAGGGACTGGTGCCGGTCCAACTGATCAGTTGGGAATCACTGCTCAGCCCTGCCGGATTTATCGTGATTGTCCTGGGTGGTTTTTTGATTGGTTTCGGTGCGCGATATGCGGGCGGCTGCACATCCGGACATGCCATTACCGGGATAGCAAATCTGGAACTCGGCTCGCTCGTTGCTGTCATCGGCTTCTTCATCGGCGGATTGATAATTACGTTCTTTTTATACCCATTCTTGCTATGAACCGGATACTAACATGACATCGGACACACACGCCGGGTCTCTGGCGCAAGGATCTCAAGAGAAAGGCGCTTCAGAGAATGGCTCAACGGCGCAAGGCGCCCGGCGAACCGGGTACATTATATACTTGTTGATCGGGCTCGTTTTCGGAATAGTTCTCGTTAAAAGTCAGGCTGTTTCATGGTTTCGGATACAAGAAATGTTTCGGTTTCAAAGTTTTCATATGTATGGAATCATAGGCTCAGCAGTCGCGGTTGCTGCTTTGTCGCTGTTTCTGATTAAAAAAATGAAGCTGACATCCGCCTCGGGTGAGCCGCTGATTATTGAGCCGAAAGAATTTGAGGGAGGGAAAAGCCAGATGTTCGGTGGTATCATATTCGGAGCCGGGTGGGCTCTCCTTGGCGCTTGTCCGGGCCCGATTTTTGCACTCATCGGAACCGGGACTTTGGTTCTGCTTGTAGCCCTCTTGAGCGCAGTTACAGGCGCCTGGATGTACGGGCTGATGCGGCCTTTCCTTCCGCAATAATACCAATTTCAGATAGATAGAATTCACGGTGAAAGTTTTATGTTTTTCAGACAAATAGTTGATCCAAAGCTGGCGCAGTATGCCTATCTGATTGGCTGCCAGAGAACCGGGGAAGCCATATTAATCGACCCTGAGCGAGACATTGACAGGTACCTCGCGCTGGCTGCACAGGAAGACCTGAAAATTGTTGCTGTCGCTGACACGCATATTCACGCTGATTACCTGAGTGGGTTGAGGGAATTCGCCGAGCTTGGAGTAAAGGTTTATGCTTCAGCCGAGGGCGGTGAGGAGTGGCAATATGAATGGCTGAAGGGCAGCTCGTACAACTTTCAGTTCCTGAAGGATGGAGATACGTTCAAAATTGGCAACATTGAGTTTGAAGCGGTTTATTCACCAGGCCACACACCCGAACATTTGAGCTATCTCGTCACCGATCGCGGTGGCGGTGCCGACGAACCTATGGGAATCGTGAGTGGTGACTTCGTATTTGTCGGTGATGTCGGTCGTCCGGACTTGCTCGAGTCAGCTGCGGGGATGGCGGGCATGATGATACCGTCTGCAAAGACATTGTATAAATCGATTGAACGGTTTCTTGAGCTTCCGGACTATTTGCGGCTATGGCCCGGCCACGGGGCGGGAAGTGCCTGCGGAAAATCGTTGGGCGCCGTTCCTGAATCTACGGTCGGTTACGAAAAGCGCTTTAATGCCTCTATTAATATGGCGCAAAGGAGTGAAAACGATTTTGTTGAGTACATCCTGGATGGACAGCCTGAGCCACCGACTTATTTCGCCCGGATGAAACGGGACAATCGACAGGGCCCGAGAGTTCTGGGCGAATTGCCGACGCCTATACAACTCAACGCAGAAGCGCTTAATGCTCTCGCCGGGCGAAAAGACATCGCTGTAGTTGACACCCGCCTCGATCGGTCGGCTTTTATGGCGGCGCACGTCGCGGGTTCACTGTATGCCCCGCTCGACAAGAGCTTTAATACGATTGTTGGCTCGTACGTGGACGACGAAACGCCGGTATATCTGATTATCGAAGAAGGGGATGTAGAAGAAGCGGTCCGAGATCTCGTTCGAATTGGAATCGACGATATTAAGGGATTTTCGACTCTGGACACATTGTCCGTGCTGGAGAGGTCTGGATCTCTCGTTTCGATAGACGAGGTTACATTTGCGGCAGTTCTCGATTCTCAGGACGACGACGGAGTTACCACAGTTGATGTGCGTCGATTGGCCGAATACGAATCAATCCATGTGCCAGGAGCGGTGAATGTTGCGCATACCAGGCTTTCGGCGAGGCTGAATGAAATCCCCGGCGGGCAAAAGTTACTGGTTCACTGTCGCTCCGGCGCTCGGGCGGCTGCAGCCGCCGCGTATCTCGCCCGTGAAGGCCACGATGTCGCGTATGTAAATGATAATTTCGACAACTGGACTCTCGCTCAATCAAAGACCGTGGAAGGTGTAGCATAACCCCACACTCTGCCAGTCATCAGTACTATTTTGAGCGAATTGCACCCTCTTCAACGTTACGTGCGTGACGACATCACCGGAGACCTCGTTGCAGGGCTCACGGTAGGCGTCATGTTAATCCCGCAAGGGATGGCGTATGCACTCTTGGCGGGACTGCCGCCAATTTACGGCTTGTACGCCTCGCTGGTCCCACTTCTTGTCTACGCCCTGTTTGGATCATCCCGGCATTTAGCGGTCGGCCCTGTCGCCATGGTTTCTCTGCTGGTGGCCGCTGGTGTGGGCCCATTGTCTGGAGGTGACGCGGGTACATTCGTTGAACTATCGATCGTACTGGCACTTATGGTCGGGATCATCCAGTTTGTTCTGGGACTTGCGCGATTCGGGTTCATTACGAACTTCCTGTCTCATCCTGTCCTGACCGGGTTCACGTCAGCTGCAGCGCTTATCATCGGATTCAGTCAGCTTAAGCATCTGTTGGGTATAGATATAGAGCGATCAAGCCATGTTCATGAGATTGTACTCAGCGCGGCAGCATCCATCGGAGGTACCCATCTGGCAACACTTCTGGTCGGTGTCGGGAGCATCCTCGTAATTTTAGGACTGAAACGTTGGAATAAAACATTTCCAGGAGCACTTGTGGTAGTTGTATTGGGAACGACGCTCGTATGGTACTTCGGAGCGAGCGCCACAGGCATTAAAATTGTTGGCACCGTCCCGGGAGGATTGCCGTCTTTTTACGTACCGAGTTTTGATCTCGAGATGATACAGGCATTGATTCCTGTGGCCATGACGATCGCGCTTGTAAGCTTTATGGAATCGATAGCGGTTGCTAAAGTCTACGCGACTAAACATCGGTATAAGATTGATCCCAATCGGGAGCTTATTGGTCTGGGACTCGCCAACATTCTCGGATCTGTGTTTCAGTCGTTCCCAACGACAGGCGGCTTTTCAAGAACGGCCGTTAATGAGCAAGCCGGTGCACGAACAAAAATAGCTGCCGTCATAAGCGCGGCCGTCATAGCCGTGACACTCCTTTTCCTGACTTCGCTTTTCTATAATCTCCCTAAGACCGTTTTGGCTGCAATCATAATGGTCGCGGTATTCGGACTTATGGATTACAAAGAGATGAAGTTTCTCTGGCGCGTCGATCGCCGCGATTTTTTCCTGATGTCGGGGACTTTTCTGGCTACTGTGGGCCTTGGAATTGAGGAGGGGATTTTACTCGGCGTTGTGATGTCACTCGTTATAGTGATTTATCAAAGCAGTCGTCCCCATGTTGCTTTCCTTGGCCGATTGCCTGGCACCAACACCTACAGAAACATTGCCAGAAATCGAGACGCTATACCCGACGAGGGGATCTGTATCCTGCGTATGGACTCGACCATATATTTCGCCAACGCCCAATATTTCAGTGAAGTTGTTCAATCATGTTCGGGGCGCGGGGAGAATATCAAAGCCATTATTATTGATGCGTATCCGGTAAACGGCATTGATTCGACGGGGATACATGCCTTAACAGACGCAATCAGGGTTTTCCAGGATCAGGAAATTGAAGTTTATTTTGCGGGTGTCAAAGGCCCGGTTATGGACGTGTTCAGGAGATCTGAAATCGAAGCCATGATCGGACCCGACCGGTTCTTTCTCGAAATTTATCAGGCATCAAAAGCCGCCAGTGATAATTTTCCTGTTCAGAAGGACGGATAGCAGGACAGAATCAGTCTTTCATAAGATGCTGCCGAAAGGCCTCTCGAACGGCACTCGCTCTGGAGTGTACGTGTAATTTTCTGTAGATACTTTTGATGTGCGTTCGAACGGTGTTCGGGCTGATATATAAATCGTCTGCCACATGTATTTCCGTCTGTTCATCAACGAGGTGTTCCAAGATTTCCAACTTGCGTGACGATAGTTTCGATCCGGAATCACTTTGTTTAATCTGATCCGAATCTAACAGCAGTGACTGCCGTCTTGCGCGATATGGATTTCGGCTTCGGATTATCGACCTGAACGGCGACCAATCCCTCCGATTCTGTCAGCGTGACGACCGAATCCCCGGCGACAAGAGACATTCCATTTTAGAAATCCACAAAATGAATTCGGGAGACGGATGTAACAGGATGCGGTCTACCGTCGTTTAGAGAGCATGGGACACATCTATTCAGACAATGTCGAGATAAATGCACCGTGCGCAAGAGTTTGCGCCGCAATGATAACAGTTGACAAATGGTCGGATTGGCGGAAGAATCTGGTGGACATTTCAATCGTATCGGGATCGGCTTTTGAACAGGGCTTGGCGTGGAAAGAAGTGCGATCGATCGAAGGTGAAGAGATCGGTTTTGACGTCGTTGTAACGGAGTTTATCGAAGAAGAATCGATCAGCCTGATCGTAAATGGAGGAAAAGCCGGAGCTCGCAGGGGAGCTGCGTTCTTCGAATACAGGTTCGTCGACTACGACTCGTCGACAACGATCCATCTTGACTCTAAGTTAGATCGCCTCGGATGGATGCGGCCGTTCATCAGCCCGACGCACACGCGTGAACTGCTCGATCTGTACCGGTCCGATCTGCAGGGACTCAAGGCCTATATCGAAAATGCAGAGGCAGACAACATGTCCCGGCATGACTTTTAAAGATCTTCCAGCGGATCCGTTTTCTTTTTCAAGTGCCGATAACCACTGAATCCGGCGACTCCTATCAGGATCACTATCGGAATCCAAAGCCAGCTCAAAAATTTCAGAACTGCCAGAAATATGACAGTAGATATTGTGCCTTGCGCCCAACCCTTGATCTGCCCCCGAGTTTTCGCTCGATTAAGCTGTTCCTCTGTATATATCGATGTCTCGTAGGTCTTTGTCATGTTTCTGGCGGAGCTACCGGTTCAAGAGAGTGATGTAGAACATAAATAATAAAGTGGCCTGAAATACTCCAGGTCCCATCTGTATTAACCCGACGGGTGACTGATTCTACGAAATCCGGCCTTTCAGTTTCAGTAGAATAAATAAATACGGCATATTCTCCGGCCAGGGCTTAAAGCGGATCATTCGCATACTTTCCGGCCAAGGCTTAAAGCCGATCATTCGCATACTTTCCGGCCAAGGCTTCGAGCGGATTTTTCGCATCTTGAGGTTTTGACTCTGGTCGTTCCCGGAGCGACGGGTTTTGTTAGCGCCAGATACCGAGAATCGCTCCCATACCCAGAAGCGCAAGAAGATTGTAGCCCATGTTCAAAAGGTACAGACCGATTTTCTGATCATTAAATGCAATGTGCTGATATCCGATGGTTATCACGAAACCGAGCCAGCACCAGAAGCCACCCTGCATCCCCTCCCACAGCCCCGTTTGACTGGTAGCAACCGAGTAAGCTTCCAGAAGGTGAGCCAGTATGAATCCCATGACCAGAGCCATCACGAACGTGAACACGTATGATTTTATTGGATTAAAATTTTCCCGGAGTTCTTCCTCCGTTTTTCCGATCATTCCCATCCACATTTTACCAAACAATGGTCCATACCAGACGGAGCCAAGCAACATCGGTATCAGGCCGGCAAACAGGACGGCAACGGGATTGGGCATGAACGATTCCATTGACGTATCACCATTTTTTGATTTCAGAGAGCTCAGAATTAAGGAAATTCTTTTGAACCTGCAAATCAGACTCTCTATCCGGCGTTTCAGCTAGGACGCGTCTGTATTCTCCGGAGGCGCGCCAAAGGCCTGAATAATCCGTGCATTATAGTCCGATTCTCTGAAACCCTCCAATGCGCCCTTGCACAGATTCTTGACGTGGGCAGGGAAGTCCGACTTGATAATCCATTTCACGTAACCAGAGTCAGTCGCAGCTACGTCCAAGAGAGGCCGTCCTCCATATTTTCCAAATCCAAATATTACGTGACTCTCTTCCCACCGTAAGTGACTGGACGATCCGATCCAGTATTCCTTTTCTGGAGTGGTGAGTCTCGCCAGATCTTCCCATGCGGCTTCTTGGAGATTGAAGGCCTCCCGAACACCTCGCAATACTTTTACGGCAGCTTGCACATCCGCCTCCGCGCTGTGTGCGTTCTCCATTTCTGTACCCACAAATCGACGATGCGCGTCTTCAAGCCGACGTGGCTCCATGGCCTGCCATATTCTGAGTGGGTCGACGACCAGTTTCTCGTCCAACAGGATCTGTTTTCCGATACGCGCGAATTCTTTTTCTACGAATCGGATATCAAACCGAACATTATAGCCGACAATCACATCGGCTGAGTCCAGGAACTCCATGATCTCTTCAGCGACTTCGCTGAACCGAGGTGCATCGGACAGGTCATCCATTGAGATCCCGTGTACGCGTTGCGCACCAGGGGAAATTGGAACATCCGGTTTAATCCGTTTAGAGAAAGATCTTTCATCACCAGCATCGTAGAGACACATAGAAATCTCTACGATCTGATCCATATCGGAATTCTTTCCAGTAGTTTCTACATCAAATGCGATCATGACTTTGCTCATGACTTCTCCTTTTTCTGTTCCTTTCATATTCTCATCAAACACAGTGTAAAGGTAATTGCGGGGTGTGACAATCGGATGTCACATGGGGTGATTATATTTTAAACATGACCACAGACCGGATAATTCCATATCACTATCGCCAGTTGTCGTGCTGGATCGAAACCGAGACACATCCGCTCGACGCGAAACTGATTATTGTGCCTACTCAACAAATCGGGTATGAACTTACGACGGCAATGGCGTCATTGTCTGGTGGTTGGCTGAACCTGGAAGCATTACCGGCAAGATCTGTCGCATTACAGGCAATAAATACCATTCCACCTGCGTCGGCGCCATCACCGCCGGTTCTTCTGAGTTCGGCAGGATTACCTTTTTTGTTCGAACAGATTCTATCCGAAGTTCAACAGGAACTGGGTGTCAGCCTGAATCGAGCTGCAGGAGCCTTTGCTCGAACCATTTCCGAATTGCGAGCGTCGCGGATAACCCCGGACGAGTATGCCGCTGCAGCTTCGGGGCCCTTCGCGGAAACGGTGCTGGCAGTTTATAAGCGGTATTTAACATGGGTCGATTCCGAAGACGTAATGGATGAGGCAGAGCTGTTTCGAAGAGCGACTCAAGCAGTTCGAACTCTCGCATGCGAAGATGGAACCCGCCACTTCCGACTTTTTGACAGAGTTGCGATTCTGGATGAGGTAGAGTTATCTGAAGTCTCGTCAGAATTTGTTGAGACCCTTGGCCGGTGTGCGAAAAGTGTCTCTCGAATCGGGCAGGAAGCCTCGAGTGAATCCTCCTTGTCGTTATCACCCGTTATGGCGGGTCGGCGATTGTCGGATTGGCCTGTTCCCACGGTAGAGTCGATAAGGGGTGGCCGCGAGCAGAACATTGAAGTACTCAAAGCGGTCGATGCCGAAAACGAGATCCGCACGGTTTTCAGGTCTATAATCGAATCTAACTTATCGTTGGATTGTGTTGAAATAGCTTGTTCAGTCGAAGACCCATACGTGCGTATCACCAGGCAGCTGGCCGATCGATACAACATGCCGACGACCGTTGCCACTGGTATTCGAGCTATTGATACGAGAGCCGGGGCTCTCGCACGAGCGTATTTGTTGTGGATCATTGATGGAAGGCCCTGCACCGGTATTGTTCGGATGTTACGATCAGGTCTGATCCGCTTCCGCGAGGCTTCGACTGGAAAGAAAGCCAGTGTATCGACAATGGCTTCCATTCTGGCCCAAATGCCGGTGCGGGGTTCTTTAGAAAAATACCAGTCAGCTCTTGCTCGTATCCGGTCGGCTGCCGAGGCGAGAGTAAAACTTGCGACCGGTACATTTCGGGAAAAAACTGTTAGAGAAGAAATAGTCGCATTTGACCAGGTCGAGAAATATGTGTGGCCGCTGCTCGCTTTAGCGGAAGAGATAGATGGTCGTAAAACGCTCTCTGACATGAGTTCGGTGATTTCTACGCTCTTGTATACATATGCACCCATCAGTCACAAATCAGAAGACGTCGATGGAGTGAAGGATCCTGAATTTGTTGCTCGGCAAGAACTTATCGCTCGTTTTGAAGGTCTGGCGAGACAACTAAACATTCGCTTACATCATTCTGTATTGATTGCCCGATCCATGGACGTCATTTCAGGCGCGGTGGTATATGCTCGATCAGCCCGATCCGGTAAATTACATGTGAGTCCACTATCCAGCGCTGGGTTTACAGGCCGTTCACATGTGTTTGTCGTAGGACTAGACAATCAAAAGGGAGCAGGAAGCCTCGCAGAGGATCCTCTTTTCACGGACGGTGAGCGAGACGCCGTAAACGGGAATAAATCTGGACGAATGATTCCACTTGCTCGATACCGGACAAGTTCACTTCGGGATCAACTGACGCGTGCCGTGGCCCGGTTCGACGGCACTGTTCGATTGATCTACAGCATCTACGATGTGGGGAGCAATCGAGAATTGGGAGCATCCGCTGCTTTAATGGCTGTTTCCGGAATCAATGAGAGCGGGAGGAATGCCATCTGCGCCGGATCTTACGCGCCGGCATTGGAAGGCGGTGTCCACGGCAGAATTATGGATAGAAGCGACATGTTTCTTGCAGCTGGCGTTCGAGGTGATCAATCCGATATTTTGAGATTCGTTGATACGGCGAAAATTGCATCTGAATATCCATGGATGGCTGCGGGCCTCAGGTCAGAAACACAACGGGCTGCAGAGGACTGGACATCATGGGATGGTATCATCGGTGAATCTGGAAAAGTGCGAAATTTATTCTCTGCCAGGAGCCGATTGTCTGCGTCAAGATTAGAAACCCTGATGGCGTGTCCGTACAAATATTTTCTTCGGTACATCCTTCGAATGTATCCCCGGGACGAACCTGACGAGGATGTTTGGATGGACGCCCGGACTCGTGGCTCCATCATTCATGATGTGTTCCACGGCTTTATGGTACAGGCGACATCTGAAAGCCGCTCCCTGGGCGTCGAAAAATTTGAGTCAAATCTTGATGAGTTAACGCGACTATTTTTAGTGGCGATAGACGCGTACGAAGGACAGGTAAATGTGTCCAATTCCGCTGAACGAGTTGCTGTGTTGTCAGAATTTGAATTTGCTTCACGTGCGTTTCTACATGATGAAGCAAGGAGAAAATCGTCGATAACTCCGAAAGCATTCGAATTGGCTTTTGGAATATCACCTGGGACAAGACAGTCGATGAACGATCCGACGGAGGTTTTCTCTCTCAATTTGGATGGTCTGGAATTTAATTTTCAGGGCCGGATTGACCGCATAGATGAATTGGAAAACGGGCATCTGAGTATAACGGATTATAAAACTGGGTCCAGTAAACAGTATGACTCTGCTGATTTGCTGAATAAAGGGGGTTCGTTGCAATGGGCCCTGTATGCCTTTGCAGCAGAACAAGTAATGGGCGCTCCCGTTGACGTCTCCGGATATTTATTTCCGAATAAACGCGAATTGGGACTTCGAATCGAATCGGACCCGAACTTGGCCAGGTCCGAAATTGCCACACTACTCAGACAAGCTGGATTGCGCGTTCAGGCCGGTCACTTTTTTCAGGCGGCAAATCCGACGGGGGCATGTCGATTCTGCGACTATCAACGAGTCTGCGGTGACACGGCTCAACGGAAGCAGCAGATTGAAACGAAAATATCGGCCACTCAGCCAGGCGATATTTTATACGAATCTCTGAGCAGCTGGGCGTATGCACAGAAGAAATTGACATCATGACCGATATGCTGAACGATAGTGCTGAGCGTGAGGTGATCCGCGGATTCCGTGGATTTGAGGTGTCGCCACTTGAGAATGAACGTTTCCGACCCGATGTGAACTTGCTGGTGCGGGCTGGCGCAGGGTCCGGTAAAACGACCGCCCTTGTCGAACGCATGGTGGCCCTCGTTCGATCTGGCGTATCGGTTGAGCACATGGCGGCCATCACATTTACCATGAAGGCTGCCTCAGAGATGCGCGAGAGATTCTACGAAGCTCTCACGGACTGCCGTGCGCAGATGGTTGGTGATCAGCGGAATCGAGAAGTACAGCTCGTGGGCGAAGCTCTGCAACAAGTTGACTCCGTGTTCATCGATACGATCCATTCATTTTGTACGCGTCTGCTGCGGGAGCGTCCACTCTTGGCTGGAATTGCACCGGATTTTTCGATCATTGATGATCGGGAGGAAGAACTACTGGCGCGAACGTTTTGGAATGGATTCGTGACGATAGAAATGACCCCTGGTTCACCGGCATTTGAGACTTTCCAAAATGTGGGAATCAACGTTTCGACCTTGTTCACCCATTTTCGAGCACGGGTTAAATGGGGGCATATCCCGGCGGTGTCCACCCGTACGGCATGCCCGGAGATGATGGGTGCAATTTCAGAAATGCAGAAAACGCTTGCGAATATCGAAGAGATAATGCCCCCGGCCGCTTCGAAGGACGATGTCATGAAATTGATCGATTCAGTCAAACGTTTTCTGAGTGTCCGTGGAATTCATGACGCCCACGATCAGGCTGCCCTCTTATCCACAATGGATTCACTTGTAACGAGTGAAGGGCTCTTAAAGGGTCAGAAACTTAAAAAACGCACCTGGTATCGCTCGAAAAAGGATCCAATCTCCGAGCGCGTTGACCAGATTATGGAGCCGTCGGTTGGATCTGATTCGCCGTATTCAATTCCGCTCTGTGTGACAGACCATATTCGGCCCGTTCTGAATCAGTGGTGGGCCTATCTGGATGGTATTATCGAACCCTTTGTTACGAAAGCGGTCGACGACTTTAGTGCGTATCGCAAATCAGCGGGCAGACTGTCGTTTACAGATCTGCTGGTTTTCACATCAGAAATGCTTCGGAGCCATCCTTCTGCGCGTGTGCATTTTGGTAAACGTTTTCGGCGATTGTTAGTAGACGAATTTCAGGATACTGATCCCATGCAGGCTGAGTTATTATTCCTGTTGACTGCAACAGATCCTTCAGAATCAGATTGGAAAAAATGTTCGCCAAAGCCAGGCGCGTTGTTCGTCGTCGGTGACGACAAACAGTCAATATTCCGATTCAGAGACGCCGATCTTCGCATCTTTGGTATGATTGAGCGCCTTATGGAGCAAACAGGTGGCTTAGTCCTCACGCTGACCACGAATTTCAGATCGGCGCCTGCTCTATGCGAGTGGAATAATCAGGCACTGCGCCCCCTGTTTGAGGTCGAAAAAGCTCCGTATCAGGCTCCCTATCATGATTTACGTTCAACCCCGATGAACCAGGACATGAACGGTGCCGTCCTTCAACTTGTAACCACGAAGATTCCATATCATCGCGCGGCAGCGGTAGCTGAGGTGGAAGCAGATCGAATTGCTGATCTCATTCACCGGGCGCGCAAAGACGGAGCAGTCGAAACCGAGGCGGGTGCACTGGCTCTCGACTCGCTTGGGTTTGGGGATGTAATGATACTTGTTCGGGAATGGACGAGGATGCAATATTATGCGGATGCGTTAGAACGAAGAGGCATTCCGTATACCATGGCCGGTGGTAAGGCCCTCGGTTCAACCTTTGTTCTGGCCCCGCTACTTGACTTACTCGATGCCGTCCTTAACCCACAGGACGACGTGGCGACC
>Ga0114950_10002208_pt1 | contig 14903 bp, 10 predicted proteins | sample N075metaG_FD_83503 | JGI IMG/M metagenome (GOLD analysis project Ga0114950, IMG submission 83503) | Deep subsurface microbial communities from Kermadec Trench to uncover new lineages of life (NeLLi) - N075 metaG | ecosystem: Environmental > Aquatic > Marine > Ocean trench > Sediment | place... | reverse complement strand
GTCGACCCGAAATGGAGTCGACCCGAAATGGAGTCGACCCCTAGAAGTCGCCGATCTCTCGGTCGAATGCGTATTCCATCGGCTGGGCGACGAGGATGTCGTAGGCCGCGTCGAGGCCTTCCATGCCGCTCGGCGACGCGAGGAGGGCCGCGGGAATCAGCAGGAGAGCACCGATGACGACGCGGACGCTCGCGAGCGGACGCACGATCAGTGCGTCCACGCCCTTCGCGACCGCATCCTCCGCGGCCGAGCCTTCCCACTCGGCAGCCGACGGTGTGGCCGAGAGGAGTAGAGCGGCGACGGCGACGCTGGCGAAGAATCGTGAGGAGCGATGGGCGCGCATGGTTTGTCCTTTTGGAGCAATCGGTTTGCCTTGAGTCATGAATCCTAGCAGAGCTCGGGCATTCCGTGCGAAGGCGGCCGAGCGGATCCCATGAGGCCTCGACCGCCTCGCGCTTGGGCTGAGCCCGGAGCGAGCGAAGCTATCGCTGGTCGCTTCGCTTCGTCAGAACCCGTGAAAAGAGTCGACCGGCGTCCTCGATGACGAGATAGCCGATGGGGACGAGGAAGAGCGTCATGATCGACGCATAGAGGACGCCGTAGGCGAGAGCAATCGCCATCGGGATGAGCGGGCGCTGCGGGGACCGCTGCCTCGAACATCAGGGGGACCAGGCCGAGGAAGGTCGTTGCCGTCGTCAGGACGATGGGTCGGAAGCGGGAGGTGGACGCGCTTCGGACGGCCTCGCCGAGGGGGAGTCCGTCCGCCCGACGTGTATTGATGGTGTGGACCATGACGAGCGATGCGTTCACGACGACGCCCGCGAGCGCGACGATTCCGAGAATCGAGAAGAAGACGATATCCCATCCCATCAGCTTGTGTCCGAGCAGCGCGCCGACGGTGCCGAAGGGAATGACGCTCATGATGATGAGCGGCTGTGCATAGGATTTCAGCGGGATCGCCAGCAACACGTAGATGATCAGGAGCGCCATCACGATGCCGGTCACGATTCCCGAGGCCGCGGAGGACTGCTCGCGTTGCTCGCCGCCGTATCGATGCAGGACCGTCGGGAAGCCTTCGTGGAACTCGGGCAGCCAGGCCTCGAACTGGCCGAGGATGATCGCGGGTGTCGTGAGCGTTCGGTTCACGTTCGCCGTCACGGTTACGACCCGTTGGCGGTCCGTTCGACGGATGCTCGCGAAGCCGCGCGAGATCTCCGCTTTGGCGACGGCCGAAAAGGGCACCTCGATTCCGTCCTTGGTTCGGATGCGCATTTCCTCGAGCGATCCCAGGGAGCGGCGCTCGGCTTCGGGGTAGCGGACCATCACGCGAACATCGTCGCGTCCGCGCTGAATCCGCTGGGCCTCCTCGCGATAGAAAGCCTGACGCACCTGTCGCGCGAGATCGTTCTGGGTCAGGCCCAGCGGGACTGCGCTCTCGCGTAGCGAGATCTGGACTTCTTGTTTGCCCGCGCGAAAGGAATCCGAGATGTCCGAGACGCCGGCATAGGTCGCCAGAACTCGTTTGACGGCATCGGCCGCGAGGGTGAGCTCCTCGATCGTGTCCGCTCCGTAGAGTTCGATCTCGATCGCCTCGCCCGCGCCAAAGGCGTCCGAACTGAAGTCCAGCTCGATGGCGTCGGTGATCGGACCGGCCAGCTCGCGCCAGCGATCCAGCACTTCATCGGTGGTGATGTCGCGTTCGAGTGCGGAGACGAGTTCGATGCCGACTTCGCCGAGATGGGCGCCGCCGCTCGAGGGTCCCGTCGAATCGGGGGCCGCACGGCCGAGTGGCGCGCCGATCGAGGCGAAGGTGTGGACGACGATCGAGGGCCCCGGGATCTCTTCGTCGAGCTGCCGGATCAATTCTTCGGCCGCCCCTTGAAGCTGGCTGACCGCCAATTCCGTCCGCTCGAGGGGAATACCTCGAGGCATCGTGACCGTCGCGTAGCCGATGTCGCCCGAGATCTCCGGGAAGAACTGGTATCGGAGTCGGCCGGTCTCGACCATCGTACCCGTCAGGATCAGCATGCCGATCGCGAGGGCGATCGTCGCGTAGCGGTACTCGATGGCGCGTTCGAGGACCGCTGCATAACGGACATAGGCGAGCCGGTCGAGGCCATCCGCGAGCTTGCCCTGGAATCGACTCCATCCGGCCGAGAAGCGATTTGGATTATCGCTCGCTGTGGATCGTTTTCGATGCGCCAGATGAGAGGGCAGGATCAAGAGGGCCTCGAGAAGCGAGAAGGCCAGGCAGACGACCGCGGTCTTGCCGACCGTTCCGAAGAAGCCGCCCATTCGGCCGGGCAGCAACATGATCGGCAGGAAGGCCGTCACGCTCGTCAGCACGCCGAAGATGACGGGGACGAAGACGGCCTGGGTGCTCTGGATCGCAGCTTCGATCTGGGGAAGCCCTTCGACTTCTTTGGAATGAATGCTTTCGCCGATCACGATCGCATCGTCGACGAGGATGCTCAGCACGACGATGAAGGCGATGACGGTGAGCGTGCTGATCGTCAGGCTGAAGACCGGGAACATGAAGAGCGCCCCGGCGAAGGCGATCGGAACGCCGGCCGCGACCCACATCGCCAGTCGAAAGCGCAGGAAGAGGGCGAGCACGACCAGTACGAGGATCAAGCCCGATCGACCGTTTCGGACCAGGACGTCCAGGCGTACGACGAGTTCGAGGGAATCGTCGTTGAAGATGGTGACATCGCCGCCGCTCGGAAGGCTCTGACGGAACCCGCCGACCCATCCCTTGACGGCCGCGGCGGCGACGAGCGCGTCTTCGTCGCCGATCAGCTGGACCTTGATCACGACGCTCGGGTCGCCATTGAAACGTCCGCGAAGGTCGGTGTCCTCGAAGCCGTCGATGACGTCGGCGATCTCTCCGAGGCGGACGATCGTGCCGTCCATTCGAGTGATGACGACGATATTCTCGAAGTCGACGCCTTGATAGGCCTGACCCTTGGCGCGCAATAGGATTTCACCGCCGCTGGTCTTGACCGAGCCGCCGGGCAGGTCGAGGGAGAATTCCCGGACGGCCTCGGCCACTTCCTCCAGATTGATGCCATGCCGGCGAAGTGTGTTCTCCGAGACCTCGATCGAGATCTCGAAAGGACGGGCGTACATGAGGAAGACCTGCGAAACACCGCTCAGCCCTGCGATTTCGTCGCGCGCACGCTGGCCGAGAATCTTGAGTTCGCGTTCGTTGATCGGGCCCGAGATGGCGACCTTGAGGATCGGACGCGTGGACTCGACCTTCGAGACGAGGGGCTTCTCGCTTTCGGTCGGGAAGGTATCGATCGCATCGATGCGGTTTTCGATTTCGGTGGTGGCGGCGGTGACATCGGCGCCCACGACCAGCTCGGCCGTGACGTTGCAGACGCCTTCGGCTGCGAAGGTCGTGATCCGGTCGAGGTCCGGGGTCCCCTCGACGGCCTCTTCGATCCGAATGCAGATCGACTCTTCGATCTCGGCCGGGGATGCGCCGTGATATTCGACGATAATCCGCACCGCGTCGGGCTCGATCGGGGGAAATTCCTCCTGACGGAGGCCAAACAGGGTGAGCACGCCGCCGACGACCATGACCATCATCATGAGGTTCGCTGCGACGGGATTACGGATGAACCAGGTGATCGCTGCGGTCATGACCGATCGGTCTCCGGCGGGATGGCATCCTCGACGGTTCGGACCTGCATGCCTTCGACGACGACCTGGAGCGGTGACACGCAGATGCGTTCGCCCGACGGAAGCGGCCCCTGTATGAGCACGTCGTCGCGGTCGATTCTCAGAATCTCGACCTCTCTCGAATGGAGCCGGTTCTCCTGATCGACCACGAGGATGCGGGAGTCGTTTCGCATCGCATAACGGGGAACGACGATCACGTTCTCGACCAGCGGCCCTTCGATCTCGGCCTGGACATAGAGGCCGACGGCGAGGGGGACCTTCGGTAGACCACTATCGACGTGATAGGGGTCCTCGACGCGCGCGACGACGTTGACCATGCGGCTACGCGGGTCGATCTCTCCCTCGGTTCGGACGACGCGGCCCTCCCATTCGGTGGGAAGTCCAGCGAAAATCGCGCTGATGCGAACGACCGCGTGGCCGATTTCGACGGGCGAGCCCGGTCGGGTCACGCCGACGTTGAGAAAGGCGAGTTGGGCGTCCGGGATCGGCAGGCGGATCTCCGCGTAGTCGGTCGCGTAGACCCGGGCGACGACGTTTCCGCGATTCACGAACTGGCCGATGTCGACTTGTTCTTCTCGAATTCGACCGTCGAAGGGGGCCAGGATTTCGGTGCGTTCGAGGTCGCGTTCGGCCTGTTCCAGCGCCGCGCGGGCATCCAACAGGTTGGCCTCGGCGACGGTCGCCATACGCCGCGCATTGGCGAGCTGGGCGACGCTGGCGACGCCTTCATCCGAAAGCCCCGCCTGTCGCTTGAGTTCGGCCGAGGCGAATTCGAGCTCGCCTCGGGTCCGTTGGACGGCGGCTCTCCGTCAGTTCACCGCAAGCTCGTAATCGCGTGGCTCGAGTCGGATCAACGGATCCCCGGCCGCGAAGAACCCGCCCGGGGCGAAAGTTGGCGCGATCCAGACGACGCGGCCCCCGACTTCGGCCACCAGTTTGGCTTCGGTGCGAGGCGCGACGGTGCCTTGACTATGAACCGTATATCGGACGGTCTGGGGTGTGGCGTCGATGACCCGAACGGTGGGAATCGCGCGCTCGAGTTCGACGAATTCGATCTCCGGCTCGGTCACGATCATGAGGAGCACGCCGAGGGCGGTCAGGGCGGCGATCAGGATCGGGGCAAGGAGTTTCCGGGTTCATCGGGCTTGTCCCACGCGAAGGGCGTGTTTGTGTTTAGCTTCGAGCGAGGCTCGAATCGCCGCACGGGTGAAGCCGCTGACGCGGTCGATCGCGTCCCGCACCGGAGCGACGTTTCACTCGGAGGGCGGGCGCGCGGCGTAGCGGCGCTGGCTGTGAGGGGGTTCGGATCGGATGAAATGAGGGGACGCGTTTGATCGGGTCGAGTCACTATGGCACGGTCACCGCGGCTCAGCCACGACTCGCGACAGCCAGGATTTGCGACACCGGCGGGCGGGGACGCATCGGCGCATGGACTTCGAGACGAGTCTCGGCTTTGGCTCCGAGGGGGGCTCGCGTCGCGAGGTCAGCGGGCGGATAGCCCCGCCATCACCCGCTCGCGCATTTTCAAGAGTTCCGCCCGCTCTGCGGCCAGCGTTTCTTGTGCGCGGTCGCGCGCCGCGGGCTCGGGCCACAGGCCGACCTGTCGGCGGACCGTTTCGAGCCTCCGCTCGGCGTTCGTGATCGCCAGCAGGGCCTTCCGATGGGCGTGACGATCGGCCTCGACGGTTGCGGCGTGGCGGAAGAGCTTCGTCAGGCGCAACTCGTTCTCGAGCCAGCGGGCAGGCTCGCTGAACATCACCGGGGCGAGTTCGGATCGAGCGGCGTTCGCGGCCAGCAGCGCCTCGGCCCGGTGCCCCGCGGCTGCCGCGAGGGCCCCGCGGCAACGTTCGAGTCGAGCGAATGCGAGGTGTCGGTCACTTCGCCTGGAAGCTTCGGGCGGCAGCAGGCGATCCACTCGGCGTGCCCATGTGGTCCAGCGCTCGAGGAGTGAGGCGCACCGCAGAGCGTTGCCTTCGGTCGCGAGCCCTTCGCTTTCGCGAAGCCATCGCGACTCGAAGCCGTTCGCGAAACGGTCGGCGTGCGAGAGGCCGAGAAGGATCGCGACGACGAGTATCGGCACGGCCATGAGTCCGGCACGTTGGACTCGCATCGGGAAGGACCACGTTCGGTATTCGTCGTCTCGATCCGATTCGGCTGCGTCGATCAGGCGCTGCCAGGCATCCGCACAATCGCCTTGATCGATCACGCTCGAGAGGTCGGTTTCGTGCAGACGTCGATCGCAGGCGACGAGCATCGGCTCGGGCCCGAGTTGCACGAGGCCCCGCTCGAGGGCCGCCTCTGCGCCCGCAACATCGGCGCGTTCGATCCGGTGACGCGCTAGCCGAGCGTAGAAGCTGGCGCGTGCGCTTCGATTCGATCCGGCCGGGCCCAGCAGTCCGTCGATCAGGAGCCGGATGTCGGTTCGGATGCCTTTCGAGAGTTGGACCGGGACCAGCAGATGAAGCGCGAGCAGGAATCGGTTCGCGAGGTCGAGTACGGCGAGCGTCGCGGGGCCCTGGGCGAGGGATTCGAAGAGCCTCGCATCGCTCGCCATCCGGCTGGCTAGCCACGCGAGTTGCAGCACGGCCGGCGCGAGCGCGATGGCGGCCCGCGCGAGGCGGTAGCGCCGGGCAACACCCGATCGGGCGATGCTGGCGCCGCCGAGGGGCATCCAGCGGAGTACCAGATCGACCGGGCCGAGCGGGCGCTCCGCCACTCGCCGGCCCGCGCCGCAGTGGATCTCGAAGACGCGGAAGCCGCAGGCAACCGCCACGCCCGAACGGACGCCCTCGCGTGCGACGACGAGCGCCGCGAGCGCCAACGGCATGCCCACGACCACGTTGAGCCCAAGCCAGATCCATTCCCGCACGCCTGCCGCCTCCACGGAGCCCCCCCTCTTCGGGTTCAATCGACGCGTGGGAACCGGCGCTTGAGTCGCAGCGAGCCCGCCCGTGGGGTGTCGAGTCGGGTATGCTGCTGTTTGGGGGGGGAGAGCATGAGCGCAGCACAGGCGGACGACGACTTCGAGGATACCAGCGTCCTGACGCGGCGGATCTTGATCGGGCTGGCGGCGGGAATGGCCGTGGGCATCGTCCTCAACCTCTTCGCGATCGAGTGGGCGGTCGCCGACTTCCTCGTGAATGGCGTCTTCTATGTCGTCGGACAGATCTTCCTGGCGAGCCTCAAGCTACTGGTCGTGCCCCTCGTGTTGGTTTCGCTGGCCTGCGGAACGGCCGCGCTCGAAGACATTACGAAGCTCGGCCGGATCGGCGGCAAGACCCTCGGTCTGTATCTCTTGACGACCGCGCTGGCGATCAGCCTGGCGATTGTCGCGGCAATCATCGTGGGCCCCGGGGAGGGTTTCGACCTGGCCTCCCAGAGTACCGGCTTCGCGGCGAGAGAGGCCCCCGGTCTGGCTCAGACCCTGATCGACATCTTTCCCGACAACCCCTTCAAGGCGATGGCGGAGGGTCGGATGTTGCAGGTCATCGTGTTCGCCGTACTGCTCGGCCTGGCGATGACCCTTGCGGGCGAGTCGGGGCGGGATCTGCTGCGCGTTTTCCAGAGTGCCAACGCGGTGATCATGAAGCTCGTCTTCGTGCTGATGCAGATCGCGCCCTACGGAATCTTCTGTCTGATCGCAAAGGTCTTCGCAGAGCAGGGGCCCGAGGTCTTCGAACAGTTGATCAAATATTTCCTGACGGTTCTGGGCGTGCTCTTTCTTCACGCGAGCGTGACCTACCCGACGCTTCTGATCCTGCTTGCGCGGGTTGCTCCACTCACGTTCTTTAGAAAACTGCGTGCGCCGATGAGCGTTGCCTTCAGCACGGCGAGTAGTGGAGCCACGCTCCCGGTGACGCTTCGCACGGTCGAGGAACGGCTCGGTGTCGACACTTCGATCGGTGCATTCACCATCCCCCTCGGTGCGACCATCAACATGGACGGCACCGCGATCATGCAGGGCGTTGCGACGGTCTTCATCGCCCAGGCCTACGGAGTCGAAATCGGACCCGCGGGTTATCTGACCGTCGTATTGACGGCGACCCTCGCCTCGATCGGGACCGCGGGGGTTCCGGGCGTCGGGACGATCATGCTCGCGGTGGTGCTCCGGCAAATGGATCTTCCGATCGAAGGCATCGGGCTGATCCTCGGGGTCGACCGGTTGCTCGATATGACGCGAACGGCCGTGAATATCACCGGCGACGCCGCGGTCTCGGTCGTGGTGGCGCGAAGCGAGGGCAAGCTCGATCTCACCCGGTTTCGTGCCCCCTGACGACACACGAGAAGGTGACGAACAAGCGACAGAAGAGCGACGCACCCCGAACAACGCCGGAATCGAGGGCAGCCGATTCGGGGTCCACGGCTCTTTGCCGGACGGCCACCACTGCGCGAGACTCCGCTGTCGCCCACTCGAGCCGTTCCGATCGGTCCGGTTCGATCACCCCCGCACCCCAACGGTCCTCGCAGTCGAGGCTCGAAGATGAAGAAAAGGAATCCCCACATGAAGCTCTATACGGGAATGGGTCCCAACCCGCGTGTTGTCACCCTCGCCGTCGCCGAGACAGGCGCTGACGTCGAACTCGTCGAGGTCGATCTGGTCGCTGGCGAGAATCGGCAGGACGCACATCTCGGTCGGAATCCAGCGGGTCAGTTGCCGACCCTGGAACTCGATGGCGGAGAGTTCATCTCCGAGATCACCGCAATCGCCGAGTACCTCGACGACAAGACAGGCGGAACCTTGATCGGCGGGACACCCGAGGAGCGCGCCGAGACGCATATGTGGGTGCGCCGGATCGACCTGAATATCTGTGAAAACATGGCGAATGGCTTCCGTTTCGCCGAGGGGTTGCCGCTCTTCGAGAGTCGAATCCATGTCATCCCCCAGGCGGCGGATGATTTCAAGAAGATCGCGCAGGATTGGCTCGCCAAGATCGATGGGCTGATCGGAGGCAATCAGTACATCTGCGGAGACCGATTCACACTCGCCGACATCATGCTCTTCGCGTTCCTCGAATTTGGCGCCGGGGTGGGCCAACCGCTGGATGCGAAATGCGAGAACCTGCAGGCGTGGTACGCCCGTGTCGCGGCGCGCCCCTCGGTCGCCGGCTGAGACCGGAGTTCGTCCCGTCCGGCGGGCGTCCCGCTGCGGTCGAGTGCGAGGCTCAGCGGGCCTCGATTCACTCGTCCGTGGGCAGACGGGCCCGCTCGGATGGGGCGCGGTTCTGGCTTCCGGCGAGCGGGCGGATGTGGGCTTGCTCAGGCAATGCTAGATTCTGCCCGCTTTGTATGACGGGTGGGACGGTTCTCCCCCAGTTCTCGAGATCTTGCCTTCGTCGAACGAGATGATGGAAGATCCCGCCGCAGCGGATTCCACGATCCAGTCTCTCGACGGATGCGATTTGCGGGGGCCGGAATCTGCGCGCAGACGAAGCCCCGCTAGAGCGCGGAGCTGGCGGAGGGTTTGAGCCTCGCGCTTGAAGAGAGATCGGGTACTGCAAGAATAGATCATGAGCGCCCCAGAATCCCCGGCGGTCCAAGGACCCGGAAGAGGGAGGGGCAAGGCCGCTGGCGTAATCAATAAATGAATGAATGGTTGGGGGGGCCCCGATCGCGTGCGGTGACGATGGACGGAGGAATTTTGAATGGCACGTGCAAGTCGAATGAGCGTTCTCAAGCGCAAACGGGAAAGCGAGAAAGCGGAGAAGTCCGCTCGCAAGCGTGAGATGCGCGAGAACGAGAAGGAGTTTGGTGTGAAAAAAGAGCCGCACTCCGGCGAGGCGACCCAGGACGACCTCGAAGCCTATGGCATGGTCCAGCCGCAGGAGGACGAGGAAGAAGAGACCGAAGGCTGAGGGCTCTCTTTGGCTGAGGGCTCTTTATTGGCTGAGGGCTCTTCTGGCCGAAGGCTCTTCTTCGAAGCGTCGGCGACCACAGCTAGACGGGTCGGTCTCCGATGATCGTCAGCCGTTCCATGACCCGGGCCTGGGGCCAATAGTCGCTCGATGCATAATGCTGGGTCGAGCGGTTGTCCCAGAACGCAATGCTGTCAGCGGCCCATTTGAATCGCACCTGATATTCCGGAACGTCGATCTCCTGATAGAGACGATCGAGCAGATCCTTGCTCGCGTCCGGTTCGAGTCCGACGACGTGATGCGTGAAGATTGGATTCACGTAGAGACAGCGGCGCTGCGTGACCGGGTGCGTTCGGACGATGGGGTGATGCGCCGGGGGGAACTGTTTTCGCTTCTCCTCGCGATCCTCCTCGCTGAGGCCCATGCCAAAGGTGTGGACGAAGTCGTGGACCGCGACCTGGCCGTCGATCTCCTTCTTCAGATCCGCACTCAGTCCCTCGTAGACCGCTTCCATGTCGGTCCAAAGCGTGTCGCCCCCGACGTCGGGGACCTCGTGGGCCCGCAGGATGGAGCCGAGTGAGGGTTCCTCGCGCCAACTAACGTCACTGTGCCAGTTGTTCTCTGCCCCGACCGTGTATTCGTCCTTCTGGAATCGGATCACCTCGGGCGTTTCGCCCGCCGGCAGGAAGGGGTGAATTTCGAGGTCACCGAAATTACCGGCGAAAGCCGCGTGCTCATCCGCGGTGATGTCCTGGTCGCGGAAGAAGAGGATCTTGTACTCGACCAGCGCCGTGTTGAGCTCGGCCGCGAGTTCCGGCGACACCGGTTTGCCCAGCTCGACTCCGCGGATCTCGGCACCCAGGCACGGGCTCTGCGACGTGGCCTCGAAATGATCGAAGCGCAGGCCATCGAGGCGTTCACGGATCTGGCAGATATGTTTGCGCGGGCCGAAGTGGATCGGACGAGTAGACATGGATCGCGAGTCCTTTACTTGATAGGCGGAGGCTTGAAAGCTGGCGGGTAGAATCACGAGCGTGGCCGTGAAGGACCGCCGATCCCCATCGTACGCGCAGCGCTCCCCGCGTGCCAGATCCAGGGCCCCACGCGGCCACGTTGTGCCGCAGAGCCTCCTAACCGCCGTTCATCTTCGTGATCACATCATTGGCGAGGACCGGATCGAGTCCGTTCGTGATGAGTTCCCGCTCCAACTGGTCCAGGAAATCGGTGGTGGTGAAGGACAATGTGCCCGTGGAGTCGACGAATGAAATGCGGGTGTCGCTGTAGGTATTGAGGAGCAGGTTCAGGTCGTTCTCGTCGAGGGAGCTGAGGAATGTCAGCGAGAGTCCGGTGCCGCTGAGATTGGACGAGAGACCGGTCGGATCGGGAATCTTCATGACCGTCCTGGCCTGCATTTTCTCTCCCTGATGGACCCGCAGCATTTCCGCCAACTCGTTTTCCGCCTTTTCTCGGCTCTGTCGTCGCCGACTCCGACTGTCGCCGTCCTGCATCATTTTCTGCAGAATCTGACGCCTGCTCGCATCGGGCTCATCGTCTCCCAGCATGGGCGCGGCAGGCAGGGCCGACGGGTCGTTGCGATCCTGTCCCTCGTGATCCGCAGAACCCGCCTTGGCCGCCGCATCCTTTTCCTCGCGCGAAGAACGTTCGGTGTGGTCCCGTTGGATCTTGCGAAGTCGTTCCGCCACCTCGGGCTTGCGCTCAGCCGCCTTCAGCAGAACGTCCGCGTTCGTTGCGCGGTGGAGTGTCGTGCGGGCTCGGTCGACTTCGTTCATGCGGGCCGGCGCCTGGCGGTGTTCGCGCATGTCGTGACGAAAATCCTGCCAGCTGACCCACGGATCACCCATCGGTGCGACGTCGAGTTCGATCGGGGAACCGACTCCACCGGTAGCCAGGAATCCCTCGCGAACGAGTATTTCGATTGCGTCAGCCCGGCCGGCCTCGCGGACTCCGACGACTCCGCGGTACACGACGACCTCGCCCATCTCGCCGGTGGCATCGACTCCGAAGCGCGTTCCCTTCACGCTGACGACGACCATCGGCGTATGAACTTCGAAGCGTCGCCCGGACCTTCGCAGCACATCGAAGAGCGAGTGGCCCTGCTCGAGTTCGACCTGGTCGGCCTGGTCCGTCGCCGGCGGGAGTCGGAGCACCGAGTTCTCGTGCATGCGAATCGTGCCGGCATCCAGCGTGATCTCGACGCGCCCGTCCGCGCCGGTGCGGATGCGGTCGTTCGATTCGATCGTTTCTCCCGTGCGAAGCGCTCGCCAGCGGGGCGGGTCGCCACGACCGATCTCGACCTTTCCGGAGACTTGTTCGGCGACGCTCTCGGCAAGCGCGCTTCCGCTCGCGAGCGAGGAGAAGGCGGCGAGCAGGATGAGCCAGCTCGTCGGCGAGAAACGGGAATGAGTTCGATATGTACTAGGCATCGGGTTGACCTCCGATGGGGTTGGGGCCGTTCAGCCCGGGAATTTGTCCGTTGAAAAGCGAATCAGCGCGCCGACGATCTGTTTGTCGTAGTCGAAAACGTCCACGTTCGAGATCCGGCGTGCTCCCCGCCAATAGATTTCGAATCGCACGGGATCGATGATCCGGCGGCTCAGGCTGATGCGACCGCTCAGGACATCGTCGCGGCGTTTGCGGGGGCCGCCCGTGCCGAGCGTCTGGAGAAAATGAGCGAAGTTGTCGTTGTGGTAACGGTCGTGGTTGTATGCGGCGTCCAACTGGACCTGGAACTCGAAGGGGAGAGCGAGCGTGGTGGTTCCGTGAAAGCGCCAGCTGTCGTAGTCGAAGTCTCCGTCGTAGCCGCCGGCCGCTCCGAACGGTTCTGCTTGGGTCAACGTGCGCGACCAGGAACCCGAGACGGCAAGCCAGGACCCCTTCATGCGAAGGGGCAGGAAATGTTCGGCGCCGACGCTGAACGTCAGGGCGTCCCTTTCCCACGGTCCAAAGACGGGATCGTCCTGATATTCGGATATCTCGACCTGACCGAATATCCGGACCGCGCCCCATTCGGGTCCGAAGGCGTAGATGAGATTCGGCCGGAGGGAGCCACCGAAGAGTTCGCTGTCGAGATCCTGAAGGGTGTTACCGAAAACGCCGTCGAGCCGGAGTACGAGACGGTCGTCGACGCGCCAGGTTCCGGTCGCGAAGATCGTGTTGGCGAGCACGTCGAAATCGCTGAGATCCGCGTGTCGTGTCTGGTCGTAGCGGTACCCCAAGATGAGCGAGCCCCGCTCGCCCTGCCAGGGTCGGCCGGTGAGACCGATTCCCCAGATTCCCCGGATATCGTCGCCCCCGCTGGCGGGGACTTCGTTCTCGGCACTCTCGAGCGTGACATTATCGTCCCATTCGAAGCCGACGTATCCGTCGACTCGCCAACGCCTTGGCAGGTCGAGGATCTCGCGCTGTCGGAGGATGAGGCGTGCTCGGAGGGCACTCTCGCCGGTGGGATCGAGTTGGAGAATCGTACGCAGAAGCGTTACGGCCTGTTTCTCTTGCCCCATGTCGAAAAGGCCGAGCGCCCGTGCGAGCAGGGTCTCGGTGCGAATGGACGGTTCGAGTCGTCCCGCGATCCTGAACTCCCGGTTCGCCGCCGCGACGAGGCCCGACTTTCGGAAGGCCAGGCCGCGATAGAAGCGCGCCATGGCGGACTGGGGAAACGCGCTGAGTTCTTCGTCGAGCAGTTCGATGGCTTCCGCGGTGGCCTCGCCCTCGATCAATATCCGTGCGATCTCGACGCGTGCCGCCGGGCGGCGTTCGGGCCAGCGCCCAACGAACTGGCGGGTGACCCGAACGGCTTCGCTGGATTGCCCGGCGATCGCAAGTCTTCGGGCGATCGCAAAGCGCAGGTCTGGATCGTCGGGATGCTCGGAGATTGCACTGCGGAGTCGCTCGAGGGGCGAGGGGTCGTCGGGATTCGTAGCCATGCTGCGCTCCGGCGAAATCGTTCCCGCGACACACAGCAGCAATGCGAGCAGGTTCATTCGGTTCATTCGGAAAGCGCCCGGAAATTCGATCGCGCGATCATCTCCAGCATCTCATCGCCCTGTTCGTCGAGTACTTCGAAGAAGAGATCGAGGAGGTCGGGGTCGAATTGCGTGCCGCGCCCCTTGAGAAGGAGTTCGCGCACCTCCTCCTGGCTGAATGCCTTCTTGTACGGGCGCTGCGTCGAGAGTGCGTCCCAGACATCGACGATCGCGACGATTCGGGCCGGGCGGGGGGTCTCTTCTGCGACGAGTCCCTCCGGATAGCCGCTGCCATCCCATCTCTCGTGATGGTGTATGACACATTGGAGTGTCGTTTCTTCGAGACCGACCACCGGTGCGACGATTCCGGCTCCGATCTCCGGGTGTCGCTGCATCTCGCAGCGTTCTTCATGACTCAGGCGACCGGGTTTATTGAGGATCGAATCGGGGATCCCGATCTTGCCGACGTCGTGGAGTAGCGCGCCGAGTTCCATCGCGCGAATTTCGTCCTCGGGCATGTCGAGGCGTGTGCCCATCATCGAGGAGAACGCGGCGAGCCGACGGCAATGCTGATCGGTATATCCGTCTCGCGCTTCGACCGCACCGGCCACCGCGGCGATCGAGGATTCGAAGGTCTCGCGCAGTCGCTCGATGAGTCGCAGGTTCTGGGCGGTCAAGGCGAGCTGGGCCCCGACGGTTGCAATCGTTCGATGCTGGATCGAGTCGACCGCTTGCCCCACCTGGCAGAAAACGGCGAGCACGCCGATCTCATCGGCTCCCGCGAGGAGCGGCGACAACACGATGGCTGCGCCCGGCGTGAAAGGGTCTTCGGATTCGATCAGGCAGCGTTCCTCGAGCGCCTGTGCCGCCAGTCTGTCCTCGACGAAAAGCCGCTCTCCCTCGGAGCCTCGGGGCCGCCACTCGATGCGCTCTCGGGAAAGTCCGCCGCCGGGGAGCGCGCGGAGCATGACGACCCCGCGAGCCGAAACCACATCCCCCAGCAGTTCCAGCGCGAGTTCGAGGCCCGCGTGGTTTCCCGATCGGCGTTCGCAGCCCGCTTCCGGGTCGGCCTGGACGGCCCCGAGTCGGGACAACGCGACCAGGGACGATTCCTGGGCGTCGGCGCGGGCTCGGATCCGGCGCTGAAGGTGCTCGATGCCGAGCGCATATTGCGTGGCGAGCAGGCCGATTGCGATCGTGATCGGGAATACGATGCCCGTGGCCCAGAGGCTGAACCAGCTCAAGAAGACGATGCTCGTTCCGGTTCCGAAGAAGAGGACTGCGCGGCCCAGCCCAGTCGCGCCGTTGCGGGGCAGGGTTGCGAGTCCGAGTACGCTGAAGCCGAGCAGGATCCAGATCGGCGCCGCCCGAACGAGGATCG
>Ga0114950_10002206_pt1 | contig 14908 bp, 13 predicted proteins | sample N075metaG_FD_83503 | JGI IMG/M metagenome (GOLD analysis project Ga0114950, IMG submission 83503) | Deep subsurface microbial communities from Kermadec Trench to uncover new lineages of life (NeLLi) - N075 metaG | ecosystem: Environmental > Aquatic > Marine > Ocean trench > Sediment | place... | reverse complement strand
GCTTTCTCCCGGATTCCCAGGAGGGAGCGCCAGCGGGTGCGTTGACGGTTGTGCCGACGATGGAGCGGCCACTTCGGATTCTCTCCACGGAGACACCTCATACTTCCTTTCTCAAGATCAGCGAAGGATGTGACCACACCTGTACCTTCTGTGCCATCCCCAGCTTTCGTGGGCTGCACCGGTCGGCGCCACTCCCCGAGCTGGTGGCGGAGGCCCAGGCGCTGGTGCGGCAGGGCGTGAAGGAGCTGAACATCATCTCCCAGGACACGACCTGGTATGGGCGCGACCTGTGGAGAAAGGACCGCTCGGCACCACTCCTCCCGGGTTTGCTACGGGCCCTGGTGGCCGAGACGGACGTGGAGTGGCTGCGCCTGTTCTACATGTATCCCTCGGGTATCACCCGCGAGATCGTGGAGTTGATGGCGCAAGAGGACGTGCTCCTTCCTTACCTCGACATGCCGATCCAACACGGAAGCGACAAGATCCTCGAAGCGATGCAGAGACCCGAACGTCAGGCGGTCATACGGGAGCGTGTGGCCTGGATCCGGGAAGCCGTACCGGACGTAACCCTCCGGACGACCGTGATCGTGGGATTTCCGGGGGAATCGGAGGACGACTTCCAGACGATGATCGACCTCCTCGAGGAGATCCGCTTCGACCGGGTTGGCGCCTTCACCTACTCGGTGGAAGATGGCACTCCGGCGGCTGATATGTCCGACCAGATCCCGGACTCTCTGAAGCGGGAACGGCTCGAGCAGCTCATGGACGTTCAGCGCATGATCTCCGCCGAACGTAACGAGGCGCTGATCGGCCGGAGATTCCGTGCCCTGGTGGATGAAGTCCTGGACGATCCCGGCCCGTTCGAAACGACGGCGGCCGGCCGGCCGGTCGGCGTCGCTCGGACGGTCGGCCAGGCCATCGAAGTCGACGGCGTCACCCATGTAAGTCCCTTCGATGGGCTCGCGCCTGGACAGTTCGTGACGGTGGAAATCGAAGATGCGGAGGAGTACGACCTGATTGCGCGGGTGGTGTAAGTGTCTTTGGAGCGTGGATGACGGATCGAACCAAGGGATTGTGGACTCGGGCGCGGGCCGTAATCCCCGGGGGCGTGAACTCTCCCGTGCGCTCCTTCCGTTCGGTGGGGGGAGAGCCGTTCTTCGTCGAACGCGGGGAGGGCGCTTACCTGTACGACACCGAGGGTCGCCGCTACGTGGACTACGTGTTGAGTTGGGGTCCCCTCATCCTCGGCCATGCCCATCCTGTGGTCACGGAGGCGCTGGAGCGCCAGCTCGGCCGGGGTACCTCGTACGGCGCTCCGACCGAGGCCGAGGTGGAACTGGCGGAGCGTATCGTCCGTCTGGTTCCGACCGTCGAGATGGTCCGGCTCGTCAACAGTGGGACGGAGGCGACCATGACCGCGCTCCGGCTCGCTCGGGCGGCGACCGGCCGTCCTCTGGTATTGAAGTTCACAGGCTGCTACCACGGGCATGCGGATGCTTTTCTCGTCGCGGCCGGGAGTGGGGTGGCTACGCTCGGTCTCCCGGACTCCCCTGGTGTCTCCGAAACGGTGGCAGCGGAGACTTTGGTGCTTCCGTTCAACGACCTCGCCGCGGTCGAGGCCCTCTTCAGCACCAGAGGGGATGACATCTCCAGCGTGTTCGTCGAGCCCGTGGTCGGCAACTCGGGGCTGATTCCGCCTGTGGACGGATTTCTGGAGGGCCTGCGAGCGATTACCGAACGGCACGGCGCTCTCCTGGTCTTCGATGAGGTCATGACAGGGTTCCGGGTTGCCCTGGGGGGCGCACAGGAGCGATACGGGATCGAGCCCGATCTCACGACGTTGGGCAAGGTGATTGGAGGTGGGCTGCCCGTCGGAGCCTTCGGTGGCCGCCGGGACCTCATGGAGCAGATCGCGCCCGCCGGGCCCGTGTACCAGGCTGGTACCTTGTCGGGAAACCCGCTCGCCACGGCTGCCGGAAACGCCCAACTGCGTTACCTCGAGGAGGAGGATCCCTTCGACGACTTGGCCCACACCGCCGAGCGACTGTCGTCTGGTATCGTGGCGGCGTTGAACGAATCAGGCATCCCGGCCACCGGATGTTCCGTGGGATCGATGTGGGGTGTGTTTTTCAACCAGGAGCCCGTGCATTCCTTCGAGGAGGCCCAGGACGCAGACCTCGAGACCTTCCGGGCGTTCCATCGCGCGTGCCTCGATCGTGGTGTGTTTCTTGCGCCATCTCCTTTCGAGGCCGGGTTCGTATCCACGGCGCATACACCAGGTGTCATCGACGAGACCCTCGAAGTGGTGCGGGAGGCAGCACGACAGGTTGCGGCACTCGAGGTAGCGTGACGAACTGACGATCGACCGAACCGACGATCACGGACGGACTTTTCAAGACGGAGGCGAGGTGCGGATGCCGAAGTGCGTGAACGGGATGGTGAATGTGATGAGGATGGTGACTACAGCAACGGTGGCTGGTGTGGTCGCAACGTCGGCGGTGCCCCACGAAGCATGGGCGCAGGACTTGGCCGACTACGATTACGAGAATCTCTCGTTCCGGGGTATCTCCTTCGACGTCGGGTATCTTTACGCGGACAACGTCGAGGATACTCGGACCCTGGGTGTGCGATTCGATCTGGGGTTCCTGGGGCCCGGCTTCAGGCTCATGCCCGGGGTGACGTACTGGGAATCCACGATGGCCCAGAGCGAAGTGGATCAGTTCGAGACTCGACTCGGCACGCTCACCGAGGACCAGGGAGGCACCGTTCCGCCAGGTGGCTTCGATCTCGGCGACATCGATCGGAGCGACCTAGTGCTGAGCCTGGACGGCCACTACGTGTGGGCAGTACCGCTCAACCTGTTCTTCTCGGCGGGACTCGGTTTGTCCGCGCACTTTCTCAACGGCTCCGGTGGCGGGATCGACGGAACCTTCGTCGAGGATCTGCTCGACTCGGTGTCAGCGGGCTTCAACCTCCACGCGGGCTTGGAATACCCGATCACGAATCGTGTGCGCATCTCTGCAGGATCCAAGGTCGAAGTCCTCGGCGATCTCAACTACGTCGAGTTTCGGGGAGGGCTGTCGTTCATCTGGGGTACCTTGGAGCAGGAGGAGACCCGGTGACTTCAGCGTCGGAACACGACCCTGTGCGGGTCGGCATCCTGGGCGTTGGAGCGATCACGCAGGTCGTACATCTCCCTGTTCTTTCGGAGCGTCCCGATGTTGATGTTGTTGCCGTCTCCGATCCGGATCGCCCGAAGGCAGAGACTCTCGGGGCACGGTTCGGAGTGCCCCGCGTTCTCTCGAACCAGGAGATCCTGAGCGACGACCAGGTTCAGGCAGCGGTGATCTGTACTCCGAATCACCTCCACGAGTCGCTGGCGGTCGAGGCCCTGGAGAATGGTAAGCACGTCCTGGTGGAAAAACCTTTGGCGATGAGTGCGGAGGGTGTGCAACGGGTGCTGGATGCGGCGGCCGCCTCGGGACGGCACCTCGCCGTCGGCATGCATCACCGGTTTCGACCGGATGTGGGGGCCCTTACGGCTTTCGTGGCCGGGGGCGAGTTAGGCGACGTCTATGCGGTGCGGGCCAACTCCCTCACGCAGAGGTTGCCCGCCGTGCGATCCACGTGGCGGCAAGAACCGGAAGAGGCGGGAGGAGGTGCACTCATGGACCTGGGCGTCCCGACCCTGGATCTCGCTTTTTGGCTCGTGGACTATCCCCGGATCGCTCGGGTGACGTCGGTCTTCCGGACTGGGGAAGCCGAGGTCGAGGAGGCGGCGACCGTGTTCGCCGTGTCCGAGTCCGGTATCGCGTTCAGCGTCGAGGTGAGTTGGAACCTCTTTGCCGAGGCGGACCGCCACCGTGCCCGGGTGATGGGCACCGAGGGTTCGGGTTCCCTGCCACCGCTGAACATCAACAAACAATTAGGGGGACGACCCACGGATGTGACGCCGCGCCAACCCAAGGCTCGAGGTGGTGAGAACCGGTTCAAGAACGCCTATCGCCGCCTTCTGGATGAGTTCGTGCGGGCGGTTCTCAGTGAAGATGACGTGCCCGCGCCCGTCGAGCAGGTCCACCTGATGGAGGTCGTCTCGGCGGCCTATCGATCAGCCAGGGAGGGCCGGGAGATCCATCTTGACGAGGGCTGAACGGATGGTCGCGCCGTGGATCCAACGGCCGAGACGCGCTTTTTATCTGGCTCTTGTGGTTTGTGCCGCGGGGGCGAGTCCGGCTCCACTTCGGGCCCAAGTTGATGTGCCAACCATCGGAGCACCAACCATCGGAGCACCAACCACGGTCGAGTCGGATGCCCCACCCGCTGGAGCCCCACCCGGCTCCCACCTCCAGGTCTCACTGATGACCATCGGCCCCGGCGACTTGTACTGGGAACGCTTCAGCCACAATGCGCTCGTCATTCGAGATGAACGGGCTCGAACGGAGATTGCGTACAACTGGGGGATGTTCGACTTCAGCGAGGAGGGCTACTGGCCCCGGCTGGCACGAGGCCGCATGCGCTACTACATGCAGGGCTTCTCGGCATCTGGCTGGCTCGCACAGTACCGCGGAGCGAATCGAGATGTGTGGATCCAGACGGTGAATCTCACGCCCGCAGAGCGCCTCGAGCTTCAGACGGTACTGACCGAGATGGACACCGACGCCAACCGCCACTATCCCTACGACTACTTTCGGGACAACTGCTCCACACGGGTTCGTGACGCACTGGACCGTGTCCTCGGCGGGCAGATCCGCGTGTCGACGGAAGGCACGGACACCGGGACGACGTATCGCTGGCACACCGCTCGTTTGCTTCAGCCTGTGCCGCTTGCTTACGCCGGAATCCAGTTCGTGGTCGGGAATCGGGGTGACGAGACGATTTCCGCCTGGGAGGAAATGTTTCTCCCGTTGCGTCTCAGGGAGCATCTGGAGGGTGTCCGGATCGTGAACGCACAGGGAGAGTCAGGTCCTCTCCTGGGAGAAGCGGTACGGCTCGTCGAAGCCGTGGGACGCGTGCCGATACCACCGGCTCCTCCCGACTTGCGGCTCCCTCTGCTCCTGTTGGGCCTCGTCTTCGGCGCGTCTTTCGCCGGGTTCGGTTGGGCGGCCAGTGAGGAAAAACGCTGGGGGCGCTGGGCCCTGGCCCTGTCCGGAGCCACATGGAGTGCGGGCGTGGGTTTTCTCGGCACTGCGTTGTTCCTGTCGTGGTTTTTCACCGACCACGTATTCTGGACGTTGAACGAGAACGTGTTCCAGGCGAACCCCGTCTCGCTCGTGCTGGCGGTTGTCCTGGCGGTCATGCTCGTTCGGGAGGTGCTGAACCGGAGCGAGGGCCAGGCCGAAGCCCGTGCCGGAGTCCGGGCCGGGATCTGGGCCGGGATCCATGTCGAGGTCGTAGCCAAGATGGTGGCCGGCTTGGCAATCCTTGGACTTCTCGTCCAGGTGTTCCCGGGGTTCGATCAGGTGAATGGCGAGGTTCTGGCGGTGCTGGTGCCCGCCCACGTGGGACTCACCTGGGGTGTGCTTCGGGCGTGGCCGCGCTCGATGGCGTGATTCCGGAGCGCGGCCACCGGCTGCTCCCGGCGGTATCGGCTCTGTTGGGCGTCAGCGCCTTTCCTCCCTTCCATTTTCTGGTCCCCTCGTTCGTCGCGCTCGTCCCGCTAGCGATCTGGGTGGCGGACCAGAATGACGAACTGGATGCCTCCGCTTCCCGACGGGTTTTCCGGGGCGGTGTGTGGTTTGGTGTGCTCTACTTCGGGTTGCTCCTCTACTGGATACCTCAGGCGCTGGCGAACTTCACCTGGTGGGCCGTCCCCGCCTATCTGACCGTGGTCACCGTGTTGGCGCTGTGCGCCGGGTGCTTCACCTGGGCGCTCCGTCGCCTGACCCATCACGGCGGCGTTCCTCTGTGGTTGGCGCTTCCGTTGACGTGGACGGCGCTCGAGTGGGTGCGAGCGCACGCGCCGGGAGGTCTGGCCTTTCCGTGGTTGGGGCTCGGAACGTCCCTCACCGGCTACCCGGAGCTCGTGGGTGCGGCCGAGCTGGTTGGTGCACGCGGGATCACGTTCTGGCTCGCCCTGCTCAACGGGTTGATCGCTGAAGGGATCCGAGTCGCCCGGTCACGGGACGGGGCGCGAATGGCAGCGCGCTGGGCGATGGCGTTCACCCTCGTGGTGGCCGTGCCCGCAGCCTGGGGTTACTGGCGAGCCCGCACCCTTCCCGTCCGGGCTGTCGGGGAGGTCGCCGTGGTGCAACCCAACATCGCGGCCCAGCTCAGGTTGGACGGAAGCAGGAGCAACGACAGCACCGTGGCCTCGTTGATGCGCCTCCTTCCGCGCGGAGATGGGTTCTCCCCGGACCTCGTGGTCTGGCCGGAAATGACGTTCTTGGGACCGATCGACTCTGATGATACGCTGCGGGAGCGGGTCCTGGAGGTCGCGGGGCAGTGGGCCGCCCCTGTCGTCTTCGGTGGGATCGGCGAGACCGTGACAACGGAGGGTGGTCGGATCCCGCTGAATTCGGCGTTCCTGGCCGGAAGAGACGGGCGGCTCACGGATTTCAGGTACGACAAACACCGTCTGGTGCCTTATGTGGAGGGCCTGCCGTTCCGACCGGGAGCGTGGATGGAGGGCGGCGCCGAAGGCGCCAGCGTCGCCGTAGTCGGTTCATACGGGAGAGGGGTGGATTGGCCGCTCGGGACCATGGGGGTGGGCGCCCGTTTCGGCATTCTCATCTGCTACGAATCCATCTACGCCAGCCATGCCCGCCGGTTTCGATTGCTGGGGGCCGACTTCTTCTTGAACCTCACCAACGACGGATGGTTTGGTGGGGAACCGTGGTACACCAGGACGTCCGCTCTCTGGCAGCACCCCGCCCATCTGGTCATGAGGGCGATCGAGCAACGTGTCGGGATCGCGAGGGCCGCCAACACGGGTTTTTCACTCTTTGTCGATCCGATCGGACGTGTCTACGGCCGGACCGAGCTGTCTGAGGCGGTCGTCAGCACCGAGACGATCTACACGAGTGACGTTCTGACGTTGTACACCCGCACCGGAGACGTGGCCGGATGGACGGCTCTGCTTCTGACACTCGGGCTCTTGGTGGTTCCAGTTGCTTGGCCTCGCCTGCTTGACTTCGGGCCTCGCCCCGCTTGAACTCGGGTCCGGCAATTTTTATATTCCCCGCGGCTGAAGACTGGGCTCCAAAGCGTCGCATCGACCGAAAGTCGCAGCCTACTGTTCGTTGATTCCGGAGATGGACCATGAAAAAGGGTATCCACCCCGATTATATGTCGGCCACGGTCACCTGCGCCTGCGGGCATAGGTTTGAGACGATGGCCACGCAGCCCGAGGTTCACACGGACATCTGCTCCGTGTGCCATCCGTTCTATACGGGTAAACAGCGCCTGGTGGACACCGCCGGACGGGTTGAGCGCTTCAAGAAGATGTACGACAAAGTCAGTTCTTAGCTAGAAGGGCTGAGGTCGCATTCGCCCATGACTAACCCGGGAGGGGCCGATCCACGGCTCCTCGAACGCCTCCGCGACGTGCAGCAGCGGTTCCAGGGTGTAAACGAGTCGCTGGCCAGCCCTGACGTCATCCAGAACGTCGATCGCCTCAGAGTCCTTGGGCAAGAGCGCGCTGAACTCGAGCCTGTGGTCCGTGCAGCCGATGAGCTCCTCGGCCTCATCGAAGAACACGAGGGTGCGATGGAGCTGCTCAAAGAGGCCTCGGACCAGGAGTTCCGCGATATGGCAGGGGAGGAGGTCGCGTCCCTGGAATCTCGCATCGAGGTGCTGGGGGCTGAAGCGCGCCTACTTCTCATCCCAAAGGATCCGATGGACGACCGTCCCGCGGTGGTGGAAATCCGGGCGGGAACAGGTGGAGACGAGGCGGGACTGTTCGCCAACAATCTCTTCCGCATGTACCAGCGAGTGGCCGAGCGAGAGGGCTGGACCGTGGAGCTGATGAACCTCTCCGAGGGAATCCCCGGGTCCCTCAAGGAGGTCATCTTCACCGTGCGGGGGAAAGGTGTCTACGGGCGTCTCCGTTACGAGTCGGGAGTCCACCGGGTCCAGCGTGTGCCGGAAACCGAGAGCCAGGGCAGGATCCATACGTCCGCCGCGACCGTGGCGGTCTTGCCCGAGGCCGAGGAGGTGGACTTGGCGATCGATGCCAAGGACCTGCGTTACGATGTGTTCCGTTCCTCCGGTCCGGGTGGCCAGTCCGTGAACACCACCGATTCAGCCGTGCGCATCACACATATTCCGACCGGACTCGTGGTGTCCTGCCAGGATGAGAAATCTCAGTTGAAGAACAAGGCCAAGGCCCTCAAGGTGCTCCGCAGCCGCCTGCTGGATCAGAGGATCGCGGAGCAGGAGGCGAAGCGCTCTCGTCAACGGAGGGCTCAGGTCGGAACGGGTGACCGCTCCGCCAAGATCCGGACGTACAACTTCCCTCAGAACCGGGTGACCGATCACCGGATCAAACTCACCGTCCACACGCTGGACCAGGTGTTGGACGGAGACCTGAACGAGGTGATCGAGGCGCTTCGGCTGGCGGATCAGGAGGAACGGCTCCAGGGCGACGCGGAATGAGCGTCGTTGGAAGGCTCGCCGAGTCGGAAGGCGAGTTGGAAAGGGAATCCGAGGGCGGCGCGTCGACTGCGGGGGAGTCCTGGACCATCCTTAGGATGATCCTTTGGAGTGCGAAATACCTCACGGAGAAGGGAGTGGAAGCCGGGCGCTTGGACGCTGAGTGGTTGCTGTCGGCGGCGTTGGGGGTCGACCGACTCCAGCTCTACATGCAGTATGATCGCCCTTTGAACACCGAGGAGCGGGAGGCCTTCAAGCCGCTTCTCCGTCGCCGAGCCAGCCGGGAGCCGCTACAGTACATCATCGGCCGGACCGGTTTTCGGCAACTCGAGTTGAAGACGGATCCCCGGGTGCTGATCCCCCGTCCCGAGACGGAGGTACTTGTCCAGGAGGTGTTGGATTGGGCGTCGGCTGGACATGGAAGTGCCGGACGGGTAGGGGCCGGACGAGGGGACGTGGGTGCCGGACGGGTATGGGATATGGGGACGGGGACGGGCGCTGTGGCTCTTTCGCTCGCGGCAGAGGGGACATGGACCAGAGTAGTCGCTACAGACGTCTCGCCTGCAGCCCTTTCGGTGGCGGCAGACAATGCGGAACGCCACGAACTGAGCGGACTGGTCGAGTTTCGGGAGGGCTCACTGTTCGAGCCGTTGGAGGAGCGAGAACAGTTCGATGTCATCGTGTCGAATCCGCCTTATATAGCGGATGGCGAGAGGGGGGCGCTCCAGCCCGAGATTCGCGATTGGGAGCCTCCGGAGGCCCTGTTCGCGGGGGAGGACGGCTTGGACGTGATTCGGCAGCTCGTCGCCGGAGCACCGGAGCACTTGTCGTGTGGTGGTTTGCTGGCGCTCGAGTGTGGCCTCGGGCAAGCCGAGGGGATTGCCGCCGACCTGAAGGCGAACGGTGCGTTCGCGGCGGTCCGGATCCGTCCGGACCTGACTGGGCGACCGCGGGTCGTGATGGCCGAGCGCTCCGGCCGGGTGAACGGACGAGTGAAGGGGTGAATGGACGAGTGAGGGGAACCCACAGGATCATAGGGCTACGGGAATGCCGATGACAGGTGTGACAGAGATGGCGAAGGATCTGGGAAAAGCTCTTGCCCAGACCGAAGAATACCAGACGCTCAAGCAGACGGTTTCGGGTACGGCCGATGATCGGGAGTTGGCTGAGCTGCGCACGGAGCTGGAAGGTCTCGAAGGCCAGATAGAGGCGGCGCTACGTGGAGGGAATGAACCCGCCGAGGAGTTGAAGAACGGCTATGAGGAGGCGGTGGGACGCCTTCAGACGAGCGCCACGTACCAACGCCTGGTTTCTGCACAGGCGAACTTCGACAAGGTGCTGCTCAAGGTGAACAACACGATCCAGGAGGGGATCACCGAGGGCGCCGAGAGCCGGATCATCATGCTGTAGGAAGTGCCGGATGCCGTAGGAAGTATGGGATCATCAGCCATCGGCAGTGCCGGATCATCGTACCAGGAGAAGTGATTGGTGCTTAGAGTATGAGCTGGAACCTGAATGATCTTCAGGGCCGGATATACCCGATCATCGATCCGGTCACCCGTTGGCTGGTGCGGCGTGGGGTACATCCGAATGCCATCACCACGAGTGGGTTTGCCGTTACCGTCCTGGCTGGTGTCATGTATGGCTACGACCACGTCCGCATCGCCGGATTCTTCGTTCTTTTGGGTGGAGCCCACGATATCTTCGACGGTCGAGTCGCCCGGCTCAGCGGTCTTCAGTCCAAGTTTGGCGCCTTCTACGATTCCGTGCTCGACCGAATCAGCGAGGTCGCGATCTACATCGGGCTCATCTCGCTCTACAACCAGTATGAGATGTCGCTCCTGAACATAGGCATGATCTACATGATCGTTTTGGCCATGGCGGGCTCGCTCATCATCAGCTATTCCCGCGCGAGAGCGGAGACACTCGGACTGGATTGCTCCGTCGGCCTCATGCAGAGAGCGGAGCGGATTGTCCTTCTCGGGTTGGGGTCCCTGATCTTCGGCCTGAGTTGGGATGGCCTTGTGCTCAGCGGCATCATCGTAGTGTTTGCTATCCTCACCAATACGACCGCAATCCACCGAATTCTGTGGGTCCATCAACAGGCGGCCGGTGTACCGTTGGACGAGTAGAACGACCGCGTGCCATGCTCTCGGGAGTGATGGCCGGCGGGCGATGGAACGTTTCCGTCTCTAAACCGTCCGGTATGGTATGGTTTGCTGGTGATGACGCGTTAGGTGATCGGCTGAGAGTGGGGCCCCACGATGTGAATGACGGTGGCGCAACTCGAGCATCGACTGACTGAATGATCGACCAAGGAGATTAGACTGTGAAAGAACGTCCTGAAATTCGCCCGGCGCAGGGACGCCTGGGTGTGCTGATGCCGGGCATGGGCGCTGTCGCCACCACGACCATTGCGGGCGTCCTGCTCGCGCGGAAGGGGTTGGCGACGCCCATCGGGAGTCTCACCCAGATGAACACGATTCGTCTGGGTCTGCGTACCGACAACCGCACGCCACTCATCAAGGACTTCATCGGGCTGGCGGGGCTGGACGACATCGTATTCGGCGGCTGGGATCCGATCTCGGACAACGCGTACGAGAGCGCCGTGAACGCCGGTGTGTTGAGGGCCGAACACCTCGATCCGATCAAAGACGAGTTGTCGGCTATCACCCCGATGTCGGCTGCGTTCGACACGAAGTACGTGACCCGCTTGGACGGTCCGAACAAGAAGACCGGGGCCAACAAGCGGGAGATCGCGGAGGCACTTCGCGAGGATATTCGAAACTTCAAGACGGAGAACGAGTGCGACCGCCTCGTCATGGTCTGGTGCGGCTCTACGGAGATCTTTCTCCGGGCGGGCCCGACTCACGAGACCATGGAGTCCTTCGAGACCGCCATGGAGCAGAATGATCCGTCGATCGCGCCGAGCATGTTATATGCCTACGCCGCGTTGATGGAGGGTATCCCTTACGCCAACGGAGCCCCAAATCTCTCGGCTGACTTCCCGGCATTCGAGGACTATGCGAAGGAGAACGGCCTACCCATCTGCGGCAAGGACTTCAAGACCGGCCAGACGCTCATGAAGACCATCCTGGCCCCGGGGTTCAAGGCTCGCATGTTGGGCATCCACGGTTGGTTCAGCACCAACATTCTCGGCAACCGTGACGGAGCCGTGCTGGATGATCCGGCCAGCTTCAAGACCAAGGAAGAGTCGAAGCTGGGCGCGCTCGATCACATTCTGCAACCTGATCTTTATCCGGAGCTCTACGGCGACCTCTATCACAAGGTCCGCATCAACTATTATCCCCCCCGGGGTGACGACAAGGAGGGTTGGGACAACATCGACATCTTCGGCTGGCTGGGATACAAGATGCAGATCAAGGTCGATTTCTTGTGCAAGGACTCGATCCTCGCCGCCCCGCTCGTGCTCGATCTGGCCCTGTTCATGGACCTCGCGGGACGCGCCGGCTTGGGAGGCATCCAGGAGTGGCTTTCGTTCTACTTCAAGGCCCCGCAGTGCGCTCCGGGTCTCTATCCGGAGCACGATCTCTTCATCCAGAACTGGAAGCTCAAGAACACACTTCGTTGGCTCGCCGGGGAGGAGCAGGTCACTCATTTGGGCCGTGAGTACTACGAGTAGGGGCTCGGAGTTGACGCGGAGGTGACGCGGCGACCGGAGGGGGACTCGAGCCGGGGACGGTTCGTGGTGTTGGAGGGTGTCGAAGGTGCAGGCAAGAGCACCCAAGCCCGGATGTTAGGTGAATGGGTGGACGCTTGCGGAATTCCGTTCACGCTGACTCGAGAGCCCGGTGGCACCGAGGTGGGCGAGGCGATTCGGAACGTGGTACAGGACCGGCCGGAACTCTCGATCCCGCCCGAGACCGAGCTTCTGCTTTATCTGGCTGCGCGCACCGCGTTCGTCAAGGAGGTCGCTTTGCCGGTCCTCGAACGGGGCGAACTCCTGATTGCGGACCGTTTTTCCCTGTCGACCTATGCCTATCAGGGGTATGGGCGGGGACTCGACCTCGACGAGGTGCGCAGGATGGACCGCTTCGCCTCCGGCGGGTTGGCGCCCGACGTCTATGTGGTGCTCGATCTGCCGGTCGAGGAGGGCAGAGCTCGACAGAAAGCGGCGGGGAACGAAGACGATCGCCTCGAAAGCTCCGGAGAAGGGTTTCTGAAAGCGGTCGGGAGGGGCTATCGTGAACTTGCGTCTGCGGACGAGAGCGTCCGGCTCGTAGACGCTCATGGCACGCCGCTCGAAGTCCACATGAGAGTGCGTGAAGTTTTGCGCCGGGAGTTGCCGGAAACTTTCGCTATCTGCAAGGATTAGTTCTCTTGATGGGTAGGCTGAATGGGTCGACGGACGAAACGGATTGAACGATGACCGAAAACGACAACGTGAGCGCCCAGACGAGCCCCCCGATGAGCCCCCGGACGAGCCCCAAGACGAGCTCCCGGTCGGTTTGGGGACCGCTGGTCGTGCTGGTGGTCGCTTTTGTCACGGGGGGTTGGTTTCTCCAACGCGGGGTCGCGCAAGAGGCCAACGTTTATCTCCAGGCGAGGTTGTTCCAGGAAGTTCTGGACCACGTCACGGACCAGTACGTCGATCCGGTCGACCGATCCGCGCTCATCGGGTCGGCTATCGCGGGCGTTCTCGATGAGTTGAATGACGCCCATACGTCGTTTATCGATGCCGAAACGTGGGATGGATTCCGGTTTCGGAGCGGGGCGGACGCCGACTACGGGGGTGTCGGTCTCGAAATCCTGAAACGCCACGGATGGGTGACTGTGATTACGCCGATCCCGGGGGGGCCGGCCGTACGGGCGGGGATACGGGCGGGTGACCGCGTCATAGAGGTAGAAGGTGCGTCGGCAGAGGACTGGGAGACCGACCAAGCAGCGAGTCTGCTGAGGGGGACTCCCGGGACGGACGTGTCGCTGCTCATCGATCGGCCGGGTGTGGACAAGCCGATTCCGTTCACGTTGACTCGCGCGGTGATCGAACTTCTTTCCGTTCCTTTTGCCACGATACTGGACGAGGGCGTCGGATACATCCCGCTCCAGGTTTTCAGTGAGACCTCCGGGCGTGAGGTACGCGGCGCGATTGAGCGTCTCCAGGCGGAAGGGATGACGTCGCTGATTCTGGATCTGCGGGGCAACCCAGGGGGGCTGCTGGAGGAAGGTGTTGGTGTGGCGGACCTTTTCCTCGCCAACGGTTCCGCCATACTGGAGACCCGCGGGCGAGCCTCCGGACAGAACCAGAACTTCGGAGCAGTGAATCCCGAGATGGTCCCCGGTCTGCCGGTGGTCGTCCTCGTCAATGAGCGCAGCGCCAGTGCGTCTGAGATCGTTGCCGGCGCGCTCCAGGATCACGACCGCGCCCTCGTGATCGGAAACCGGACCTATGGGAAGGGCTCGGTACAGACCCTTTTCCGGCTCAGCGGCGGGAACATCCTCAGGCTTACGACGGCGCGCTGGTACACTCCGGCAGGACGATCCATTCAGATCGTCCACGATGAGCTGGAGGGGAGCGATTCTTCCCAGGGCCTGGCGTTGGGCCTGGGCGGGGAGCCGGTCTTCAGGGATGTTCCGGAAGAGTTACCCACCGTGGAGTCCCTGGGCGGACGTACGATCTATGGCGGTGGCGGCATCACGCCCGATCTCGTCGTCCTGCCCGACACGCTGTCGTCGGGTGAACAAGCGGCCGTCCAGCGCCTCTTCCGCTCGGCGAACGTGTTCGCCACTGCTTCGTTCGACCACGCCGTTTCTTACGTACAGGATCACCCCGACCTGGAGCCCGGATTCGCTCTCGGTACCGAGGATCTGGATCGGTTCTATCGGACGCTCGTCGATGAGCTTGAAGTGGTGCTCTCCGAATCGGACTTCCGGTCCGCCGTACGTTACGTGACGCATCAGCTCGAGCGCCAGATCGCTCTCCAGGCGTGGGGTGAAGAGGGTGCGTTCCTCCACACCCGAGGGGAAGACAGGCAGCTCAACGATGCGGTCGAGATCTTGAGGCGAGCGGAAACACCCGAGGCGCTTTTCAGTTTGGCCCGCGCCGCCGGATCGACCCAGGCCGAAACCGGTGTGGAAACATCGACTTCAGGTGCCTCGGGCCTCAACTGACCCAAAGAAGCCTTCGGAGGCCCCAGCGCTTTCGGTAGTGTAGAGAGGTCCGCCCCGTGATGTTCGTCGACCGTGTTGTCATCAACGTGTACGGAGGAGCGGGGGGAGCGGGCTCCCAAGCGTATCGGAGGGAGAAAGGTGTGCCGCGCGGCGGCCCTGCCGGGGGTGATGGCGGAAACGGAGGAAG
>Ga0114950_10002205_pt1 | contig 14914 bp, 27 predicted proteins | sample N075metaG_FD_83503 | JGI IMG/M metagenome (GOLD analysis project Ga0114950, IMG submission 83503) | Deep subsurface microbial communities from Kermadec Trench to uncover new lineages of life (NeLLi) - N075 metaG | ecosystem: Environmental > Aquatic > Marine > Ocean trench > Sediment | place... | reverse complement strand
CAGGCGCTGGACCTGGCCGAGTTCGGTATTCGGGTGAATACCGTGGCGGCGGGTATTACCTGGAGCGTTCCCGTAGCTGGCCTGATGCTGGGCAATCGTGAACTGGCGGATGAACTGGCCGCTGTGTACCAACCACTGGGCCGCCTCGCCGAGGCAGAGGAAGTGGCTGACGCGGTAGTCTTCCTGTGTTCAGACAATGCCTCGTTCATTACCGGTGCTGATCTTCCAGTCGACGGTGGCTACTCTGCCCTGGGGCCGGAGGCACGGGTATCCTGCATGCAGGTTATGGGAGAGGCTGCCGCTGCTGCGGCCGGGTGATTGGGGCCAGAAGTGTCCCAGACACTATTTAAAATCTTCACTAAATCGCTCTATTTGATGCATCCTTTCATGGAGGATGGTGACAATACCCGTTTGACCTGTACTCAAAGCCTTTGAATATACAAAATGCTTTTCGTATCGGGAGACCATGCCATCCACTTCAAATTCTGCTGGGACAGGCCGTAGCAACACTTTGCCGGAGGCAATATTTCCAAAATGCTCAAACAAGCCTTCGATATAGCGATCTGCTTGTTCCTGCCCCCAATTAGCCAAGGTATATTGGTAGATATCATCAAGTCGAAAACCAGCGGCCCTGAGAATCAAGTACGGTTTCATTTCTATACAGTAGCATTGCGAGCGATAACATCTTTTGCACTCAGCTCAGTGTAATCTGATTCTGGTGCAGAAAATGCCTGTTGTAGCTCGGCTTTCAAACGCGTGTATGCAATTTCTTCTTGCCGTGATTTGTCCTGGCGAATCAGGTCTCGCACATACTCGCTGACATTGTCATAGTCACCCGAGTCCCCTACGTTCTTCATTACAAAATCACCCAGGTTTCCGCCGATACGGACATTTAGATTCATGGTTTTTTGCATATTCAATCCTCACTCGTACCGATTATATGTAATATTCTTTACAAGTAAAGGGCCGGGTGGCGGCGTAATCTGTCGCATAAGTGCTCAGGTGGTCAATCATGTGAAAAATTCCCCCTTGATTTATTGATACTGGACAACTACTGTATATACATACACTGTTCGTATAAACAGTATTTGGTAAGGCTTTTAATAAAGCTTTTAATAAAGAGGACAAGCCCATGAATATTGCCACACAGAGCGCAGCAAGCAATACCAGCCGTACCGCCACCACTAATATGGCCCCCAATATAGACATAGACCGCGTGATACAGCGCAATGACACCTGGCGTGGCCGCAATACACCCGCCCCGCAGCCGGGCCTGGCTACCGGTTTTCAGCAGCTGGATGAGCAACTGTATGGCAATGGTTGGCCCCTGGGCAGCAATATTGAGGTGCTCAGCGATGGCAATGGCCTGGGCGCCATGGGTATGTTCCTGCCCGCCATGGAAACCTTAAGCGCCAAGGGCCGTTGGCAGGCCTTTATTGCCCCCCCTTTCATGCCCTATGCACCACTGCTGGCGGCCCGTGGCATCGATACCCAGCAGGTCTTGCTGGTACACCCCCAGAATCGACAGGACCGGCTGTGGAGTATTGAGCAGGCCCTGCGCAGCAGCACCTGCAGTGCGGTATTTGCCTGGCTGGGCACCGAGCAATACAGCTACAGTGAACTGCGCAAGCTGCAACTGGCCGCCGCGGGTAACGATGTATTATCGGTATTGTTCCGGCCCCGTGAGGCCGCCCAGAACCATTCCCCTGCGCCCCTGCGCGTAGAGATGAATGCCTACCGCCGGCTGCACATACTCAAACAGCGCGGTGGCAACCAGTATGTCGATGTACACCTGGGCGAAGAAAACGACGTGCCGGGACAACCCCAACTGTGGGAGTTGCCCAGCTACCCGTCGGCGCAGCACGTTGTTATCCCGGCCCACAGCGCCTGAAAGAGATCTAAAGGAGGTCTAAAGATGCATGTTGTGGTTGTGTCTGCGTTTTCATCAACTGCCCCTGCAGGCCCTTACCCGGCAGCAGGCAACTACGGCACAACCCGCCGCTATACCCGTAGTAATAATCGAAAAACAACGGGTACTGCAGGCCGACGATAGCGCCACTGAAGCAGGTATAAAGCCCGGCCAGAGCATTGCCACCGTGCGTGCCCTGGCCGGCACCATCACCCTGCTGGAACGAGATCCGGCCGCAGAACAGCGCTGCCTGCAGCAACTGTGTTGCTGGGCCTACAACATCACCCCGTCGCTTTGCAGTTACCAACAGGACAGCCTGTTGCTGGAGGTCGGCAGCTGCCTGGCTTTATACCGGGGTCTGGATAACGTGCTGGCAAAGGTACGTACTGACTTGTCCTGTCGCGCCTATAGCTATTGCAGTGGGCTGGCCGCCACGCCCAGGGCAGCCTGGCTGCTCTCACATACGGATCAGGATCAGGGCCAGGCCTTGCAACTGGACCTGGAGCAACAACTGGCCCCCCTGCCCCTGAAACTGCTGCCGGGTTTTTCACGCCAGGTCGACGCTCTGGCGAAAGCGGGCCTGAGGCACTTCAGTGACATATTGTCACTGCCGCAACAGGCACTGGCCCGGCGCTGTGGCCGTAAGTTTACCCACGTGCTACAACAGATTCTGGGCACCGCCGAAGATCGCCAGCTGCTATTTCAACCGCCTGACGAGTTTTGCGACGATTACTGGTTCGGTTACGAGGTTAAAGCCAACCAGGAGTTACAGCCCGCCATACAGATGCTGTTGCAAACCTTCTGCCAGTTTTTGCGCAACACCCAACTGCAATGCCAGCAGATTGAATGGCGCTTATACGGCATCAATCACCAACGGCGCAGTTTTGAAGTGCGCAGCACACTGCCACAATCCAGTTGGCAGGAATGGCACCAGCTCACCCAGATCAAGGTGGAACAACTACAACTGGATATCGGGGTCGAGTGGATTCGCCTCAGCTGTGAGCAACTGGTGGCTGGCCAGGCCCACAATCACGACTTGTTCAACCAGGCTCAGCGAGAACCCTTACACAGCCTGCTGGACCGCTTGCAGAATCGACTGGGGCTACAGGCCGTGGAAAAAATAGCCTGCCGTGACGAACACCTGCCAGAGTTTGCCGGCTACAGCAGCACCGACCAGCACACTGACCCGGCAGCAGACAGTGCCTATACCGGCCAGCGGCCCTTTTGGCTGATGCCACAGCCGCAACTGCTGCGTTATTCAAAACAACAACTGTATTGGAATGGCCGCCTCACACTACTGCAAGGTCCGGAGCGCATTGAAGATAACTGGTGGCTGGATGCGGTTAGCCGCGATTACTACGTGGCCCAAGACCCGCAGGGGCAACAGTACTGGGTATTTCGGGACCGCTTGCGGGAACACTGGTATATACAGGGTATTTTTGCCTAGACGGGAGCGCCTGGCTGGGGGCGCCTAGCTGGATGACTCTCGCTGCAGTCGATCGGTAGCCGCAAAACACAGCACCAGCATAAGCAAGGTATCAAGGATCAACCCCACTGAGCCACCCGCTATATAGGGCGCAATACTGCGCACCACCACGTATGCCAACAGCGACCACCAACCTGGCAAACCAATATCGCGAATGCGCTTGGCCAGTATATTGAAGTTGGCGAAGAGCACAGCCAGGGAAAAGACGCCCGTCATAAGCAGTCTTGGCATACTCATCCAATCACTCAAGGCCTGCTGCGCCCCCTCAATGTCACCGTTGGCAGCATACTCAGCCAGGCCCGCCGACATCCCCACCCCAACGGCAAACAGCAGCAGTGACAGATGGATGGCCGACACATAGAGCACAAAAGGCAGACGTGCCAGGCGCCCCTGCTCCAATTCACCAAACAAGGCCCGCGCAATCGAACTCACGATGCTGCCTCCTCAATAGATGCCAAGTAGTTTACACACTAGCAAAGGCCGGGCGATACTGAATTCTATCGCGCTTGACGCAGGTCAAAACCAGCACGCGGCACTACTGCTAGGCTGACAAAATGCAAGATCTCGAATCCCTCGCCGTTATATGGACCGCGGTTTTCGTGGCCCACTACCTGGCCGGAAAAACCCGTTTAACCCCTGCCCTGTGGTTTCTGGCCATGGGCTGCCTATTGGTGAACACCGGCATACTGCCGGAAGACCCGGGTATCTTCCTGACCGACCTGTCCCAGGTGGGCATTATTGTCATTATGTTCGCATTGGGCTTTGAAGAAAGCTCCAGCGCCTTTCTGCAGAGCATCAAGCGCAGTTGGGGCATCGCGTTCTTTGGCGCGCTGGTGCCCTTTATAGTTGCCTATAGTGTGATCTATAACCGCTGGGGCGATGCTAACGCCACCCTGATGTGCGCCCTGGCCATGACGGCTACCGCTGTCTCACTGACCATGGTCTCCCTGCGCACAGAGGGGTTGAGTAAAACTGCCGCCGCCACGGGTATCATGACATCGGCTGTGCTGGACGACATTGCCTCACTCGCGCTGGTGGCGATATTGGTTCCCATGGCCTCTGGAGGCGCCAGCCTGGATGCAATGGGCGTGGCCATTGTCGCCATCAAGGCGGTCGCGTTCTTTGTGCTAATCACCGCCATGGCTGTCTGGTTATTCCCGGCCAGCAGCGGCCCACTGAGAAACATCCCTATAATCAATCGTTTCAACCTGCGCTACCTACTCACCCTGCAGGACGGCGAACACGCCACGCTCACGGTATTGCTGCTGGCGTTGTTAGTGGCATTACTGGGCCACGCCTTTGGTTTTCACCCGGCGGTGGGCGCCTATATGGCAGGACTGATAATTAGCGAGGAGTATTTTGCCTTTGGCGATAAATCTGAGACCGATGGGCAAACGCTGTACGAGGAAACCCGTCGCATCGTAGACAGCGTGGCCTTCTCATGGATTGGCCCGGTATTTTTTGTCATCCTGGGCGGTCGCCTGATCATTCACCCGGAAATCATGGCCAGTGTTATCGACGAGGCGATCATTCTCACCACGGGCCTGTTTATAGGTCAGGTGCTATCGGCCGGTTTGGCGGCGCGCTTTACCGGCGGCTTCGAGTGGAACGAGAGTTGGCTGATTGGCTTTGGCATGCTGGGCAGAGCTGAGCTGGCCTTTGTGGTTATGGACATCGCCTACGTAGAGCACTCAATTATCAACGATGAAATGTTCTATACGCTGATGTTCACGGCCTTCGCGCTCAACCTGCTGGTGCCCGTCACCATACGCCTGTGGAAGCCAAGACTGAATATCGCAGATCCGTAAAGGTGGCATGCCTTACTCCTTTGCCGCCATACACTCAACTTCGAGCCTGGCGCCAAGCCCCAGCCCACTCGTGCCAAAGGCACTGCGCGCAGGATAGGGTTTTTGCAGAAAATCCTGGTAGACCACATTGAAAGCCGCCCAATCGGCAATATCAGCCAGCATCACCGTGCATTTCACCAGATGCTTCAATTTATAGCCGTTGGCATGCAATACCGCTTCAATATTCTTCATCACCTGCAAGGCTTCGGCTTCAAGCCCGCCGGGCGCCAGTTTCATTGTGCCGGGCAATACACCTACCTGCCCGGACAGATACAGCGTATTGCCCACCCGCACCGCCGCAGAGAAAGGCAGGTTGTCGGGTAAGGTCCCGCTGGAATTCAAATACTCTATACGTTCGCCGGCAATCGCACTTGTCATCACAGACAGTGCGGCCAGCCATACAAATAAAATGCCGCGATTCATCGTGCCACTCCTGCCAGGTCATTATCCACAGTGTAGTAGTAATTATCGGTTCAGTCGTCTTGCTTGAGGCGCTTACCCATACCCACCACGTCGTCTATACCGTAGCCGATGGCCTCGTAGAATCGCAGCACCGCTTCATTGCTACTGCGAACCTGCAGATTGATCTTGGGGCAATCCAGATCCTGCAGCCGGGACTCTATGGCGGCCATAATTTCACGCCCATAGGCCTTGCCCCGATGCGCGGGATCCACGGCCAGGTAGTTTATCCAGCCACGATGACCTTCATAGCCGCCCATCACAGTGGCTACTATTTCACCGGCCAGCTCACCCACCAGGAATAATTCTGGATTCACTTTAAGCTTGCGCGCAATATCCTGGCGCGGGTCGTTCCAGGGCACCACCAGCTCGCAGGCGGTCCAAAGCCTGACAACACCATCCGTATCATCGACATGAAAAGCGCGTGTCTTCACGAATTCCTCCGGTTTTTGGCGACCCGCTCATTGCCAAACTTAAACTGCCCGGTGGCCTTGGCCATCACCCGTTGTGCCTGGGCGGAGTCCGCCGACTCCAGGCGCGACAACAAACGTGGCGCCTCCTTTCCCTTCATTGTACTTGCCAGCTTGCCCCGGCAGTAAATGTGCAGTCGGCCGTGCTTTGTTTCCTGGTAGCTAAACGGTTGCTCGGACAAGGGATCTTCACTACTCATCTAAAGAACTACCGGCGCTCTGGGCTTGGCGAAGAAAACAAAAGGAACAGCGAAGGGGCCGATCAGCACGGCCATAACCACCCAAAAGGGCACATTGGCGCGGCGCTTTTTGGCTACGGAGTAACACACCAGTGTGCTACATAGGGTGACAATGGCGAGCCCGAATATAACTGACATACTGGTGTTCCCGCTTACAGCCTAGCGAACAAACTGGGTGGGCTTCTCTATTTCGTAGAGAGCCTCGGTAATATTTTGCAGGCGATCTTCCAAAACGGCCTGTGCATCATAGACACCGCGATTGTAAAAAAATGAACCGATCTCTTCAGCAAAAAAGTCCAGCAGAAACTCCGCGTCAAACTGGCCGATTTCCTGTTCCAGCTCTTCCTGAAAATACAGTTGGATTTTGCGGGCTATGATTGATTTTTCATCCCGCGTAAATTCTATCTCCGCCACAGCTGGGCTCCTGGGTTGTTATGTATCACTGGCTATGTTCAAGCTTTTACGGGTCGCACAAAAACCATTCGGCAATATCAAGGTGGGGTACCCAGGCTAGCCAGGTGATCGCCGGGTAGACTTCCTGGAAAGAATATCCGGCCACGCCCTGCCATGTTGAATGCTACAGCGTCTGCCATTGGAATCCCTCGTCCTTTCGGTAAAACACGCTGACAGCGCGCCCGTATAAGGCCGCCTCATCCACCAAACCGAAATAGCGGCTGTCGCGACTGTTGCCACGGGCATCTCCAATCGCCAACACCTTGCCCTGGGGTACCACAAATGACGCCACATCCTGGCCCCAGCCGTGCTCCAGGTTGAGATCGGCAAAATGCCCGGGAAAGCACTCATCGCTGGAACCGCGGTGACACAGTAAGGTCTCGCCATTAAGGATGAGATGCCCTGAGCGCAACTCCACGCTATCACCGGCCACTGCGACAATGCGCTTTATCAGGCGAATGCCATCGGCCGGTGAATCAAATATGGCTATCTCTCCCGCCACCGGCGAATCTCCCGCCAATATCTTGAAATCCAAAAATGGGAACTCCAGACCATAAGCTGTCTTGTCCACAAACACCCGGTCACCCGGCATGATAGTGAACTCCATGGAGCCCGAGGGCACGTAGTAGTGATCGGCCAAAGAAGAGCGGGCAGCAAGCAGCAACACCAAAAATAAAATATCGGGTAACCAGCGCTTCAACGTTCTCATTGTGCTCTACTGCCTGCCTGAGCTAAAAACCGATGCATAATGCAAAACCTCGGGAAACGGATCGTAAAAGTGGTGTAACAGGCTGCGCCACTGCCGATACTGATCCGACTCTCTAAAACCTACTGTATGATCTTCCAGCTTTTGCCAGTTCACCAGCAGAATGTAGCGACTCTGGTTTTCCAGGCAGCGCTGCAACTGATGAGAAACATAACCGGGCATGCTGGCTATGATTGCCTGGGCCTCTGTAAAAGCGGCTTCAAAGGCGGACTCCTGACCCGTTTTTACATCCAGATTGGCAACTTCAAGAATCATAATCGGCCCCATCATTCAAATCCAGCGATCGCTCAGCTTTACATTCATAAGAGCCCATTTCAAATTCTCTGCAAATCAAGGGACGATTCTCGTAAATGGTACACAACAAGGTATCGCGATCCAAAGCTGAGCACCAACCGTCATCCAATCGCGCCATGACCTCACCGCCCCACTCATCCGTTTGTATGTACCGTCGCGGCACCCCGGTGTCAGTCAAAATCAAGACTTCCAATCGACAACAACAGGCCTGGCAACTGGCACAGCTGATTTCGGGATGCGGTAACTCGGTAACTTCAATGTCCATGACGAGCAAAGTCCACTAGCGCTGCAACCGTACCACCAGGTACTTGGCAAATGTCCGCATATCCAGAACGTGTTCAATGCCAAAGCCGGTATCGGTAAAAAGGGTTTCCCACTCGCCCAGCGTTCGCTCTCTACCCTTGGTGCGCATAGCTCTACAAGCTCCCAAAACAGGACGTCGTCCATGATACGCCGAAGCTGGGTTCGTTTGCGCGCTTAGCAACAGGAATTTGAGCCGTCCTGCATGGGTGGGCACACTACCGTGCCATAGGAACAAAAAACACAGCAGTCGCCCGCAAGCGGCCTTAGCAGTGCATCGCAATCCGGGCATTCGAAATACCAAAGACAGCTGTCCGTGGGCATAGTTTCGGCGTGCTTCGCCCCACATTCAGGACAAGTGAGTGTCGATTGCAGTTGAACTTCTGCCATACTATCTCCTCTCAAACCACCTCTACTCCGCGCCAAAAAGCCACGCGACCCTCGATTTCTTTGGCAGCGTCTTTGGTCTCGGCATAGTACCAGGCAGCATCGGTGTTCTCCTCGCCCTCAACCACTATCGAATAGTAGCTGGCATCACCCTTCCAGGGGCAATGTGTAGTAGTGTCGCTGGATAAAAAGTACGCCATATCGAGCGATGAGACCGGAAAGTAATGGTTGTTTTCGACCACAATTGTTTCATCACTCTCTGCCAGGATCTGATTATTCCAAATAGCTTTCATTTGTTGACTCCTGGTTAATCATCACTCCACACCGCCAGCTCATTGCCGCTGGGTTCAGAAAAATGAAAGCGACGACCGCCTGGAAATAAGAATATGGGCTTCAAAATTGTGCCCCCGGCCTGTTCAACCCGCGTCTGCACCTCTTCAAGTTTATCCGCATAAAGTATCACCAGCGCGCCGCCAGTCTCGACAGAAGATGCGGCATCTGATTTGTAAAAGCCACCATGAACACCTTGATCAGCGAATGCGGCATATTCCGGACCATAATCTTCGAAGGCCCATCCAAACACAGTCGCAAAGAATGCTTTTGTGGCTTCTATATCCCTGGCGGGAAACTCTACGTAGTCAATCTTGTTGTTGATGCTCATAGTCACCTCACTCAGGTTCAAAGGGCTTTGCGAAAGTAAATGCGTCTTTGCTGGGACCCTTTGTTTGTAAGAATTCCAGCCGCTCCTTTACATCCAACCCAACTCTCGCATCGCCCAGGGTGCATTCCACACCTTTATCATGTGCTCGACTTTTGCATCGTCGCTCATTTTCACAATGTAGACATAGTGAGAATCAGTGGATTTGTTGGTTGGCGGAACGGGGCCGCCATCACCGGTGTGTTTGCCGTGATAGGTGGCGAAAAATACCGCTGTATTGGTGTTTTCATCGAAACTGGACGTGTGCAGAGAATACGTTCCTTCGGGCGATGTGACCGTGCCAAACGCCTTCATCCACTCGCAGTATCCCTCAACACTGTCGATTTCAGCGATAGGTTCACTTTGGGCCTGGAACGTGGCACCTTCTTGTACATATTGCTTGCAGCCTTCCCATCCGAGGGGTGCTTCGCAGGCTTCAAAGAACTTCGTTGCGACTTGAAACTTAGTCATAAACTATCCTCGTCAGTGATCTTGTGTTTACCAGAATCCATGGCCAAGCCACCGATGCAAGCGCCGATTTGTATATTACTGTAAGCGTCACCCGCCACCTTGACTCCCCAAAAGGCTTGCTAGATACCGGTTGGTTTACCGTCAATGCTACGCCTATTTCCCTCGCCCCAGTACTGCTCGATACCAGCTCTTCCTCTACGCTCAGTCCACTTGTCGAGCATGTCTCTCTCGCCCATGTAGTCATAATAGGGTACCTGGAAGCCACATGAAGTCTGTACCAGGTCGACCGCGATATCAAAGAACTGTCGCGCGCCTATTTTGTCTGGAAATAGTTTACTGAGCTCGTCCCATTCAGCATTACCAGGATGAATAATTATTCCACTCCCATACAGCCTGAGAATCATGGGCTTTTCTTCGAAGGAGCAGAACATAATGGTTAGGCGATTGTTGGCCATCATATGGGCAGCGGATTCATTGCCACTGCCAGTTAAGTTCATCCACACAACTCGGTTACTTCCCAAAACCCTAAGTGAATCAGAACCCTTTGGAGAGATATTCACGCGCCCATCGTCATCGGCCGTACCAATGAAGAATACCTTCTGCTTGTGTATAAACTCTGTCATCTCTGATGATATTTCTGAAAACTGCTGCGCCATATGATTACCGTTTGTTGATCTTCACCATTTTTGAATAATCCAGAATTATTAGTTTGCAACCGGGACAGCGCCAGGAAATATTCAGTGCAGGGCGTATATTAATGCTCAATGTGTTTTCGAGAACCGAATTAATGGTAGAAAACGTACCGGGTCTCTTCGCACCCTTTTTTCTCCAAATCACTCCACGTCCGGCCATTGAATAACCAGGCTCCATCGGAACCTGGCATTTCGGACACCTTACTTCTTCCCAACTAATTCTGGATTCATTTAGCTCAAGTACCTTGGTGCCTTTGGCTATCTTTCTAAGGATTACCCAAAATACGCCAATGAGCAGGAGCGTGAAAGATATGACCAGAAGAACTAAATACGAAATATCCATGCCCTCTCACTCTAGTGTCTTTTGCAACTGTTTAGGCCCAATGGTTAGTGGCGCATACGGGCTTTGATGTTCAAGATAACACAGCATTGCGCGAGCAAAAGTTTCCGCGGGAATGCTTTTTGGTTATATGTGGCTCCCGAATAGAACAAAATTCTATATGCACCACGTGGTATGTTTGTTCTTCCAACCGCATGCGCTTATCAGGCTATTCTTTGAAACAAGCAATAAACATATGCTTGCTCTACCCCTGATGGAGTGCCGTGTATCTCTTCTTGATGATGTACGAGCTCAAACTCTTTTCCGAATATTTTACACAGCAGCTCCGACGTATAACGCTGAACCGGTAATCCGCTGCATTGAGGCGGAGCAGCTGGGCTAAAAGTACCTATTATGAAATAACCACCTATCCTTAAAGCCTTTAGAAGTGCTTCTCTGTACTTTTGCCGCATTTCTGACTCGACCAGAAAGTGAAATACGGCTCTGTCGTGCCACAGGCCAAAATAAAGGGAGGGCAACTCGATTTCCGTGACGTCTCCGTTCAACCAGCTTACTACACTGGATCGCGCGCCCAATCTCTCTTTAGTGAGTTCAATGGCTCTTTCAGAAAGCTCAAGAAATGTTAATTTCTTGTGGCCTGAATCCAATAGATCGTCAACCAGCGTGGACGCACCTCCACCAACATCGATAATCGGATCATCTGCTGCAAGTTTAAGCTCCTCGATCCATTGCAGCGAAGTTTCCAGATGGGGAGCATACCAGCCAACCTGGTTGCTGGGTGTAGTGGAGTAAATTTCTTCCCAGTGTTTCGACTCATTCATTTCGGATTACAGGGTTTGAAGTGCAATCTCATTGCTATTACTCGCAGGATTACTATGCCAGGGCTGTAGATTTTCTCGTGATGTATAACGCCAAGCGAACCGGCGGCGTAGCCGTCCGGTTGCTTTACTTATTATACGTGGATACAATGCGTACATATTTATGTACATGTACAGGTTACGACAAATGGAAAGTATAAGCTACACTGCTGCCCGCAACAACCTTGCCAAGAAAATGGAACAAGTGTGCGATGACCACGCCCCCATAGTGATAACCCGAAGGGGAGAAGGCGCCGTGGTGATGATGTCTATGGAGGACTACCAAGCGCTGGAAGAAACTGCATACCTACTGCGCAGCCCGAAGAATACCAGGCGGCTGATACAGGCTATTGCCGATCTGGAAGCAGGTGGCGGGAGTGAACAGGACTTGCTCGAGTGAAGCTAATCTTTGCCGAAAGTGCATGGGAAGATTATTTGTACTGGCAGAAAACAGACAAGAAAATTCTTAAGCGAATAAACATTCTCATAGAGGATATTTCAAGAGACCCCTGTGAGGGAATCGGAAAACCTGAGCGACTTAAACATGCCCTGTCTGGGTACTGGTCTCGGCGCATTAACGAAGAACACCGAATCGTATATAAAGTTCAGGAAAAATCGCTGTTAATTGCGCAATTGCGCTTCCACTACTGACTTAAACGTATAGCGCCGCTAGCAGGGGCGACCCCGCGGGGGATGTCCCTGCCGCGAAGCGGCTTTACTGCCTAGCCTTGTTATATGTTTACCCAGTTAAATCGCAACAACTTTATTTGCACATGGGCCTTTTTGACCTTGCCCCACTTCATATTCGACGGCCTGTCCGTCATTGAGCGTTGCGTAGCCGCCACCACTTTGAATTTCAGAATGGTGAACAAACAGATCTTTTCCTCCATCCTCGGGAGTAATAAAACCAAATCCTTTGTCTGCATTGAACCACTTAACTGTACCTTTGCTCATATTGTTTTCTCAATTACTTTGGTGAATATAAAGAACCTGCCGACTTCCATTCACCGTTTGGAATTCGGTTTGGAAATATTTTTCACGTTCAAATGACGCCCACACTATCAAATGGGAGCATTCTTATCATCTATAAGTGCAGGCTGATCAGATTGCACTCCTTCACCGCCCTTCTCCAATTTCTTTAAACGTTTCTCTTCCTTCCTTTTCTTTTTTGCAATCTCCCTCTGCCGTTTCTCATAGGAATAATTGGTTCTTGCCATTTCATTTCTCTCAAATTAATTCACTTGTGGAAAATATATTGTCGAAACATATAACGCCAAGTTAATGGGCTGCGAAGCAGCGCTTTTAGCGGTCCAGTCACGAAGTGGCGATCGTTGAACGTCTTGTTAACTTTTTTTCACAGATCAAGATTTCTGGTTAAAACCTCTGCGGATTTAATAATTCGTTTTGTCCGATAAAGCTCAGGATGTTTTTCATCGTCAGCGTATCCTACTGGTTCTCCAGCGCCTGTGTTTACGAACCAGGAATTTTCCGGTCCACGATCACCTAGTAGTTTTTTTAATTCGGCCGGTTTAATACCTAGCGCTTGAGCTGCTGCATTGTAGGTACAGCGAGTCTTAACTTCGTTCAGGTAATCTCGTACGATGATAATTTTATCCAGCATAAAAAGGTAATTCCTAAAAAGTTAACACCGCAATAAATGGCGCGCGACGCTGTTGCACGCCCGGTGATCGCAGGGGACGAATTTAATTGCTTTGTTATGAGTCAATTTCACCTTTCAGCCTGATTTTTTCTTCGAACATCACTAATCTTCATATATTTTTAAAAATCTTGATGATTCAGCAATTGGTTCGCTCTCTAACAGTCGGTTCACATAAATTGTGAATTCACTGTCGAATTCAACCTGGCCAATTGTTTCCCAAAACTTCCTTCCATTAATAGTACTTAGTATACTTCGAATTGGGCTATGTAGGGTCTCTAGTGTAATTCGTTTAATTATTCCATTTTTATACTGTAACCATTCATGTTCTCTGCTCCTCATTGTACCAATAAGGCCAAGGCTTAATGAACGGCTTCTTCATTGGTTAAGTTTGTTTTGTGTCTCAATGATTCAATATGAGGATTTGCTGTGATAAATTCTAATTCTTGTTGAGCCGAGCTAAAGAGAGCTTTGACGTGGTCCAATAGAACCGGCGGTGAAGCCGTCCGGTTGCTCTACTTGTTAGGGGTCGCATGCTCAAGTCTTTCAGCCAACCAAATCTTGATTATCGATTGACGGGTCACGCCTAATCTCGCAGCCTCTTTGTCCAAGGATGTGATCATCCATTCTGGAAAATCTACATTTACTCTTCGCGGCGTCTGATTGGGACGCTTGGCCGTGGATAGATCCAGGTCGTCGATGATATCTTCCTTATCAAGATCAAATTTCTTGTCGAAGTCTTTAGCTTTCATACAACTCCACCTCCGCGTTCCGCGATCTTCTGACTGAAATAATTCGAATTTCGTCCGCGCGGTAAGTTCCAACCGCGGACCAGTGCCGGTCTCTATATCTTGCGATAACCAAGGATCTAGCCTCATCCGAAGACCGTGCATGTACCTCGATCATGTTTGGGTCTTCCCAAAGGAACTGCGCCTCTTCGAAATCAATTCCGTGCCTGTCGAGGTTTGAGAGACTTTTCTCGGAATCGTATTGAAACGTCATAATGGTATAGAAAATATACCATTATGGCTCAGTTGGCAAGTGGTGCCCCATAACGCCGTGGTAACCGGCTGCAGAAGCGAAACGAAGTGGAGCGTAGGCCTGTCCGGCGCACGCTTTTTGTGCGCATGGTTCATCACCACCTTGTTATGCGGCCTCTACTACTGCTGCTTGGACAGATTTGGAAAGATGGGCATCAATGAAACAGGCTTGAGGATAAAGATAGTCTTCACCTGACTCATCAATAATGCGTAGGTGCCCAATCTTTGAAGCATCGGAATCAGGCATAGCCTGGTATATCTTGCGAATCTCCAGAGAGGCAGGATATTCAGAATTTTCTATACAAATCACAAACTTAGGATTAGTCATAATTCAGTCTAGCAGCCGTTTAATTTTGTATTCTTTACGTCCGATGCCGGTGGCTTCGTACCAGTGTAACTCCACTTTCCGAGTGCTTCCATCCTCAAATTTCACGGTAGCTATACCCTTGCGCTTCCTCCACCGGCCACGTCCATAGATTCGACGTAGACGTTCAACTTCGCGAATACCGCTGCCGCTGGCAAGGGTTTCCTCATTTCCAATTTTCCCAAT
>Ga0114950_10002204_pt1 | contig 14916 bp, 15 predicted proteins | sample N075metaG_FD_83503 | JGI IMG/M metagenome (GOLD analysis project Ga0114950, IMG submission 83503) | Deep subsurface microbial communities from Kermadec Trench to uncover new lineages of life (NeLLi) - N075 metaG | ecosystem: Environmental > Aquatic > Marine > Ocean trench > Sediment | place... | reverse complement strand
GGCTATAAGCGGACAGAAGGTTAACGGCAACTGGCGAGCCGGCTTGACACTCAGGGGGCGTCGTTGAGCGACCAGTCATAGCCGCCGTCACCGAAGGTCAGCTCCCGCGCGAGCCGCCGCGCGAGCCGCCGCGCGGCCGGGAGCTGTCCCTTGGACCAACCCCGGTTCCGGGACGCGGGCACCTCCCCCACGGTCCCTTGGAAGGGCCTCATTGATCCGCGTACTTTTTCTCCGCTTTGGCATAATCGTCGAACCCCGCGACCTCGCGCAAATGGGAAAAGCTGGCGAGATTGGCCGGTTCGCGGCCGTCGGAGAGCGCGGCCAGCGCCTCCTCCATGGCCCGGGTGGCCGCCGAAAGCAGGGTTATCGGATAGGCCGCGATCTTGAAGCCGAGCGCCGCGAGCTTATCCGGCGGCAATACCGGCGTGTCCCCTTGTTCCACCATATTGACCAGGTTGGGCCGGGCCGTGGCGGCGGCGACGGCGCGCATCTCATCGACGCTGCGCGGCGCCTCCACGAAGATGATATCGGCGCCCAACGCCTCGAAGTCCCGCGCCCGGGCCAGCGCCTCGTCGAGGCCGAGGGCGGCGCGGGCGTCGGTGCGGGCGAGGATCAAGATATCGGCGCCCTCGTCGCGGGCATCGAGCGCGGCGCGGATGCGCGATAACGCCTCTGGGCGTTCCACCACCTGCTTGCCCCTGGTGTGGCCGCAACGCTTGGGCGCCACCTGGTCCTCGATCATCACGGCGGCGAAACCGGCGGCGGCATACCCCGCCACCGTGCGCTTGACGTTCAAGACGTTGCCATAGCCGGTATCGCCGTCGCCGATCACCGGGATCCCCACGGCGGCGCAGATATTGCGCCCCTGGTCGAGCATTTCGCCATAGGAAATGAGCCCGGTATCGGGCAGCCCCAGGCGGGTGGCGGATACCGCGAAGCCGCTCATGAAGGTCAGCGGGAAACCGGCCCGGGCCACCAGCTTGGCGGAATGGGCGTCGAAGCAACACGGCATGACCACCAACCCCGGCGCCGCCAGAACTTGGCGCAGCCGGCCCGCCGGGGAAGCGGAAGCGGAATCCCCGGGCGGGTTCACCGGGCGGCCTCTTGGGGCCCTTGGGCGGAATCCCCCAGGCTCAGGCGAAAGACGGTGCCCTCGGGCCCGGTGGCGGCGAGCTCTATGGTCCCGCCATGGGCCTCCAGCACCTCCCGGGCGATGGCCAGGCCAAGCCCGGTGCCGCCCGCCCGGACCGATCCGGCAAAGGGCGTGAACAAACGTTCCTGGGCCCTTTGCGGCACGCCCGACCCATCGTCGCGGATCTCGATGACCATGGGATCGGCCGCCACCTGGGCGATGGTGATGACCTGGGCGCCGGCCTCGGCGGAGTTCCTGACCAGGTTGGCGAAAACCCGGAACAACTGGTCGCGGTCCGCCGTCACCCGGGTGGTATCGGGCACGTCGATGGCAAGACGGACCGCGCCGTCTGCGATCTGGGGCACGGCGGCCGGCACTTCGGCCAGCACCGCGGAAAGAGCAAAGCGCGTCGGATGGAGGTCGCCCGGTTCCTGAACGTAATTGAGCGTCTCGGTGCACAGGGTCACCGCCCGGTCGAGGGCGCTGATCAGGGTCGGCGAAGCCTTCTTGACCTCGGGATCGTCGCTGGCCGCCAAGCGCTCGGAGATCAGCGAAGCGGTCGCCAACATGTTCCTGAGGTCGTGGTTGACCTTGGCCACCGCCTCGCCCAGGGCCGCCAGGTGCTGGCGCTGGCGCAGCGCCGCGCGAAGCCGCGATTGCATGGTCGCAAGCTCGCGCTGGGCGGTGCCGATTTCGTCGCCCCGCGCGCTTGGCGCGATCGCCGCGCGGGGATCGTTTGGATCCTCCCGGAAAGCCACCATGGAACTGGTGATGCGCCCCATGGGCACCACCATGAGAAAATAGAGGCTGAGATAGACCAGCACCGCCGTGAATGTCGAAATGGCCACCGACAAGGCCATGATCCGGCGTCCATATGCGAACATCACCTCACGCAGCGGCGCTTCATCCAACACCACCTCGATGATGACGTTCTTTTCCTGGGGCGAGGGGCCCATCACCCTCAGCACCCGGTTCTCGGTCCTGAACAGGGTCGCGAAGGCATCGCCGATAAGGCCGAAAAAGGAGCTCTTGCTGAGGTCGATGGTGGCATCGATATTGGGCGGCATATCCGAAGACAACATCAACACCTTGGAGTCCGGCTTCTGGAGGATGACTCCGTAACCCTGGACATGGCGCAGCAGCTCGCGCTCCAGCGCCTTGCTTACCAGGCCCCGGGGGGTCGCTTTCAGGGACAGGGTAGCGAGATGGGCGGCGGCGATCCTCTCCTGGAACCAAGTCAGCCGGAAGCGGGCGATGGACGGCGCGAAGATGAATATTTCCGCCAACATGACGAAGAAAAGCGTCAGCACCAGAAGCCGCGCCGACAGCGACCTGGCGAGCAGCGGAAAGCGTGATTTAGGCGATGCCATGGGCGTATTCTAGTGCACAATCGGGCCGAATTGAACCATTTGACCGGGATCTGCCCTGGCCGTGCCCAGGGCGGACCCGCGACGACGATCGGCGCGGCCCCCCAATGGGGGACGCGCCGATCATGGGCCGGCGGATGCGCCCACCCGCCGCGAATAAAGGAACCCGCCCTAACGCTTAGCCGCGCAGGGGTTCTTGGCGGCACACGGGTTCTTGGCCCCGCAGCCTGCCTTCTTGGCCGCGCATTTCGCGCCGCAGGCGGCTTTCTTGATGGCGCAGGGATTCTTGGCCCCACAGGGTCCGCACGGCTTCTTGGCGCCACAGGGACCGCACTGGGCAACCTGCACCGGGGCGACGTTATCAGGGGCGGCAACGGCGGCGGGCAGGGCGAACGCCGTCGCGGCGGTGACGATGGTAAGTGCGGTCAGAGACTTTCTAAGCATGAGGACCTCCTTGAAGGGACTGTCTTGGTGGTTTTCATCGGCCCGGACCCGCCGCCGCCAATCAATGGGCGGAGAGCATGGGTGCCGTGCGAGCGGCCCTATTCAGGGGGAATCGCCAGCGCCGGTCCAATGAAACCCGATCACGTTATCGTGAAGGCGCAAGCGCCGCCGTGAAACCCAGGGCACTTCCCCGCCAAGCGCCCGTGAAACCTAGCCCAGCCAGGCCAGCGCGCGAACCATGGCCCGGGTGCGCCGGGAGAAAAGGCGCGGCGTGTAAAAGCCGCCCGCCGCCCGCTTGGTCGCCTCCGACAAGGTGGGGTAGGGCGTGATGACCGAAGCCAGGTCGCCCACGCGGAGCTTGCCCTGCACCGCCAGGACCCAGGGCAGGATCAATTCGCCAGCGTGGGCGCCGACGATGGAGGCGCCCAGCACCCTGCCCCTGGCCCCGACCACGGCCTTGACCAAGCCGTCGGCGGTGCGTTCGGTCCGGGCCCGGTCGTTTTCCGCGAACGGCGCCCGCAGAATGGTAGGGCTCATGCCGGCCGCCGCCGCCGCCGCCGCGTTCAACCCCACATGGGCCAATTCCGGCGCCGTGAAGGTCACCCAGGGCACCGCGGAATGGTCGGCCTTGGCGGGCAGCCTGAACAGCGCGTTGCGGATGACGATACCCGCATGATAGCCGGCCACATGGGTGAACTTGTATCCGCCGGCGACGTCGCCGATGGCGAATATTTTCTTGTTGGTGGTCCTCAGGCGCGCGTCCACCTCGATGCCGCGCGGTGTATGGGCGACCCCGGCCTCGGCCAGGCCTAGGCCCTCGACATTGGCGGCGCGGCCGACCGCCAGGAGAAGATGGGAACCCTCGATTTGGGTGGTCTCTCCTTGGCGTTCCAGGTTCACCCGGATTCCCGTGCCGGCGGGCGCCACGGCGGTCACCTTGGCGCCTTCGTGAAGGGTGATCCCTTCGCCAACCAGGCGCCGGCGCACCACCTCGACCAGTTCGGGGTCATCCATGTTGAGGATATCGAGCGCTTCCACCACCGTCACCTCGCACCCCAGCCGCCGGTGCGCCTGGGCCATCTCCAGGCCGATGGGACCGCCGCCGATGACGATCAGGCGGGCCGGCGCCGCCTTCAGGTCGAACACCGTTTCATTGGTCAGGTAGGGCACCCGGTCGATGCCGGGGATCGGCGGCACCAGGGGGCTGGAGCCGGTGGCGATGACGAAGCGCCGGGCGCGCACCATGGTGTCGCCCGCCGCCAGCTCAAGGCGGCCCGTGAAACGGCCCGCCTCCCGAAGCACGGTGACGCCGAGCCCCTCGAAGCGTTGCACCGAATCATGGGGGGCGATACCGGCGATCACGTCATGGACATGGGCGTTGACGGCGGCGAAATCGACGCCCGGCGGCGATGCCTTGACCCCGAACCGCCCGGCTTCGCGCACGGCATGGGCGGCATGGCCCGCGGCAAGAAGGGATTTCGACGGCACGCAACCGGTATTGAGGCAATCGCCCCCCATCTTCCCCTTCTCCACCAGCACGCAATGGGCGCCCATCTGCGCGGCGGCGGCAGCGACCGACAGCCCGCCGGACCCGCCGCCGATGATGCAAAGGTCGGCGTCGATCTCTTTGGCCATGGATTCAGTCTCCTTGCTGAGGCGCGCGGGGGCCGCCGTCTTTGGCCCCGTCACCCTTGAACCTCTTGTAGGCGATGGGAATCAGGGCGAGGACCGCCAGGCCGACGATGGGGATGAGGATCTCGGGCTTGAAGATGATCCCGAGATCGGGGGTTTCGCCGGCGTCGAACACGGCGCCCAGGCCGTTGCCCACGGAAGCGTATACGAAACAGCCGGGAATGATGCCGATGGCGGTGCCGATCACGTAGGTCCTCAGCGGAACCCCCAGAAAGGCGGGCACCAGATTGACCAGCCAGAAGGGAAAGACCGGGATCAGCCTCAGGAACAGGAGGTAGCTCAGGGCGTTTTCCCCGAAGCCCTTCTCCATGCGCTGGAGCGACGGGCCCGCCCGGGCGCGCAGCGGATCGCCGAGGGCGGTGCGCGCGGCGAGAAACAGGCCGGTGGCGCCAAGGGTGGCGCCGAAGATGACATAGATGGTGCCGGTCAGGGGGCCGAACAGGAATCCCCCGGCCATGGTGAGAATGGCGCCGCCCGGCAGCGAAACCGCGGTGGCGACGGCGTAGAGAGAGACGAACAGAACCGCTGCCCAGACGCCGTTGGCGCCGACGAAGCCGATCAAGGATTCGCGGTGTTCCCGGAGCGCCGCGAAGCTGACGAAGTCATCCAGGCCGAAGGCGAAAAACGCGATCAGCGCGGCGGCAATGACCGCCAGCGGCGCGGCATGCCTCAGGGCAAACGGCTTGGTCTTCGCTTCGCTGGACTCCGGTCTGCTCATGGGTCCCGCGATCGTCCCTTCCGAAGCACGGCCACTGGCCGTGGCGCCATCCCCGCCATTGTTGATTCCCATCATGCACCATCAATCCATGCGGATCACTAACCATGAGTTTCACGCCCGCCGGGCACGCCCTCACCCGGCGCAAATCTGGCACCGGCGGCGGCGGCGATCCAATCAACACCCCTCACCTTTTAGTGAACGGGAACCGACGGTGCCGAATTGCGCGATGCGGATTGACTTCGGGTCGGCGAATCCTTATACAGCGGGCCTGTTTAAACGATGGTCAAGGTATCGGAGCGCGACGTGAAACGCACTTTTCAGCCCTCCAAACTGGTCCGCAAGCGCCGCCACGGCTTTCGCTCGCGCATGGCAACCGTGGGCGGTCGCCGCGTCCTTGCCAACCGGCGCAAGAAGGGCCGCAAGCGCCTGTCGGCCTGACCTATCCTGATTTCCGGTATGATGATGGCGCTTTCCCGCCTTAAGCGGCGCCCGGAATTCCTGGCCGTCGCCGGGTCGGGAGTGAAGGCTGCGGCCCCGGGGCTTGTGTTGCAAGCCCGGCCGCGTGACCAGGGGGGCGACATTCGCGTCGGGTTCACCGCCACCCGGCGGGTCGGCGGCGCGGTCCAGCGCAACCGCGCCAAGCGGCGGCTGCGCGCGGCGGCGGAGGCGGTCCTTCCCGGCGCCGCGGCCCCCGGTTGCGATTACGTGTTGATCGCCCGCCGGGCGACCCTGGATCGGCCCTTTGCGGCCCTGGTCCGGGACTTGACGGGTGCGCTCAAGCGGCTCGATCTGTATAACGGCCAAAGACGTGACAAGGCAGTGGAAGCGGCAAGCGTGAAATGAAAGAGATCCATGAGTTAATCGCCATCGGCGCCTGGGCGGCGGCGCGTGCGGCGGCATTTTTCGGCATCGCATTGATCTGGGGCTACCGGTTGTTGATCGCCCCGCTCTTCCCCACGACCTGCCGCTACGATCCCAGTTGTTCGGCCTACGGGATCGAGGCCCTCAGACGGTTCGGTCCCATCAAGGGGGCATTGCTTGCCGCGCGCCGGCTGCTGCGCTGCCATCCCTGGGGCGATTGCGGCACCGACCCGGTGCCCGACCAATGGTCCACCCGGGACCTTTTTTGGCCGCGTCGGGGGCCCTGGCCGCATCGGGGACAATCATGAGCGACCAGAAAAATCTGCTGATCGCCATCGTCGCCGCGATCCTGATCATGGTGTCCTTCCAATATTTCTGGGAGCAGCCCAAGATCGAAGCCGAACTCGCGCGCCAGCAGGAGGCCGCCAAGAACACGGTCCCGGAACGCGCCCAACCCAAGGCGCCGCAAACCGGGCCCGGCCAGATGCCGGCGCCGGGCCAAACCCAGGCACCGGGGTCTCCGCCCAAGGCCGAGACCAAGTCGGATTCCCGGCGCCCGGCGGCGCCCAACGTCACGCCCGGCACGCGCGCGCCCCAGGCCGTGCCGCCCGACGGGCGGCCGGCCAAGCCCCTTGCCGGGCCGGTCATCCAGGGGGCGCGGGTGACCCTTGAGAGTACCCAACTGCGCGGGTCCATCTCCCTCAAGGGCGGGCAGATCGACGACATCATCCTCAAGAGCTACCGCCAGACCACCGACCCCAACAGCGACCCCATCCGGCTTCTGGCACCCATTGGATCGACCAAGGCCTATTACGCGGAACACGGTTGGATCCCCGGCGACAAATCGATCTCGGTGCCCGGTTCCGACACCCTATGGAAGGCGTCGGGCCGGCGCCTGGGGCCGGAGGCGCCCTTGCGCCTGACCTGGGACAACGGCCAGGGGCTTCATTTCACGCGCATCATCGCGGTCGACGAAAACTATATGTTCACCATCACCCAGCGGGTTCAAAATCGCGGCTCCAAGGCGGTGACACTGACCCCTTACGGACTGATCAACCGCACCGGCACGCCGTCAATATCGGGCTTTTATATCCTTCATGAAGGCCCCTTGGGCGTGTTCAACGAGACACTGGAGGAACTGGATTACAGCGACCTGGTCGATGCCCGCCAGATCGACAAGACCTCCCGGGGGGGCTGGATCGGCATCACCGACAAATACTGGCTCACCGCCCTGATCCCCGACCAGAAGGCCAAGATGACCGCCCGGTTCCTCCATTGGCAGGCCGGCAAGGTCGACAAATACCAGGTCGATTACGTCGGCGTGCCGTTGCGCATTGCCCCGGGCGGCCGCGCCGAGGCCCAATCCCATGTCTTCGCCGGCGCCAAGAAGCTGGACCTGCTGACCGGTTACTCCAAAAACCTCGACATTTTCCTCTTCGACCGCGCCATCGATTTCGGCTGGCTGTGGTTCCTGACCAAGCCCTTTTTCTACGTGCTGGACTTCCTGTTCAAGTTCCTCGGCAATTTCGGGCTGGCCATCCTGGCGATCACCGTGATGGTCAAGATCCTATTCTTCCCGCTGGCCAACAAGTCCTACCGCTCCATGAGCGAAATGAAGAAGCTGCAACCCAAGATCTTGGAAATGAAAGAGCGCTTCGGGGACGACAAGCAGAAGCTGAACCAGGAAATGATGGCGCTCTATAAGCGGGAAAAGGTCAATCCGGCCGCCTCCTGCCTGCCCATCGTCATCCAGATCCCGGTCTTCTTCGCGCTGTACAAGGTGCTGTTCATCTCCATCGAAATGCGCCACGCGCCGTTCTACGGCTGGGTCCACGACCTGTCGGCGCGGGACCCGACCTCGATCATCAACCTTTTCGGCCTGCTGCCGTTCGGGGTTCCCGCCATGATCCCCGATTTCATCTCCATCGGCGTCTGGCCCCTGGTCATGGGGGTATCCATGTTCCTGCAGATGAGACTGAACCCGACGCCGCCGGATCCGATACAGGCCAAAATCTTCATGTTCATGCCCATCTTCTTCACCTTCATCATGGCCCCCTTCCCTGCCGGCCTGGTGATCTATTGGACCTGGAACAATGCTTTGTCCATGACCCAGCAATGGATCATCATGAAACGCATGGGGGTGGCGCCGGGCCAGAGCGCACCGGGGAAGACCTAGAGCCACCCGGGGGGCCAGGGTGAACGACCAACCCGACATCGACGAAGCCGCAATCGAAGCCGCGCGCAAATTGTTCGCCGGCGCGTGCGATTTTATCGCCGGCGCCATGACGGCAGAGCAGCTGCCGCCGCCGGGCCTCGATGAGGTCGCCTTCGCGGGACGCTCCAATGTCGGCAAATCGAGCCTGATCAACGCGCTTACCGGGCGCAAGGCGCTGGCGCGCACCTCGTCGACGCCGGGCCGCACCCAGCAGATCAACTTCTTCGATCTCGGCGGGCGCCTGGTGCTGGCCGACCTGCCGGGCTACGGCTATGCTCGAGCTTCCAAGGCACGCGCCCGGGCCTGGACGCGCCTGGTGATGCTCTATCTCAAGGGCCGGCCCTGCTTGCGCCGGGTCTTGCTGTTGATCGATGCGCGGCGCGGCATCGGCGCCGGCGACTGCGAGGTAATGGCGGCGCTGGATGCGGCGGCGGTCAGCTACCAATTGGTGGCGACCAAGGCCGACAAGTTGGAAGCGCGGGAACTGGTGGAACTGGCGGAAGATATCTCGGCCGAGATCGCCAAGCGTACCGCGGCGCACCCGGACATCGTCGTGACTTCGGCCCGGACCGGCGCGGGGATCGCAGAGCTCCGCGCGCTGGTCGCCGGCCTGGCGGCGCCCCGGCAACGGGGTTAGGGCGTTACCCGGTCAAATGGTTCCCTTTGGCGGGATAGTGCACTAAGGTGCGCGCGCCATGACCCAGAAAAAGAATCGACCCCACTCCAGGTGGCTGGAAAAGGCGCGGACCCTGTCCGAAGCCCTTCCCTACATGCGGCGCTATTCCAAGGAAACCTTCGTCATCAAGTACGGCGGCCACGCCATGGGCGATGAAGACCTTGCCCAATGTTTTGCCCGCGACGTGGTGCTGATCAAGCAGGTGGGCATCAACCCGGTGGTGGTCCATGGCGGCGGCCCGCAGATCGGCAAAATGCTGGAGCGGCTCAAGATCAAGAGCTCCTTCATCGACGGGCTGCGGGTGACCGACCGGGACACCGTGGAAATCGTCGAGATGGTGTTGTCGGGGTCCATCAACAAGCAGATCGTCACCACCATCAACGCTGCCGGCGGCAACGCGGTTGGCCTGTCGGGCAAGGACGGCAATCTGATTCGGGCGGAAAAATTGCGCCGCACCCACCGCGAAACGGATTCCAACATCGAAAAAATTCTCGATCTCGGATTCGTCGGCGAGCCGACCCTGATCCGCCCCCATGTGCTCGAGAGTTTCGAGGAATCCGACATCATTCCGGTGATCGCGCCCATCGGCCTCGGCCCCAAGGGCGAAACCTACAACATCAATGCCGATACCGTGGCGGGCGCCATCGCCACCGCCGTCGGCGCGACGCGGTTCCTGCTTTTTACCGACGTGCCCGGCGTCATGGACGCCTCGGGCAATGTGATCCCCGAGCTCACCGTGTCGCAAACGCGTCAGCTGATCGCCGACGGCGGCGTCAACGGCGGCATGATCCCCAAGTTGGAAACCTGTGTCGATGCCGTGCGCGGCGGCGTCGACGCCGCCGTCATCATCGACGGCACCATCCCCCACGCCTTGATTCTGGAAATCTTCACCGACGCCGGCATCGGTACCCTGATCCACGCCGACTAGGGCCGGGGCACTTCCTAACCAGCGTAGAATTCGAGCTGCCAGGTCATGTCGTCCTCGGAGAGGGGATAGTCGAGCCCGTCCTTGGCCTGGAGGATTTCCCGCAGCGGCACGTTGCCGAATTGTGCCTGGAGCTTGATCGCGAAGCGCATCTTGAGACCCGCCTTCCAAGCCAGCGCGGTAATCGCCTTGGCGCTGCGGGAATCGGCGATGCGGGTGACCAAGGCCGGGGGAATCCCCGCCATCAGGGACAGGGCGGCGGTAAGGAAGGCTCGGTTGCCGCTGCAGAGTTCGAAATCGAGGCGCTCGTCGTCGAGTTCGCCCATGGCATGGAGCCGGTGGACGATTCCCACGGTGTGACCGCGATCCACGGGCTTGCGTTCGGCGGGCCCGGGGCCGCCGGCGGTGGTCTTCGGGCGGGCTGCGGTGTCGGCGCCGGTTTGGGCCGCGTCGTCCACCGGCGGCGGCTGATTTTCCATGCGCGCGCGCACCGCCTTGTCGATGAGGTCCGCGGTGTCGGCATCGAGGTCGTCACGGCAGTGAAGCATGGCCAGAACCGCATTGGCCACGAATTCCGCGAGCCTGCGGACGGCACGCCGGGGCAGTTTAGGGCGTTTCGCCAGGGGCATCTGCCAGATTTCGACCTCCCGTGAACGCTCGACGATCCAATCGAGCGTCTCCTCCCTGATCTGGGCCGAGGGATTGGCAAGAAGCTGGGCGACCGCGTCCTCGTCCCGGGCATGGGCGATGGCGTCGGCGATGTCGCCGGATACCTGGGCCCGCCTGGAAATGGCCGATACGGCGCCGCTGACGCCGCTGGAATCGATGATCTCGAGCAGGTCGTCGTCGGTCAGCAGCGGCGAGAATTCGAGAACCGGGACGCAGACCGCTTGCTCCACGTCGCGGGCCAGGCGTTGGATGATGTGGCGCGGCACCTCGGCTACGTCCTTCAGGGCCTCGGCCAGGGCTTGGCGCACCCGGGCCAGTTCGTCCTGGGCGAGGATTTCAAGCGCTTCCACGGTCAGCGCCCAGATCTGATCACGTTCGTTGACGCTGATATGGGGGGCCAGGCGGGCAATCTTGCGTGCAAGTTCACAACGCACGACCTCGTCGCCGTCGCGTGCGAGCAAAACATCGGCATGGGCGGGCGTCGCCTCGTTGACGGCGATTTCACGCCGCACCAGGGGGGACGGGTCCTCGGCCAGGAAATAGAGAATTTCCGGGCGCACGTCGGTGCGCGCCGCGAGCCGCCGGCGCTGGGCAAGGTCGGGATGCCGTGCCAGTTTCCGCGATTCCTGGTAGCCGAGGGGGCGCTCCACGTCTTTCCGGCGCCCGCCCCTGGTGGGAGAAGACGTCATGGGCCGGGCACCTCGGGGGAACCGCGGGAACCGGGCAGCGGCGCCATGGTGAAGATCCCCTTGCCGTTTTTTTTCGACGCATACATCGCTGAATCGGCGCGCGCCATGAGCTCTTCCAGGCTTTCCGCACTGCCCGACTCCAGCATCGCGACGCCAAGGGACATCCCCAAGGGGGCATCGGGGCCGCCGGAATAAGGCGCCAGGACATGGACCCGGCCAAGCAGTTCCTCGGCCCTCGAGCCCGCACTTTCGGCATCGGTGGCATCCAGCCACAAGGCGAATTCGTCGCCGCCCAGGCGGGCCACAAGATCGCCGCCCCGGGTGCCGTCTTCCAGCAGGCGGGCGAGCTCGCAGATCGCCGCGTCGCCGCGGTCATGGCCATGGGTATCGTTGACCTTCTTGAAGTTGTCGAGGTCGCAATAGACCAGCGCACCGGGTGGGCCGCCCCGCGCCACGCGGCCGTGACGGCGCACCAGATCGGCAACGAAGCTGCGCCGGTTGAGAAGGCCGGTCAGGCCGTCGGTACGGGACAATCGCTGGAGTTTTTCATGCTGGACGATCTGTTCGATGGCAATTCCCAGATGCTCGGCGGTGCTCTCGGCAAGCGCCTGCTCGTCATCGGTCCAGCCCCCGATGGCGGTGGCGCGCCACAGCGCGAGAGCCCCGTTGGCGGCGCCGCCGTACTGGGTCGCCACGGCCAATCCGAAGCCTCCGCCGATCTTGGAAACCACCGCTCCCGGCGCGTCCATGGCCCTGCCCAGGAGATCGGCGCCGAAGCCATGGGCGGGCCGGTTGCCGAAACGGGCGGCCTCGGACAGCCGTTGGTCACCGAGCCGGTGGATCTCGGCGTATTCCGCCGTCAACGCCCGCGAGATCGCCCTGGCCGCGGCGTTCATCATGCCCAGGGGATCAACCTCGTCGCGAATGGCACGGATGATGTACCCTGTCAGACGTTCCCGCACATGGGCACGGGCGAGGGCCGCATCGCGTTCCCGGTCCTCGGTGACGTCCCGGCAAATACCCCGCGCGCCAAGCCATTCGCCGGCGCTGCCGATGATCGGCCGGACGCTGATGGCGAGGCAGGCCCTGGACCCGTCAGCCCGCTTGAACCAAACCTCGCCGTCCTGGATGGGATGACGGGCGACAAAGGGGTTGGCGCCCGCGTCATCCTCGACGCCGGGAAATTCATGGATGAAGTCCTCGGGGGGACGTCCCAGAATGTCATCGGCATTCCATCCCAAGGCCCCGGCGGACGACACGAAAACAAAGCTTCCCTCGGGACCGACCTCCCAGGCAAAATCGCTGGAGATCTCGACCAGGTCCTTGTAACGCTGGCGCGATTCCGTGAGCGCATCGCGGAGATTGGCTTCGAGGGCGCCCAAATCCTGCCCACCGGCCGATGCCCGGCCGCCCGGCGGGCGGTCCTTGGAGAGAGGGGCGGCCATGGCTCAGCCCACCCCGGACCGTTTCCGGCCCAGGCCGCCGCCGCGGGGCGCCTCGAAATCGCCGATGTCGAAGGACGGCCGGCCAAACAGGTACCCCTGGCCAAAATCAATGCCGCAGTCCCGGAGGAAGGGGACATAGCTTTCCTCCTCGACCATTTCGGCGACGGTTTCGATGCCGAGATCGCTGCAAAGCCCGGCCATGGCCTTGAGGAAGGCCATGCCCTTCTCCGTCTTGAGCGCCCCCTTGACGTAGGCGCCGTCGATCTTGACCATGTCCACCTGCAGATCCCGCAGGTACTGGAACGCCGCGGCCCCGGCGCCGAAGTCGTCCAGACACACCTTGTGGCCGGCCTGCCTAAAGCTTTGCAGGGCCTTATTGACCTTGCCGAGATCCTGGATTTTCGCCGATTCGGTGACTTCGAACAGGATGGAGTCACGATGGCCCCGGTATTGTTCCAAAAGCCGGTGCAGGGCACTCACGAAGATCGGAGTGCCGATGGACAAGCCGGAAATATTGACCGCCACCTTGTAGCGATGGCCCTGGAGCCCGGCCTGGTCCAGCCATTCGAACACCTTGGCGCACATGGCAAGGTCGAAATCGCAGATCAGGCCGGCCTGCTCGGCGAAGGTGATGGCTTCATAGGGGCTTTGGCTGTCCGAGCCCGGCAATTGGAAACGGACCAGGGCCTCGAAATGATGGGGGCGTCTGGTGCGAAGATCGACGATGGGCTGGAAGGCGATGGCGAAGTCCGCGTTGTTCAAAATAGTGCGGAATTCGGTGATGCGCGCCACCGTGGCGTCCACCATGGAGGTGAGCCCTTCCGACAGGTTGGCGATGGAAAACTCCTCGGAATCCGATTGGGCGAACTGGGTGAAGATGTAGCCGAGCGCCTTGGCGGCCTCGCCGCCGCGGATGGCTTCTGCATCCAAGCCCACCGTGGTGCGGCCGACTTGCACGCCTGTGTTTAGGGGGTCCGCGTCGCTCGCGATCTGGGCCAGACGAGCGCTCAGCGCTTCCACATCCAGTTCCTGACGGTGGATGAGGCCGTAATTTTTAGCATCGATTTCGCCGGCGAGATTGCCGCCCACGGCACCCGCCCTCAGCGCGCCGCCGATGGCATCATTGAGGCTTTGCCGGCTTTCCTTATCGAGCCGTTCCCGCAGGTCCTCGATGCCCGCCAGCTGCATCATGGTGAGTTCGCATTCGGTGTCCTGGTCAACCAACTCCCTGAGTTTGTCCCCGGCGAGCCGGGCGAAGGACCGGGCGTCGGGCAGACCGGATTCCGTCAGCCCTTCGCTGGCCGGCGCGGCGAACGCCTCGGCGTTCTGGGCGCCCAACCTCAGTCCGAGGAAATAATGCCCTTCCAGTTCCTGCAATCGATAACCCAGCAGCAGCATGGGGGGCGTCGTGCCCAAGACGCCGTCCATGCGCAGAACCAAACCGTTGAGCCTGGTCCCGGTGCGGGCAAGGGCGAGCGCTTCTCCGACCATGGCGCGGTCGCGCTCGGCAATGATGGCGATGAAGGGCCGGCCGACAAGATCGTTTTGACCGATGCCGAGAAGGGCTTCTGTGGAACCCGTGGCGAAAACGATGGCACCTTGGGGATCCAATTCCATCAGAATGTCGGCGGACGAAAAGGCCAGGGCGACGAAGCGGTCCCGTTCCTGGCGCAAGGCCGCCAGGGGATCCCGGTTCCGTTGTTTGACGATGGTCTCCGCCATGTTCCAGATGACCGCCTTGGCACCCTTGACCTGCCCCGGCTGCTTGGGGACCGCCCCCCCTGGAAAGATAGCGCGGGAGCCCTTAATGAAGGGTTAAACCAAACGGAGTTTTTAGCCCTATTAAATGCCATTCGTATTTGTTTAGATCAGGCCAAAACTGATAACTATATCAGTATCTTGATCGTTTAATTCTATACAATCTTAATTAGAGTTATTAATATGATTGTGTTAGCTCAGTGGTAGCCCGAATCAAATGGGTTACTTGCTTTTTGCTACCTGGACCAACTCGAATTCAACCTTCTCGCAGAAGGAGTTTGATCATGCCTCCCCCAGCCGATCACAAGCGATTGACAGAGCGGTT
>Ga0114950_10002203_pt1 | contig 14921 bp, 13 predicted proteins | sample N075metaG_FD_83503 | JGI IMG/M metagenome (GOLD analysis project Ga0114950, IMG submission 83503) | Deep subsurface microbial communities from Kermadec Trench to uncover new lineages of life (NeLLi) - N075 metaG | ecosystem: Environmental > Aquatic > Marine > Ocean trench > Sediment | place... | reverse complement strand
CTCGCTGCGCCTAGACCGGCTTGTCGGACACGTGGCTCGAATTGAACTTGATCGAATGTCCGGAAGGCGCGGCGACGGAAAACGAACTGTGGATTGTTCCGGACTCGATCTTTGATGGCGCGTAGCCGAGTTCGCGAAGTCGCTCGTGACTGGCGTCCAAATCTTCGACCATGAGATCGAAGGGGGCGATTCCGGACCCAGGCTCGTCCGATGTCGTCAGCACCAGATGAGTCCCGCCGCGAAGCTCGAGCACCGCGAATTCATCGCCCGCGACGATCATCCTCATCCCGATCTGAACCATGAACTCAGACATGGTCTTGACGTCTTGGGTGGCGAGCGAAACGTGACCGATCCACACGCCAGGGCGTTCGTCGTTCGGCATCACACCTCCAATGCAGCACCCCATGGTTGGGCGCTGCTGCGGGACCGGAGTTGGGGCGCCCGAGCCCAGCCAGCGAAACGCTACCAAACTTCGATCTTGGTCTTGCCTTCCAACAGCGGCTGGGTCGGTACGACTCGACGCCGCTGCGGCCGCCTACCGCGTGTTTTCGAGGGAACGCAAAAGGGCTTCGGCATTTGCGACTCGCGGATCGGATTCGAACAGCATGGGCTGCGCCCAGCTCCAATTGGGGTCGAAGCCATCTTGCCAGGGAAAGCGTTCGCTCTTGTCGGGCCAAATTAGTTGCAGCGTGGAAAATGACGGTCCTTCGTTGAACCAAATGGCAGTCCCTAGAAACGGGCCGTACCAGCTGGGCTGCACCGGGCGAAACGTCAGGTCCGCACCTTCTAGATATCCGGCGTAGAGGCGTGCCGGTTCGAAGGCCTGGCCAGCGCGAATGGCCTCGCCGAGATCGTTGAGGAGTAGATGAGCGAGCTCCGAGTCGAGACCGAAGACCACGATCTCAGCGTGAGAAAAGCTCTGCTCGAGACCGATCGTAAAGGCCCACCCCGGAGTTTCGGATTCCGGCAAGATGTTTACGACGTGCCATCCATGCGTTTCCACGTCGTGGATCACCTTTCGATCACTGTCGTCCCTCGGCTCCGGAATCGGTAGGCCCTCCGCTCCATTGTTCATTGTGTTCAACCACTACTCGCCAAACCCGCTCGCGCTCCGCCCTGCGATCCGCCCCGAAAAAATTCCATCCGCTACCGACAGGCCACTCACGTAGTGCTGGGATGCAACACCTGCAGCGGCCCGGCCCGCAGCGTAGAGTCCCGGGATCGGCGTGCCATCTTCGCGCAGCACTCGACCGCTCTGCCCGTCTACATCGAGGCCACCGAGGCTGATCGAAGGGGAGAGAAACTTCCAATTGTCGATATCGGCATCGACAGCGTAGTAGGGCGGCGTTTCGATCCGTTGCAGACAATCACTTGCCTTGCCCATTTCGTCGTCGCCGCGTTCGACGCCATCGTTGTAACGCGAAACGGCCCGCTCGAGAGCCCCCTTCGGCATGCCTGTCTTGGCTTCGAGTTCCCGCACGCTGTCGGCTCTGACCCGATTGATGTAGAGGTTGATCAGCGCCGTCAAGGATTGAAAGATCGCCTTGCGGTCGTGGAAAATTTCGTTGCGTGTCTGTTCGAAGATACGGCGATCGAGCAGCAGGACCGCCCGCCCGGCGTGATGCTCGGCGATCGCTTCGCCCAGGGACGCGCCGTAGAGTTCTTCGTTGGTGACCCGGATCCCCTCGCGATCGACCAAGATGCCCTTGGTAAGCGACTGGGGCGGGTTGATGAACATCCAGGCCGTGCCGCGATTCATTTTTCGCAAGCCCGCGCCCGCATCGATGCCGAGCTGAATGCCAGAGCCGTCGTCGCCGATGGTTCCCAGCCTCATGGTTCCCCGATACTGGGGGAGATGGCGATCGCACCACTCCTGGTGGTAGATGAAACCACCCGTCGAGATCACCACTCCGCCCCGAGCGCGAATGCACTGGGACTTGGAGAAAGCCTTTTCCCATCTTTCCAGCAGAGACTTGAACAGACGCAATGCGCTCGGCAGCGCAGCTCCTACATAGGTGGCCGCGTAGTAGAGAAGTCGCTGAACGGCGACAACCGCGAGAGATCGCGACAGGGATTCAATTTCGGCTCCGATCACGCGGCCTGCAGCATCGGCGATCAGGCGGGTCGCCTTTGTGCGATAGCGAACCCGGACCCCTGCACCCCGCGCAGCCTCGCGCAGGGGTTCGAATATTTCGCTTCCCGTGAGACCGTGTCCAATGGGCCGATGGCCTCGGGGAGCCGGAGTGACGTTTTCGCAGTAGCGAGCTGATTTCTCGTTGCCGGAATAGTAGAGCGTGGTCTCATCGCTCGGGTAGGAGGTCTTGATGGGGGCGAAGCCCTGGGGCGGAAATTGGACCCCGCGGGCCTTCAGCCATTCGAAATTTTCTACGCTGCGATCGGCGAATTCGCGCAGTACCTCGTCGGCGACCGCCTCGCCCCCGGTCTCTTGTTGCAAGTATTCGTACATCTGCTCGGGAGTGTCGTCATAGCCGGCGGCCTTCTGGAGATCCGTGCCTCCGCCGGCGTAGTAGATGCCACCACTCAAGCGCGTGGCCCCGCCACCGTTGAAGCGTTCGATCACGAGAGCGGTCGCCCCGCGCTCGGCGGCCTCGATGGCGGCGGCGGCACCGGCTCCACCGAAGCCGAGTACGAGTACATCCACTTCGTCGTCCCAGTGATCCGGTGGCTTGGCGATCATTGCGGGCTCCTTGCCGGAACCATACACCGATGTCGCAAAGGAGACGACGAGTTCTTGTTGTTCCACGGGTGTCAACCAATATTCGGCAGGACTCGGGCTGGAACCTCGACCCCGATCAGGGTGAATGGCAAGTTACGATCGAGGGCAATCCGAACGTGAAGCTCGGTGCGAAACTATCGAGTGCCAAGGGGCAAGGAGGTTTCGGCCAGGTCGCCACTGGGGCGCGAATGATCGACTCGATTCGCGATCTCTGCGATGCGGCCCCGGGTATCTTGACCGCTGCCACCGCCCCAATGCCGCGCTGCTGGAATTTCTCGGATCTACGAGCCTGAGCGGCAGAAGGCGAGCGATCATTCACGCGTTGGTTCGTCGCCCTGCGCGCCCTCGATGCTCCAACTCCCCTCGAGATACAAGACACCTTTGGATCGACTCAAGCTGAAGCCGCTGCCGTAGACGTCGGCATCGGTTACCTCGAGCACGGCGGCGCGCTCGACGTAGTCGAGTCGCCCGGTTGCACCGACCGTGGCGACGCTGATCGCCAGTGGATAGCGCCCGGGGACGAAGGGAATGCGGTCGATTTCGAGGGTCGCGACTTCCGACCAGGAGCGCGGCTCCTTGATCCCGCTGCAGCTCATCGCCGTGTTGCGATCGCAGAGCCAGCGATCACTGCCGTCCTTCACGATCAGGCTGACGCTGGCCCCCTTTGCGGCGGACAAACCTTCGAGGTGAACCCGCACGAACAGCTTCTCTCCCATGGCAAAGCTGCCCCGGGGCCGCATCTGGGCGTCGAGCAGTTCGAGCTTGCGGATGATCAGTTCGTGTGCAGACCAGTCGTTGCGGCGCGACGACAGGTCGAAGCAGCCGGGCGTGAGTTCGCTCGATTCTGTGGTGGAGCGATGGAGATATTCCTGGATGACGCTCTGAGGCTCGCCGGTCAGTACGCAACCGCCGTCTTCGATCAAGATGGCTCGGGTGCAGAGGTTCGAGATCGCGGACATGTTGTGGCTCACGAAGAGGATGGTTCGCCCTTCTCCGGCGATCGAGTCCATCTTTCCCATGCACTTGCGTCGAAACTCGGCGTCTCCAACTGCCAATACTTCATCAACAAACAGAATCTCGGGCTCGAGAAAGGCCGCCACCGCGAATCCCAAGCGCATTCGCATGCCGCTCGAATAGCGCTTCACCGGTGTATCGAGAAAGTCACCGATCTCGGAAAACTCGACAATTTCGTCGAAGCGAGACTTGATCTCGGCTTTGCGCATCCCCAGGATGGCTCCGTTCAAGAACACGTTCTCGCGTCCGGTCAACTCGAGATGGAACCCGGTTCCCACTTCGAGCAGCGAACCCACGCGTCCGTGAATTTCGGCCCGTCCTTCGGTCGGCGCAGTGATGCGCGAGAGCACCTTGAGCAGGGTCGACTTGCCGGCGCCGTTGCGGCCGAGAATTCCGATGACCTCGCCCTTCTTTACCTCGAGATCAAAGTTGCGCAGCGCCCAGAAGAGTTCGCGTTCGATTGCTGGATGGGCGTCGCCGCCGATCGACGGGACTACTCTCCGAAGCTGACCCAGCAAACGCCCCATGGCGGCCTCGCGAAAGCTCAGGGTCAGGTCGCTCGACTCCCCAACTCGATAACACTTTCCGAGTCCCTCGACGCGAATCGCGACATCAGACGGCATCGGCAAACTTCCGCTCCATCCGGTGAAAATACCGGAGCCCGACCACGAGCAGCATGACGGTTGCGGGCATGCCCAACGCCAACAGCATGAGGGGGGGACTGGCGTCGATCATTTCGTGGTGCACGAGACACCAGCGAAAGGCTTCGATCTCGCCAACCAGGGGATTGAGGGCATAGAGGTAGCGCCACACTCCCCAACTCTCGGGCAGCTGACTAAAGGGCAGGAGCACGGACGCATACATCCAGATTTGCACCAGCACGGGCACCACGAAGCGGATGTCGCGGTAACGGACGGCAAGTGCTGCAAACAGCGTCCCGGCCCCCACGGCATTGAGAAAGAACAGACCGATGATCGGGAGCGTGAGGATGAGGGTGTCGGCGGGGACGATGCCAAAGCCCAGGATGACCAGGAGCATCATGGCAAAAGAAACGGCGAAATCGATTCCGCTCGCCACACAAGCACTCACCGGGATGAAGAGTCGCGGAAAATAGACCTTGGTGAGGAGATTCGACTGGGCGACCAACGAACCACTCGACGCAGTCATCGCATTGGCGAAGAACTGCCAGGGCACGAGCGCGCAGAGATAGAAGACGAATGGGTCGAGACCGTTTGACGGGAGTTTCGCAACCTTGCCGAAGATCACGCCAAAGATCAGCATCTGGGTTAGCGGTACGAGCACCGCCCAGGAAACGCCGAGCAGGGTTTGCTTGTACCGCACCTTGACGTCGCGCCAGGTGAGGAAGTAGAGCAGGTCCCGGTAGCGCCAGTACTCGCCCAGGAAAACACCCGCCGAAGACGGCTCGGATTCGATGTACGTGATCTGGGCTTCGGACACGCGCTACACCTCCATCCCGAGCAAGCGCCGCACGACCGACTTCGCGATCGAGCGAAAACGAATTGGCGCGATGTTGAGCGGCGCCAACTCGCCCAGGTAGCGGCGGTAGTGCGCGATACTCCGCAACGCGATCGCGATACCGGTGACGCGTCCGGTCGCGCGTGCGTGGAGCAGTGCTGCGTGGATCTCCATCGTCTTGGGCTCGACGTTGGGAGCACGAGGACATTGGGCACAGAAGTCGGGCAGATTCTCTCCGGTCAAGAGCGAGCGGCGCAGGGCCGTGTAGGACTCTCCGTGCCAGACTGCACCGAACGAGGCAATGTCGGCGTTGCCCATCTCGACATCGCGACCCGTGGTCGAGCAGCACAGCCCAACGCTGCCGTTCAGGCCGACGAAGGGCTTCTCGAACGGAAACAAGCAGAGTTTCGTTCCGCCCGGACTCACTGGCGAGTGAGGCTCTTCGTCACAGTAGTCGTCGTCACCCACCACCACACCAACGACTACGCCTTCGACGAGGTTTCGGTACGGCTCATTGACGAGCAGCGAGATCCCGCGCTTCTTCGCATTCACGGAGGCCGCACGCCAAAGCTCGCGAAGACGATCGGGGTCGTGCACCAGGCTCTGGCCCAGAGTGTGTTCCATGCCAACGGCCGTGCGTTCCATCAGGCTGCTCAGGGTCACGGAATCGGCACCGAGGTCGGCCGCGAGTTCCACGAAGTCGGGAAACTCGCCGATATTCTTTTTCATGCCCACAAATGAGATGTGCAGACGCGGATAGCGAGCGCCGCGCTCGTCGCGCAGACGCACGAGCCCCGCGAGGTTTTCCTTGACGGCCTCGAACTGCGATCCGCGCATGATGTCCATGGCCGTCTCGGCCGTTGCACCGTGGAGTGAGACTCGAATCACCTCCATCTGCAGATCGACGATTCGTTCGCGCACCTTTTCGGTGATCGCCGTGCCGTTGGTGATGACAGCGATCTCTCGGGCCCCGCCCCGAGCCGCTTCGACGAGTTCGGGCCAGCGTTTGTGGACGAAAAACTCGGCCCCCCCGCCGCTGAACATCACTTGGCGCATGGGCACTTGTTCGCGCAGACGCGCGCGCAGGACTTCGGGATCGAGTTCGGGCATCTGGCGCAGCTTCCAGCCTTTATCGCTGCGAACGCGATGAAAGTCACACATTTCGCAGACCACGTTACAGCGGCCCGTGGGGTCGAACGTGATGCTGATCGGGAAGTCGTCCCACGCAGCCAGGGCATCGATGCCGCCCTTGGCGGAACTTCGGGCTCGGGGTTCTCCGATCGATACCGCTGTGCGCTCGGCGAGGTCGTCGATCCGGGTCGGACTCGCGAGACGAAAACGTTCGAGAAACGCCTGGAGTTCCGGGTCTCGTTCGGAGGGCGTGGGCTCACTCACGTCGCAGCTCCTTCGCGGCAAGCTTCTCGCGAATGAAGCGGCGCCGTTCGATGGCGATGCGCCCGGCCCAAACCAGTTTGCGAAACAGCAGGGCCGCCTGCCCTGCCGGTCGACGCAAGTGCCTGCGCAGGCGTTCGGCCGGCGAGAGCGTGGGGAGATCTGCCTCGGGGTCCGAAACGCGCGCGCGTGAGAGGGTGCCGAAGTACATGCGCTTGACGAAGTAACGGGGTTGCATGCGCGCAACGGGAACCTGATGAAAGACGGTTGCGGCCGCGACGAAGCGCCGCCGGAAGCGCGGATCGCCGAGATACCACTCTTCGCCACCGCTGAGGTCGTCGCCCGTGCGCCCGAGCCGAGCGTCAAAGGCATGTTCGGTGAGCAATGCGCGCGAGGCTCCGACGTTGGTGCCGAGGAAATACTCGCCGGCGGCGAGCCAACGGTCTTCCGCACCGAAGTGTTTCAATGACCAGTGGGGCCACCAGCTGTACTCGAGCTCCGCCGGCGGTGGCTGTTCGAACAACGGCTGGATATTGCCTCCGATCACATCGGGGCGGTGTTGTTCGATGGCCCGGATATAGCTCTCGACCAATCGGGACGAAGCGGTCGCGTCGTCGTCGATGAAAAACACGAACTCGCCTCGGCTTTCGAGCACGGCGCGGTTGCGCGCGTTCGATAAACCGAGCTTGGGCTCGATCACCAGGCGGATCTCATGTCCGCTCGCGCAGATTTCATCGACCACACGCTTGGTCGCCGCCTCTGCGGCTGCATCGTTCTCGATCACCACGACCTCATAGCGATCCGGGTCGGCACTCTGGCACGCGAGGCTCCAAAGGGTGTCGGCGATGCGCGTCGCTCCGGCCAGAGTGCACACACACAGGCTCAGCACGGGATCCTTCACGGGCCGACCTTTCGCGCAAAGAGCATGTCGAACGGCACCCGCTCAAAGACCTCGAGCTTGCCCCCTTCGGTTGCATTGACGACCCGACGCCCGACTTTGTCGAATTCTGCTCGGGCCTTTTCATAGGCGAGTTCCATGCGGTCGGTGCGCGGTGCGTGCCAGCGCTTGCCCTTGCCAAAGTAGTCGGGATGAAAGTGATTGGGATCGTCGCTCTGGGAAGTCCACTCGTTTGGGTTGCCGCCCTTGATGACGTCCGCGGGCTCGCTGTAGTTGTGATCGAAGCCCACCAGAATGACGGGATCGAACTCCATGTAGTAGGCGAGTTGAAGGCAGAGATAGCTCACCGTCCCCCCGACCCAGAGACAACGCGACGCGTCGTGGCTGAAGTACGGAAAGTCGGCGTACGCCGAATAGTCGTAGAGGACGTTCGCATAGCGTACGTCTCCCGCTTCTCGGATCCTGTTGCGATAGACCGAACCATAGATCTTGGTTGGACCCACGAGTTCTGCAATCGCCTCGGCGCGGTCCTCGACGACCAAGGCGTCTTCCACGACGTAGTAGGTGGGAAGAAAACCGAGCCAGTCTTCGATCAGAAAAATTCCGTTGACGCCAAAGGTCACTTCTTCGCGCAAGAGTTCGGGGTCCACCGATTTCAGCGAGGGCCCACCGCCCATGATCACGCAACGCCTGCCCCGGCCACTTCCACGCAGGGCTGCGAGCGCGGGATTGATTCGAGCATGCCTGGATTCGAAGCGAAAGTAGGCGTGAGAACCGCGCAGTGAGGTCAGCGCCGCGCGTCGAAACCGTCGCCAGAGTGTGGGTTCGCCCGGGACCATCGTGTAGGCAACATCGGCCTGAAGGCCGCTTCATGTGAGGGATATTCTGAGGGCTTATCCGGCCGATCGAGGCCCGGTTGCCGGTCCGTTATGGACCCGTGGAGGCGACCTTCGAGGGCCTGAGGCTGGTGACCTCGGCCAGGGCGCCCGACTCTGCGATGCGCAGGAGCATGGCGTCCGCGATCGTCACCAGCCCCACGCTCCGCAGGTGACAGCAATCGTCGGAATAGACCGTTTCGGGTTGGCCGCGAAACACGTTCTGCAGGTTCTGCGCAGCAATCCCGGCCTGCGCAAGTTCCGCCACCACGCGATCCAGGGTCTCGTAACTCGCACTCACGTGATCGGTCCAGGCGGCGCTGCGGGTTACGAATCGCTTGAGTTCTTCGTCACTGAACGGCTTTGAATCGCGCACGTACTGATTGGGCTGAATGAAGTGAAACAAGGACATGCCTCGATCACGCGCGATCAAGCCCTGCCACCTGGACAGACGAGTGTAGAGCGCATAGTAGTCGTCGATCTGCAGCTGGGCTTCGCGTTCGTTTTTGGGCGCGAGCCGAGCAAAGCGATCCAGATCGCCGTCACGGTTGCCGAGACTTTTTCTGATTTCGTGGATGCGCGTCGAGTACCTGCTCGCCCGGGCGTTCCAGATCGCATGGGCCATGGCACTGCGGTTCAAGACCGGGCGCTGGAGTAGTCGGGTCCAGGCCTTGGCTGCGTGACTCAGCTGAGTCAACTCGCCCAGCGCCATCAGATCTTCGGGAGTGGTGTAGGGCTTTGCGAACTGGGAGAAGACTTCTTGCCAGGGAAAGCGCACAGGCCAACCTTTGGCATCGGGGCGGTGTAGCGGCGTGATCTCATTGAAACCGTCGAGAATGATCGCCGCGTCGAGAAAGTCGACGAAGTAGACGAAGGTGTTGAAGGTCTGGGGTTGGCGCCAGCCGCCGTTCGCGAACGAGAGCAGCGTCACGCGCTCGATCCCTCGATCTGCGAGCAACTCGAGAAGCCCCGCTTCGAGTCGCTCTCGACTGGCAGCGTCGCCGGCGAGTTGCATCGCGACCGAGCCGCCAAAGACTCCCACCACGAACTCACCCGGACCGGGCCGGTAGGGATAGTCGACCTCGCTGCGGAAACCCTGATTGTTGATTCCCGCCGTACCCTGGCCGGTGACGAAGCCAAAGTAGGGATGCAGTTCGCGCGAAATCGAACCGACCACGATCTGGGGATCGAACTGATAGTCTTCCAACTGCGCGTTGGGGAGCTGAGCCAGGAATTGAATTTTCTCCTGCCCCATGTCGCCATAGCCAATGCCCCGGGCGTGGTGGCCATGACCCCAACCCACGAGTTCGAGCGCGCCGAGAATCAGCGCGGCGAACAGCAGAGCCTCGAGCAGGTTTCGAATACGAACTGCGAGCGACAGGGCGTCCTCCAACGTTTGGCTGTGACAATGAGCTAGAGCACGGCCCGCGGGCCGTCTTCTTCTCGTGAACCCTCTGCCTTCGAGGATCGGCGCTGGCAGACCTATCTTGAGTTGATTCTCGAAGGATTTTCAGCAGTCACGACGGGGACTTGCCGGTCCCCGGCCGGGCCCGGGGAGAAATCTCGCGCCGCAGAAGTCCGGTGCGAGGTCACGAGCCGTATTGCCTACACTCCGCGTCCCCACGATTGGAGTTTCGATGAAGCGATTCGAAGTCTGCAGATCTCTTGGCGGCGGCAACCTGCGAGCCACCGCGCTCGCTGGGCTCCTGCTTTTTGTTGCAGTCGCGGCACCGCTCGCCCTGGCCGCACAGCCGAGTGGAGAGCCGAGTGAACAGCCGAGTGAGGAAGAGATCCAGCGCTGGATGGAAAACTTCGAAGCCGGGCTCGAGTATCAGTCCGGAGATATCGAAATCGAGGAAGCCAACGCGCAGTTGCACCTCGGGACCGAGTATCGCTATCTCGACCCGGAACAAACGGCGCGTGTACTGGTAGAAGCCTGGGGCAACCCACCTGGCGCGAACACCCTCGGCGCAATCGTTCCAACAGACTTCACGGTATTTGGTCAACAGACCTGGGCCGTGATCCTATCGTTCGACGCGGACGGCTACGTCTCGGACGAAGACGCCTCCGAGATCGACTACGACGAACTACTGGTCGAAATGCAGGCCGAGATCCAGGCCGCAAGCGATGAGCGCGAGCGCGCGGGCTACGGCCGGATCGAACTCGTGGGTTGGGCCGACCCACCGTACTACGACTCCGTCGCGCACCAACTCTACTGGGCCAAAGAACTCATCTTCAACGACGCCGAGCGTCATACCCTCAACTACAACATTCGCGCACTCAGTCGACGCGGCGTGCTGGTGATGAACGCGATCTCGACGACGGATCAGCTATGGGAAGTACAGAGCGGCATGCAGGGTCTGCTACCGCTCGTCGAATTTGATGTGGGGAGTCGCTACGTCGACTTCGACCCGGACGTCGACACGATCGCCGCATACGGGATCGGTGCTCTGGTCGCCGGCAAGCTGGCCGCCAAGGCGGGACTCCTGGCCAAGGCTGCGCCGCTGCTCCTGGTGTTCAAAAAGTTCGGCATCGTCATTGTGATCGGGGCGGCCGCGTTTCTCCGGCGGTTCTTTGGTGGGAGAAAACCGGATCCGAGTTCCGATCTGACGCAATCCGGCATTCCCCCCGATTCTTCTGGACAGAGCTAGGCGTGCTCACGGAGACTGGCGGTGGATAGTTGGGGCGACGGGGTGCTGTGGTATCTGGCCTTCCTGGTCTCCATCACGAGCCACGAGGCCGCCCACGCCTGGGCGGCGCTGCGAGGTGGCGACCCGACGGCCTATCTCGGCGGACAGGTATCCCTCGATCCCGAGCCCCACATACGCCGCTCCCCGATCGGCATGGTGGTGATGCCGATCCTGTCGATCATGTACATCGGCTTTCCCCTCGGCTTTGCCAGCGCGCCCTACAACCTCGAATGGGCCTATCGTCATCCAAAACGCGCGGCATGGATGTCCCTTGCGGGTCCGGGGGCGAACCTCGCAATCGTCGTGTTCTGCGCGCTGGGCTTTCAAGCGGGCGCCGCTTCCGGGGTGTTCGTCTCCAGTGCATCGCTACAGTTCGACCAACTCGTCGGAGCGCTAAACGAGGGGATCTGGCCCTCCGCCGCACATGTGCTGAGCATCTTGTTTACGATGAACCTGATTCTATTCGTCTTCAACATGCTGCCCGTGCCCCCGCTCGACGGCAGCATGGCCGTGGCCTTGTTGCTATCAGACGACAACGCGCGCCGATTCCAGAACGCGATGCGTCGGCCCATGTTCGCATTGATCGGGCTAGTGCTCGCGTGGAACCTGTTCGGCGATCTATTCCGCTGGGTCTTCAGCTTCGTCCGAATATGGATCCTGCCCTAACCCGCAAAACAAGCTTCGTCCGACTATGGGGCCAGCCCTAACCCGCAAAACCAAAAATCCACGGTCTAGCAGTTCAGGTCGGACAACTTAGTCGTCTTTCAGACGACTAAGTTGTCCCATGCAGCGCGTTCGATGTCGTTGGGAGCGTCGCGCAGCTCCAGCTTGCGATCGAAGATCATCGTCGACTTCTTTTCGCCGTCGTAGCCCGACCAGCGGGGGAGCGCCGCGCAATTTGGATCTCCGTTGCGGGCGAACGAAATCCAGGCATCCATCATGGCTGCGGAGAGCGCGTCGGCCTCTGGACCCGTACCCGAGAAGCGATCCATCGTCGGCGCATCGAAGGTGCCGAAGACAAAAGGCAGCTCGATCGCGTGACAAGCGCCGAGTTTTCCGTGCCGGGCCGGGGACGGCCAGGTGAAGAGATACTCATAGGTCGCGCCCTGATGTCGGCTCTGTGCCTCGGCCATCCGAATGGCCGGAACCCGGAACAAGCGATCGGATTCGATTGCGTCCAGCAAATCGCACGGCGCCGCAGCGGGACGCTCTCTGCGATAGATCTCGATCATGCGCTCGGCGTCGGCACCTTCAACGCCCCTCAAGCGAGAAGCAACGACCTTTTTCAGCGAGACTTCGTCGAGTTCGAAATGCTTCGGGTTCATTGCGCTGAAGAGCTTCCATTCGTCCAGGTTGGCGCCGACGATCAAGGGAATGTCTTTCGCTCCTCCAGCGCGAATGAAATCGAGGGGAGCCTCCGGCAGCGAATCGCCGTCTACCACCGGCGCGTAACAGAGAAACACATCTCGAGCCAGGCGCGCACTCGTGCGCGATTGGGCATGCAAGAGGTCTTTGGTCGAAACCTTGCGCAGTTTCTCGATCTCCCCGGGCGCGATGTCGAGTTCGCTCAGCACCGTTTCGAGAATGCGCGCGGCGCCTTGCCGATCCAGAACAGCCTGGGTCGCACCGCTCTGGGCGATGACCCTGTGGAACAGTCCCTTGGCTTGCGGCATGGCGATCAAGGTCGAAACCGCCATGCCCCCGGCAGATTCTCCAAAGATCGTCGCTTGATTCGGATTGCCTCCGAACGCCTCGATGTTGTCCCGCACCCATTCGAGCGCTGCGATCTGATCCCGTTGGCCGAGATTCGAGGCCGCACCTTCGAGTTGTTCTCCGTAGTCCGCGAGATCCAAGTAGCCGAGAGCGCCGAGCCGGTAGTTGATCGTGACGAGCACGATGTCGCCGCGACGGGTGAGTCTGGCTCCTTCGTAGAGCGGCTGGCCCCCGGACCCGCCGGTGAACCCACCGCCGTGGATCCAAAGCATGACGGGACGGCGAGCGCCGTCAGCGGCCGGTGTATAGACGTTCAGAAAAAGACAGTCTTCGTTCTGGGGTCCGGTCTCCATCCCCGGCAGCGCGCTCGGGGGTTGTGGAGCCGACGCGCCAAACTCCTTTGTCTCGAGCAGTCCCGCCCAGGGTTCCGGTGTCGTGGGTGCTCTAAATCGGTTCTCACCTACGGGAGCCGCCGCATACGGAATTCCGCGAAAAGACTGATGTCCTTCAGCCTGGACGCCTTCGATTTTTCCGTGTGCCGTTTCGACAACAATCCCCACCCTCGCCTCCCCCTCAACTAGAAAACAATTTCGACTCTTGCGGTCTGCATGTGTTCACGCACCATCGGTTTGCGCGCGATGCTACCGCAGCCGATCCGTCGCAAAGCGGTCCGGATGAACAACCTATTTGGCGACCACACCTAGTGCCCCTCGAGTCCCATCTCCGCGGGATTCAATCCCTTCACTCAATCCAATCTCATAGACTCTGATGCCCCGGGTGAACTTCAACCTGTGGAAATTGCTTTGCCAGGTCGAGCAGCGTCTTCAAACTCACTGCGCTCTGCGGCTGGTCCTTGGAAAAGGTCCCGGGTTCCACGCCGTTGCGCCACCCCCAGCGGGTGTGGGTGGCGTCGCCGAGCAGTAGCCTCGAGCCCTCGGGCGTGCGAACCAGGAACGCGGTGCTACCGGGCGAGTGGCCCGGCACATGCAGCGCCCAGAGTGAGCCGTCGCCAAACACATCGAGCACACCGGTAAAGCGGTCGGCTGAGTCCGGCACAAAGGGCCATTCCCGCAGTGGCCCCAGACCCGCGAGGAAGCGGTCCGTGGTTCCCTGCGAGAAGGCGTTCATGAACTGACTCGCGACGGGCTCTCCCGGCCCCGCATACACAGGCGTGCCCTTTGGAACGTCGGGCAAGCCCATGATGTGATCGAGATGCAAATGGGTAAGGAACACGCCGGCCAGTGGAGAAGACTGCTTGGCCAGCCATTCGGCAGTGGTCTCTCGTACGTCAAGGGCTTCCATGTTCATCGCGGCCTTGACCAGCCAGCTCAATTGCGGACTCGAGTCCGGTTCGCGAAAGCCGCTCTCCACACCGGTGTCGACGATGTACATGCCGAACTCTGGATGACGCAGCACGTAAAAATACAACTCGATGGGCTCGTCGCCGTCGGTCAACTCGGCCCGCAGCGCTGCGGGATGGTCGAGGTTGATGAGCCCGCTCCGCGGCACCTGCCAGTTGGCGGCCAGGCGTTTTTCAAAGCGGATGGGGCCGGGCTGGTCGATCAAGGCAAACATCGCGTCACTCGACGCCGGGGTGCCGAGATCTCCCAGGATCGTGGGATGGCTGCTCGCCGCGCAGCCGAGACTGGCGGCGACTATGAGTAGCGTCGCGAGCATCGGCGAGGCAAAATCGCGGGTTCGGATCGGATCGAGGGTTTGCGGGGACATGGGCTTGAGCTCTCCATTTTGTGGGGTCCGGGAACTAATCTCTCACATTCTTTACAGTATGGAAATCCCATAATTTCGCATGTTATTATGCGTTTATGAATATATCATGGGAAGACGCACAGACGTTCCTGACCGTCGCCGAGCAGCGGAGTTTTAGCGCCGCCGCGCGCCGATTGGAATTGGGCCAACCCACCATTAGTCGCCGAATCGCCAACCTGGAAAAGCGGCTGGGGCGCCAACTGTTTCAGCGGGGCAAGCAGGGAGCAGTGCTGACCGAAGACGGCGCTCGCTTGCTCCCCGCCGCAGAGCAGATGGCACGCTGGGCCGGGGAGTTTGGCCGCCTGGCGCTGGGCGCGAGCGAAGAGGTCGAAGGCGTCGTGCGGGTCGCGGCGCCGCCG
>Ga0114950_10002202_pt1 | contig 14922 bp, 13 predicted proteins | sample N075metaG_FD_83503 | JGI IMG/M metagenome (GOLD analysis project Ga0114950, IMG submission 83503) | Deep subsurface microbial communities from Kermadec Trench to uncover new lineages of life (NeLLi) - N075 metaG | ecosystem: Environmental > Aquatic > Marine > Ocean trench > Sediment | place... | reverse complement strand
TGGTGAGCAAACGCATTGCGACGTATCCAGCAAGCGGGGAAATCAATCGTCAAGTTGAAGATGCGGAAGCGACTCTGGAGGCATTACACGATCGCTATGCCGAAGAGGCAATTAAAGTTGATGATATAGACGGCTACAGCTTCGAGTTTGCCGACTGGCGCTTCAATATTCGTATGTCGAATACGGAGCCGGTCGTGCGGTTGAATGTGGAGACGCGCGGCGATCGTGGTTTGTTGGAGGAGAAGACGGCAGAGGTTCTGGAGTTGATGCGACTGTAGGCCGCGATCGATTCGCGGGCAAGGCGCGTATATGCCCTTTGGGTGCTCCAACAATCGCGCGCAAGGCGCGCTCCTACACGGCGTGGATTCAAAGTTGACGCAGTGGACGTCGACTATGTTGACTATCATTAGGACGAGTATTTCGATATGGCGATGAAAAATCCGGTTCATCCAAGGCAGATTGTCAGAGAGGACTGCCTGCAGGAACTCGGCCTGTCGGTGACTGCGGCAGCAGCGCATTTGGGAGTGGGCCGGGCGGCGCTCTCAGCAGTGATCAATGAGAGGGCGTCAATCTCGATTGAGATGGCCTATCGTTTGTCCAAGGCATTTGGGTCAACACCGGACCACTGGATGCGAATGCAGCTTGCCTACGATATGGCGCAATCGCGATCACTCAAGAAAAAAATCAATGTCGATCACATCGTCGCTGCCTGATTCGCATCGCCGAACCAGCCACTCCATCGCGCCGGGCATATCTCAGTGCTCATGCCGATTTAGCACAGTTTATGTCTAGCACAGGGACTGTGCTAAACTATCGTCGATATGGAAAAAAAGACGAACATAACCATCAAAGTCGACGCCGCACTCGCAAGGGACGCCAGGGTATTTGCCGCCCGTCGGGGTACTTCGCTCAGCCGGCTTGTTGCTAACCAGTTGGAGTCGCTGGTGAACGACGATCAGGTGTACACGGCCGCGAAGCGGCGCGCTCTGCGCAGACTAAAACGCGGTTACGATCTGGGATGGCAAGCGGTTTCGGATCGCGGCGAGTTGCATGACCGTGAAAACCTTCGTTGATACTAACATTCTCGTCTATGCCTACGATCGTGGGGCAGGCGATAAACATGCAAAGGCGCGGCGTGCGATTGGCCGTCTTTGGAAAGAGGGTAGCGGCGTTCTAAGTACGCAGGTCCTGCAAGAGTTTTATATCAATGTTCGGCGCAAAGCCCAAAGACCGATTTCAATCACTTCGGCGAGATCACTGGTCGCGGATTATCTGGCATGGGATCCGGTAGTGAATGACGGCACGTCCATACTGGAGGCGATGGATGCAGAGCGGCGCTATAAGATCTCGTTCTGGGATGCCCTCATTGTAGTCGCGGCACAGAAAAGTGAGGCCGATGTGATCTTGTCCGAGGACTTCAGCCACGGGCAAAAGTATGGTTCCGTTCGGGTGCAGAATCCGTTCGAGGTTGGTCAGTAGGGTCGCGCAAGGAGCGTTCCTGCAGGGCGCGCTCCTACGGTAGTAGCCAGTCGAGACTGACTTTGAACTGGATGAACAGGATGCCGCGGATGGTCGGGTCGACCATGTTAGCCGGGACAATTTCCTGGAGGGCCTTTCTTGGCAGGTACGTCAGGTTAAACCCGATGTTTCGATTGCCGATACTCACGCTTGGGAGCACGCCTGGAAACGGCTTGTTGCCGTTGACGTCTTCGCGTGTCATGACGAACGCATTGATTCCGGCGTCGACATAAAATCCCGACAGCCGGTCGGTTTCGAACAGCCGCCGATGCAAACCCGCCCCGGACATGTATGACATCTTGTTGCTGCTGTCGCGAAAGCCGTTCACCATCAGTATTTTTTTCCAGCGGGACCGAGTCTCGAACTCATATTCGGCGCCGAGGCCATAGTTGTTTTCATTCCATTCGTAGGTTGAATTGACGTGATACGACTTGCCGTTGATCACGGCACTCAGTTTGCCGGCCATTGCCGAAGACATCGGCAATGTCGTGAGCAATGCGACGAGGCCGATAAGTTTGATCTTTGAGTTCTTCATGGGGATATCGGATGCAAACTCTGTGCCAGAGCTGCAGGTCGCATGAGAGCAACAATTCAGGAACCACCCGGTGCGAATGTGTAAGGCAAACCGACACATTTGACGGGGTTTTGCAGGAAAAAACGGTCGCGCGCTGGGGCGCGCTCGTACAGGTGCTTCAGAGCAGAAGCATCGCCACAATCACACCGGCGAGTGCGCCGAGGCTATTCAGGAGAACATCGAGAAGCGTGCCAAAGCGGCCCGGGACCGTCGTCTGATACCACTCGAGCGCGATGCCGAGGCTAACGGTCAACGCGAACGCCGTTGCTAACCTTATTGTTTGAGACTCGATGTGTTCGAGTGTCCATGCCCACAAGAACACCAGCGCAGCATAGACCGCTACGTGCATGAGTTTCTGCACCAGCGTCGGCGTGTTCGCAATGAGCCAGACAAAGATCGAATCACCGGTTTGACTCTTGCCCGGTATCACGGACAAGACGATCACAAGGACGACAAATGCCAGCGTGATCAGCAAGCGGGAGAGGGTGGTAATAGTCATTCCCCGAGCACCATTGGCAGCCCGCTTCTAATTGTTGCCGCGCGCACGTTGCCGCAGGCACTCGACAGCTCTGATGGCGGCCTTGCCATCCCAGAGCGGCGGGCATTGTCCGGTTGGCCAGTCGCCCGTCAGGATGGTCTGCAGGTTTTCGGCCAGCGTCGCCGCGCTAATCAGCTTGTTCGTCCCCATGGAAACGGTAATGGGTCGCTCCGTGTTTTCCCGTAATGTCAGGCATGGAATACCGAGATACGTTGTTTCTTCCTGTAACCCACCCGAGTCGGTGATCACGAGCTTGGCGCCGGTCACGACGTTCATGAACTGGATGTAGGAAAGCGGCTGCAGCAATTTGATGTTTGCGTTTTCCGACAGTCGTTTCGTCAGGCCGAATTGTTCGAGTCCATTGACCGTTCTGGGGTGCGCGACGAAAACCACCGGCAGGTCGTTCGAAACATCAACGAGCGCAGCAACGATCGGTTTGAGTGTCTCCAGTGCATCCACATTCGACGGCCGATGCAGAGTCACCAGCGCATAATTATCTGGAGTTAGTCCAAGTCTATCCTGTGCATCGGCCACCTCGATCTTGTCCCGCAGCATTTCGAACGAGTCGATCATGATGTTGCCGATTCTGTCGATTTTGCCGCCATCGATGCCTTCGGCCAGCAGGTTGTCGTCGGCATCTTTGGAAGGAGTCCAGAGGACGTCGGCTATAGCGTCTGTAACCAGCCGGTTGATTTCTTCCGGCATACTTCGATCTCGGCTGCGCAGCCCAGCCTCCAGGTGGACAACCGGGATCCAGAGTTTGGCGCCGACCATTGCGCAGGCTGCGGTCGAATTGACATCACCGACAACCACAATCCAGTCCGGACGATGTTCCACGCAAATCTTTTCGTACGCGATCATCACACCGCCGGTTTGCTCCGCGTGAGTGCCACTGCCGATACCGAGATGAAAATCGGGCGCCGGAACGCGCAGATCCTGCAGGATGGCGTCCGACATATTGTGATCGTAGTGCTGCCCCGTGTGTACCAGAACCGGGTTGGCCCAGTCTGTTTTCTTGAGGGCATGGTAAAGCGGTGCGACTTTCATGAAATTCGGGCGCGCGGCGGCGATCAGATGGATGTCTAACAATGGCATTCCCTGTACTGGTTGTAGCGCAACTCTATACTAACCCGCATATTTCACCAAGGTTGGTTGCCAGCCTCGAGTTCGATAATCGCATACTCCGATTGTGACTTGTGGCACACTACATGTTGAGAGCGCTGTCACATCCGGACAGGGCCGGTGTGGTGTAAAATAAACCTGATTTGCCGGTGGTCGCGCTTGATCACAGCAAGCTGCAACTTGTCATTGCATCCGAATATTCAGGCGCTACTCTCACTTATTCAACGGCAAGGGCGACTAATAATAATGCCCGCGTGGTCAATAAAAAATCAGGTCAGTACACCGCTGCTGTTGATGGCAGTGCTTGAAGCGCTGATCGCATTTTCCTCGATATACGTTGCCGGATTGATCTCATTCGGCAGTATTGAGCTTTGCGAAGAGGGCCTCGGTCCCCTGGCTTTGCGAGCAACCATTGTCGCAGTTGTTGCAATCGTGAGCCTGATCGCAATGGGACTGTATCAGTTCCACCAGCGTCTCAGTTTTGGTGAGGCGATCGTTCGCATCATGGCGGCGCTCGTATCGAGTTGCCTGGCATTGGCCGTTATTTTCTATGCTTTTCCGTCAGTCATGGTTCCCCGGGAGCTGGCGGGCATTGCTGTTGGCTACGCATTTATCCTCTTGTTGATTGTCCGTTATGTGTTCGTTCGGACTGTTGACGAAAACATATTCAGGCGTAGAACACTTATCTATGGAGCTGGCAAGCGTGCAGCCAGCATTTTTGATTTGCGTCGCCGCGCTGATCGACGCGGATTCCAGATCGTTGGCAGGGTAGCGGCGCCCGGCGACAAGATTGTCGGGGATATGGATCTGCTCAAGATTGACGGTGAGGCGATCAACGACCTCGCTGCCCGGCTGGGAGTCGACGAGATCGTCGTTGCGATGGACAATCGCCGCGGCAACTTTCCGATGCGCGATTTGCTGGATGCGAAGCTCAATGGAATTGACGTTATCGACTTGGTGGAGTTTCTCGAACGCGAATCGGGAAAGATTCGCGTCGATCTTGTATATCCGGGCTGGCTGATATTCTCCCATGGATTCGGGAAAACGCGGTGCCGGAGGATCATCAAACGGATGGTTGATATTGTTGTCAGTGGGACATTGTTGCTGCTTGCCGGGCCGCTCATGCTGCTGATTGTGTTGGCGATCAAACACGAAGACGGTGCGAGAGCTTCGGTCCTCTACAGGCAACGTCGCGTGGGGCAGGGGGGGCATCCGTTTGTAGTGCTGAAGTTCCGCAGTATGGTGGTTGATGCTGAGTCGGATGGAAAGGTGGTTTGGGCCGCAGAGGACGACAGCCGCAATACTCGCGTCGGCAACATCTTGCGCAAATTTCGACTCGATGAACTACCGCAGTTCGTTAACGTATTGCGCGGTCAGATGAGCATCGTTGGGCCGCGTCCCGAACGGCCTCAATTCGTCAAGAATCTGCAGAAAAAGATTCACTATTACTCCGAGCGTCATACCGTGAAGCCTGGTATCACAGGCTGGGCACAAATAAACTACTCGTACGGCGCGTCGGAAGAGGACGCGACTGAGAAATTGCAATATGATCTTTACTACATCAAAAACCACACTGTGATGCTCGATCTGTTGATTATTCTGCAGACGGTTGAGGTGGTACTGTGGAGCAAGGGCGCGCGGTAGGGCTGGCATTGGAAAACAGGCGCGTAGTTCAGTGGTAGAGCGCTGCTATAACATAGCAGAGGTCGGAGGTTCGATCCCTGCCCGCGCCTACCAATTCCACACTATGTGCTTGCATTGATTTGAGGCGCAACAGTCTTTTGGATTCACGATTAAGTTTGGAATGTCCATGACCGCATTTGGCGCCATTGGTTACGTGATAGTCGGCGTCCTCTATGCCGTGTTGAGCATCTTGCTGATTACCAGCTGGCGCGGGCGGCATCTCGGTGGTTACCTGATAGCAGCTTGCGTGCTGAGTGCCCTCTGGGGCTTCGTGCTGGCAGTATCGACGACGAATCCAGCCGTGCCCGTCCTCGCCATCTTCGGTATTGAAGTCTTGCGCGGCGGCGCCTGGCTGACGTTCCTCATTGTACTGGCTCGGAAAATAGGTGTGAGCCGGAATATCTGTTACCTGGCACACACGGCCTGGATCGGGGTGCTGGTTGCCGAGCTGGTGCTGTGGTTCGGGCGCGATTTTTTCGGGCCGAGCATCAATTTAGGCTCGGTTATGATCCCTGGTGGGCTGCTGATAGCGTTAGTCGGACTCATGCTGATCGAACAGATCTACAGGAACTCCCCGACGGAATCGCGCTGGGGCATCAAGGCGCTCGCGCTGGGACTCGGGGGGTTGTTTGCGTACGACCTGTTTCTTTACTCGCAGGGCCTGCTTTTTGGCGTGCTCGATACCTCAACCTGGATGGCCCGCGGTGCGGTCAACGTTCTGTTCCTTCCAATGATAGCGATTGCGGCCAGGCGCAATCCGGACTGGGATCTGCACATCTTCGTGTCGCGGCAGGTCGTGTTTTATTCGACTTCGCTGGTGGCAATTGGCCTGTATCTGTTGCTGATGAGCCTGGGTGGTTACGCGCTCGTGCTCTACGGCGGTACCTGGGGTGGTCTGGCAAGGATCGTATTTTTTGCCGGTGCCGGACTTGTGCTGATCGTATTGCTGTTCTCCAACACGCTGCGGGCACAGTTTAAGGTTTTCCTTAGCAAGCATTTCTTCCGCAACAAGTACGACTACAGACAGGAGTGGCTGCGCCTGATTGCGACGCTCGCCGGCTTCGAAGACAGCTCGACCCGGCAGATCGTTATCAAAGCGCTGGCGCAGATTGTTGAAAGCCCAACCGGTCTCCTGTGGGTGCTGGACGACAAGCAAAAGGTGTATCAGCTGGTCGCGACCTACCACGCGCCGGATGCTGCTCCCGATATTCCGGTCAGTGATCCTCTGATCAATTTCATGCAAGAAGAAAGCTGGCTGATCGATCTGCAGGAGTACGCACTCGACCCGCAACATTACGGAGATCTGCGTTTGCCCGGCTGGTTGGCGGACAATGCTGAAGCCTGGCTCATCGTCCCGCTGATTATACGCCAGGAACTTGTCGGCCTGATCATGCTGACCAAAGCGCCAGGTCCGCCGAAACTCAATTACGAGGATCGCGACCTTTTGAAGACGATTGGCAATCACATTGCCGTCCATCTGGCCCAGGAAACAGCTGACAACTCGTTAGCCGAGGCACAGCAATTCGAGGCTTATAACCGGCTCACCGCGTTCCTGATGCACGATCTGAACAACCTGATCGCCCAGCAGTCGCTGATCGTCGAGAACGCAGAGAAACACAAGCGCAACCCCGACTTCGTCGATGATGCAATCCAGACTATCGTGAATTCGGTCAACAAGATGAAGCGCGTGATGGAGCAACTCAAACATGGCGATGCAGGTCACGTTGCGAAAGCAACAGAAATAAAATTCCTCGTGTCCACGGCTGTCGATCGTTGTTCGGCCAGCGAACCGGTACCGACGCTGGATCTCAATGATGTCAATGCGTCATTCAAGGTAGATGCAGAGCAGTTTACGATGGTGCTAACCCATCTGATTCGGAATGCTCAGGAGGCGACACCGGCAACCGGGAGTGTGTCGGTGAGTCTGCAGAAAGAGGGCGACCAAGTGACAGTGAGAGTTGCTGACACGGGCACGGGTATGACGCCGGAGTTCGTTCGCGATCGTCTGTTCCGTCCATTTGATTCGACGAAGGGTGTCCAGGGCATGGGGATAGGGGCGTATCAGGTGCGGGAGTTTGTGCGGAAGCTGGGCGGTGCCCTCGAAGTGCAAAGTGTTGTGGGCGAGGGCACACGTGTTTCGATGATAGTACCGGTCACCGAATAACTGCTCGAATCAGACCGGGTTCCGCGACAACATGTGAACTGCGTCACACTTTTGCGAGTGCTTGTTTTTTGCAATAAACCGTCCAGCAAAGGTGGTGTAGACTACTGAGCTGGCCGAGGCTTTTTGCTGTAAAAACAATGTACTCGGCTTACAATAAGCAAGCCAATCTAAAATCCGGAAGGTCTATGCAGTCGACACCAGCTCCCGCCCGACAGCCCCATGCCTCTTGCTTCGGGAGTATCGGCTTTTTGATGCTGTGTTTGTTGTCCGGCTGTGGCCTTGCCATGGATAACGAGGATCGATTGGTTAGAGGTGAACAGGCGTTCGCCGACGGCGAGTACCGCGCAGCGGTCATTGATGCAAAAAACATCTTGTTGGAGGAGCCCGATAATGTCGCTGCTCGTCTGCTGTTGGGCAGGGTTTCGGTTGAAATTGGCGACGGCGCGGCTGCTGAGAAAGAACTTCGCCGGGCCATGCAACTGGGAGCCTCTCCGGCGGCCGTTGTTGTGGAACTGGCGCGGGCCCTGCTGCTGCAGCGCAAGTTTGCAGAGGTTCTGGACGAGATCATTCTCGATGGCCTTGCTTCCAGCGACATCGAATCAACGGTTCGGCGAATTCATGGCGATGCCTATTTGGGGCTGAATAAGCCGGAGTTGGCGCGGGACATGTACTCATCTGCGCTGCTGTTGCAGCCGGACAGCCTTGACGCGCGACTGGGCATGGTCTCGAGTTTTGTGGCCGAGAGAAATTACGCACAGGCGCGAGGCGCAACCGATCATATCCTCGAGACAAATGCGGATAACCCGCGCGTCTGGTTATATTCCGGTTCGTTGAATGCGCGGCTGCGTGATTTCGAGAACGCAGCGGCTAACTACCAGGTCGCTCTGGATCGTGCCGATGCACTGAGTGACGGCGCGTCTCGACTGCAGGCGCTGGCCGGGCTGGCGGAGAGCTTTCTTGGCCAACAAGAGGTCGAGCGGGCGCGCAGGCAGATCGACCTTTTGGCAACCGAGGCGCCCGAGTCTTTTCCGACCAAACTGCTGATCGCGAGACTGGCCTATATCGACGAGGACTGGATGACAGCACAGCAGAACCTGCAACAGATTCTCCGGGCCGCACCGGATTTTCGGCCCGCACAAGTGTTGTTGGGCGCCGTGCACCTGAGCAGCGGTAGCCTCGCGCAAGCGGAAATGTACTTGTCTGCGGCCGTTGCTGCCGAGCCCGGCGACGTAATCGCCAGGCGGATGCTTGCCGAAACCCAGTTGCAAATGAACAAGGCGGAAGATGCACAGGAATCACTGGCGCCGATCGTTAGCGAACCGAACGCGGACCTGGTGTCGCTAAACATGGCAGCGCGCGCAAGTCTGGGCCGTAGGGACATCGGAGAAGCGCTGGGATACCTGCGAAGAGGCGTTGAAGAAAATCCCGACAACGTGGATTTACGGCTTCAACTCGCAGCCACACTATTGGAGGTGGGTCGAACTGACGAAGCGCAGGCTGTGCTCGATGACGTCGATGTCTCGGACTCCGAAGAGCACGCGTACCGCCGCGATGCTCTGGGTGTGCTAAAAGCAATGCGTGATGGTCAGGCAGCGGCGGCGCTGCAGGCAGCCAGGCAGGTCGCGGGTACTTTTGCCGATCGCGGAGCTTCGTTTAATCTTCTGGGCGCCGTGCAATTGGCGAACAAGGACCTCGACGGCGCGAAAGTCAGCTTTGAACGAGCGCTCGAACTGGATCCGACCGGTGTTGTGTCGCGACGGTATCTGGCAGCAATTGACGAGTCGACCGGTGACCTGGCGACTGCGGCGTCACATTACGCGAAGATCGTTGCGGACGATGCTGACGCAACCTGGGCGACGTTTGCGCTCGGACGAATTGCGTCTCGGCAGGAAGACTACCAACAAGCTGCGGAGCATTTTCGCCGTGCGTCAATCGCTGAGCCCGAAAATACTGTGTACCGGCTGAACCTCGCCAAAGCCGAGAGGCAACTGGACAATGGTTCGAAAGCGGTACAGGTGCTGGAAGACAAAATCGAAGCAAGCCTCGACCACATTCCATCCGCAATCATGTTGGCGGTGCTGAGGGCCGAGGCCGGTGACCTCGAAGGCGCGATGGATGTTGCAAAGCAGCTGCTGCTGCGCTACCCGGACAATCCGGCATCGCATGCATTTGAGGGCGAGATTCATCTGCTGAGCAAGAATCTGGTTCTCGCGGACGCCGCTTACGAAAAAGCGCTTTCGCTGGGTCCGATTCGAGGCCACGCTCTGCGCGCTTATCAGATCAAACGCAAGTTGGGTGTTACAGGCGCGCAAGGACCACTGGTCGCCTATCTCAAGGTTCGTCCCCTGGACAACGAAGTTCGTGTCGTTCTCGCTGAGTCGTACATGCAGATCGATGATCTAACCAAGGCCATTGCCGCGTACGAGCGAGTTGTGTCCGATGAACCGGAAAATGCTGTAGCGCTGAACAATCTGGCCTGGGCTTACTCATTGGTTGATGACCCGCGCGCCATCGAGACCGCGAAAAAAGCTCACGACGCAATGCCCGACAATGGGGCAATCGTCGATACCCTGGGTTGGATCATGATTTCGCAAGGTTTCGACGAAGAGGGTGAGGACCTTTTGCGCAAGGCAGTTGCACTGGAGAATGGACGGGCCGAGATTCGTTACCATCATGCGGTGGCACTGGCGAAACTCGGCAAGTATGATGAAGCGCGCGCGGCACTACAAGAAATTCTCGCTGGTGACGAAGGGTTCGCGGGCCGTAAAGACGCAGAGAAACTGTTGGCTGAGCTATGAATGAAACATTGCAAAGAATTTTGATTGTACTGACTGCAGGCGCATTGCTCGGATCGTGTGCGTCCGGGCGGCCGAGCTACAAAGCATCTGAAATTTCGGATACTGTGGTGGCATCTCAATCTTCAAATTACAAGATTGGTCCCGGTGACTCGCTGCAGATATTTGTCTGGGATCACGTCGACCTATCGACAGCCGTTCAGGTACGTCCCGACGGCCGGATTTCAACGCCACTTGTCGAGGATCTGCAAGCCGCAGGCAGAACTCCGACGGAACTGGGCCGGGATATAGAAGATCTCCTGAAAGAGTATGTGCGCTCGCCGATCGTGACCGTGATCATGCAGGGCTTTGTCGGCGACACCGCGCAGCAGGTCCGGGTGGTTGGACAGGCGGTGGCGCCGAGTGCCCTGCAATACCGCCAGGGCATGACGGTACTCGATGTGATGATCGAGGTCGGTGGATTGTCTGAATTTGCATCGGGTAATCGCGCCAAGATCGTGCGCCGAATCAACGGCAAAGAGATCGAAATTCGCGTACGCCTCGGCGACCTGCTGAACAAGGGGGATATCAGCGAAAATGTTCGTATGATGCCGGGAGATGTCCTGATCATCCCCGAGTCGTTTTTCTGATTCCGCCCCGCGATTGTAAGGGAGCAATGAACGTTCAAGAGATAATTGTTGAGGCCACCGACCATATACGTGGCATGTGGCGGTTTCGCTGGCATGCGCTCCTGATCTCGTGGGGCGTTGCTATTGTTGGTTGGTATTTCGTCTATACAATGCCGAATATTTATGAGGCATCCGCAACGGTTTCTGTCGACACCAACAGCCTGTTCCCTGAGTTGACACGGGGTCTGACAGCAAGGGAAAACGTGCTCGGCGAGGTGGACCTGGTTAGCAAGGCGTTGCTCACCCGGCCCAACCTTGAAGCCGTTGCGCGCGAAACAGATCTTGATCTACGAGCCGAAACGCGACAGGAAATGGAACTTCTAATTAGCGGACTTCAGCGCCGCGTGAAGATCAAGGGTGGGCGCGACAAGATATTCAGCATTTCTTATACTGACGCGAATCGGGGCAAAGCTCGCGAAGTCGTTGCAGCATTGTTGAATGCTTTTATCGAGTCTTCATTGGGCGCGCAAAACGATGATGCGGACATGACGGAGCGTGCTCTGGCGCTCGAGATGGACAATCATGAAAAGCGACTCCTGTCGGCCGAAGCCGATCTCGCGGACTTCAAGAAACGCAATTTGGGTTATATGCCCGATGACGGTGCAGACTATTACACGCGGCTCCAGGTAGCGATATCTGCAGTGACCGAAGCAGATCGGCAAATTCGGATCATGCGACAGAAACGAGATGAAATATCGCGTCAGCTCAAGGGTGAAGAACCCGTATTCGGCCTTATGCCGTCAACGTCGGCTCAGGCAATGGCCAATTGCTCACAGGCAGTCAATATCACGCAACTGCGGGCGCAACTGTCAGAGTTGCTCGTAGACTTCACTGAAAGGCACCCGCGCATAGTTATTTTGCGTGAGATCATTACGACGATCGAAGAGCAGTGCGCCACGGAATTGTTTTCAAGGCCAATTAGAGCGGTGGTCAACTCGGCCGCCCAGTCCCTGGATGCGAATCCCGTCTATCAGAATCTGCGATTACAGTTGAGCAATGCCGAGGTCGAACTTGTTGCTTTGCAAGAGCAATATAGCACTAATCAGCGACTGGTCGCGCGCCTTCGGTCTGATGTTGAGAAGATTTCGCAGGTTGAGACCGATCTCAAACGATTGAACAGAGATTATGGTGTTGTGGAAGGTCGTTACCATGTGCTGTTGGGGCGTTGGGAAACGCTGCAGTCAAAAAAGAGACTCGACCCGGTAATAGATCAGGTGCGGTTCACCATACTGGAGCCGCCATTCACGCCGGCAAAACCGGTTGCGCCGAATCGCCCGTTGATGCTCGTTGTTGTATTGGTTTTTTCGCTCGGTTCCGGCGTCGCTATCGCGTTTGGCCTGAATCAATTGAAGCCGGTATTTTTTACGCGTCAGACGGTCGCTCGCGTTGCAGGGGTTCCTGTTTTGGGAAGAGTGAGTCTCATCGTTTCACCGGATAATATTGTGGTCAAGAAGCGAATGGCGGTTGTCTGGGCCGGAGCAAATTTCGCTCTTGTCTTGCTGGCAATTTTGATAATTACATTTGAGCGTGCTGCGTCCGAGGCATTGAGGACAATGCTGGGCCAGGCAGGCATATGAGCAAGATTCAGGAGGCGATACGGAAACTGAAGGGTTCGAATGGATCAAAGAAGTTCGAATCAAATGCCTCATCGAAGCCACCTCACCGTCGTTTGCCTGAATCGGCCGTACCGATTGTAAGAAAGAAAAAAATTTCTATTGAAGGTGAGAAGCATCACCTGGAAGAAGAGCAGTTGGTTCGTGGCGGTTTGCTCGCGCCGCTGGATCATGCGATTCCTGTCGCCGACGAATTTCGCCGCATCAAGCGACCTCTCCTCGACAACGTGGTCAAGCACCGCGGCGATGAAAACGACCACATGAACCTGATTATGGTTTCGAGCGCGTTGGCGGGTGCCGGGAAGACATTTTGTTCGGTAAATCTTGCGGTAAGTATTTCGCTGGAACGGGAACTGAATGTCTTGCTTATTGATGCCGACGTAGCAAAACCACACATCAGCAAAGCGTTCGGTCTCAGTGATCACGTCGGATTGATTGACATTCTTGAAGACGAAACCCGCTCGATAGAGGAAGCGCTCGTGCGCACGGATTTAAATGACATACAAGTGCTGCCGGCCGGAAAGAAACACACACAGTCGACAGAATTGCTGGCAAGCGACCGCATGGCGAATGTGGTCAAAGAACTTGCCACCCGTTATCCCGATCGGATTATTATCATGGATTCGCCGCCGCTCCTGATGACGAATGAGGCGCAGGCCCTGGCCAGGCAAGCGGGTCAGATCACGCTTGTGATCGAAAGCGGCAAGACCTTGCATCATGAAGTGCAGGAAATGCTGGAAACACTGGACCAGAGCAAACCGATCAATGTCATTCTCAATAAGAGCATCTATACACAACCGGGCGGATATTACGGTGGCGGTTATGGCTGTTACGGGTTTAACGATGCAGACTAAAAAGATTTTGTGTCTGCGCAAGCTGGCTGTTTCGGGTTTGTGCTTGCCTCTGCTCAGTAGCGTTGCATTGGCACAGGGCGTGGACTTTCAGGCGACGATCAAGGCCGGAGTTTCACATACCGATAATGTGTTTTTGGTAGCGGATCCAAATGAAGTCGAAGAAACGATATACCAGATCACGCCGTCATTGAGCCTTGACTACGAGAACCAGAGAGTTGATGTGGTGCTGCGGTATCAATTCGATTGGTACAAATACCATGATCTGGATATAACAAACAAATATCATCGATACGATATGGTTCTGAACAGTGAACTCGTCGACAAAATGCTTTTTCTGGGTGTTGGGGCGTCCAGAAGTCAGTCTGTAGTGGACCCGGATGGAGTCATTCCACCCGGCAATCTTCCTCTCAGCGGTAATCTGACGGATCGCGACGAGTATTTCGTCAACCCGCGATTCGAGAAGACCCTGGGGGGCTCGGTAACCGTCGATGCGAACTATCGCTATACAGTAATCATCTTCGACGATTCGGACGTTGAGAATCCGCGATTTGTTCAGGACAACACCAGCGAAAGTGCGACATTCAATGTCGAGAATTACAAGAGAGGCCAGGGATTGACGTGGGCGGCGCGCTACGAATGGAGAAAAACAGACTACGATCGGTCGTTGCCATGGGAGTACAACATAGCTGTGGCTGAGTTAGGGTTCTGGGCTAACGGTAGCACGCGATTATTTGCTTCCGGCGGCAAGGAAAGCGCGTGGGATGATCCTGTCGACCGTTCCTTGCAGGACGGATTCTGGGAGGCTGGTTTCGCCTATAAACATGGCGACAGGATCAGCGCCGAGTTTGCGGCAGGCGAACGAAGTTTTGGTTCATCCTGGCGCGGAAAACTGGACTTTTCATTCCAGCGTGGTGAGTTGGTATTCAGTTACGCGGAAACACCGACCACCGCTGGATCGGACCGGTTCAGTGGCGGAAATTTACTGGATCCCGAAGAGCCCGATGACCTGCTGACGCGTCCTGGTAGTGCGGAGCGCTACATATCCAAGCGCGGGCAAGCTAGTTTGAATTTTGATTTCCGCAGGACGAATCTCGGCTTTGTCATTTACGATGAGGAAAGAACCGGTCGCCATCGTACTGACGGAACGCCTTTGGGCGACCAAGCGCAACAGGGTGCGTCGGCGTCATTTTCCTGGCAAGCGGGCGCGCGAACAACATTAACCGCGAGAGGTTCCATCAGAAATCGCGAAACGGAGACAGCCGGTGAGACAGAGTTTCTCAGCGCATCAGTCGCAGCCAACTATCGCCTGGGTTCGAGCGTGTTTCTAACGCTTAGCTACAAGTACTCAGAACAAGACCCGGCAGATTCGGCGAATGGTCACGATTATGTGGCA
>Ga0114950_10002201_pt1 | contig 14927 bp, 12 predicted proteins | sample N075metaG_FD_83503 | JGI IMG/M metagenome (GOLD analysis project Ga0114950, IMG submission 83503) | Deep subsurface microbial communities from Kermadec Trench to uncover new lineages of life (NeLLi) - N075 metaG | ecosystem: Environmental > Aquatic > Marine > Ocean trench > Sediment | place... | reverse complement strand
TTTTCAAGGCGAACACTCTCATCGGCGCCTTCCAGGCTTGACGAGATGAGTTCGACGAGTTCGGTCTGCAACGACTCATCCAAAGACCCGGATCCTGTGCACAGCGCGACCAGCGCGTTTACGAGCACGAGACATTCTTCTTCGGCTTCGAGGTCTTCATGTCTGGCCGACCGTTCGAGCCTGCGAAACAGGGGTGCAAGGGATTCGGCACAGCCGCAGGCCGCCAACGCTTCTGCCGCAGCCGAGCGCTGCTCTCCGTCAGCTGCGTCGAGAGATTCAAGCAGGCGCTCGATCGCCCTTGGGCCGGCGGTCCCTCCCAACAAGTGACAGGCGTCCCGACGCATCACGGAATCGAGCCGCTCCCAGCTGCGATCGATCGCGATCTCACTGACATCGCCCAACTGCGCCAAGGTGGCGTGCGCAATTTCTGCAATGGCTTCGTCGCGCCCTGCCTCGAGTATGGCGATCACGCATTCGGGTTCACCGACCAGGCCGAGGAACTGCACCAATGTCAACTGGGTCGCCAGATCGGCATCGGGCAGTCGTTCGATGGCGCTCGCGAGCAGCCGCGGCAGGGATCGTGCTGCTTCTCGAATTTGTGTCGCAAGCGATTCGAGTTCGATGCCGTCCCGCCGGGACAAAACCCGCAGCAGCGCCTCCATCGCAGAGTCGCGACCCGCCCGAGATCGACCCTCCAACCCCTTGAGCAGGCATTCGATGGCCAGTGTGTCGTCGAGATTGCCCAACAGCCTGTAGCCCGCCGCCGCGAGGACCGGATCTTCGAGGACCTCGCGCAGATCCGGGACGCCAACCGCGATTTCGAGGTTGGCGAGCGACCGCAACGAAGACAAGCGCAAGAGCTGCTCCTTGCCGGTGTCGATCGCACAGGTCAGCAGCGCCGATTCGGCGCCGACGCCGCCAATTGCGCCGAGTGCGTCCGCCGCAGCCGCGCTCACATTCGGATCCAGATCACCGAGTGAATCGATCATGGCAAGCTGTCCGAGTTGGTCCCCAATGCCCGCAATCGTATCGACGATCAGCTTCCGAATGTCGGCGTCGTTGTTGTCCAGGGAATCGACGAGCTGCGGCACGACCGACGGTCCAATCGCGACCAGCGCTTCCACCGCAGAATTGCGTCGCCCCGGGTTTTCTCCGTCGGAGAATGCAGCGATCAGTGCGTCCGCGACGACGCCCGGCTCTCCGCTGGCGACGAGCCGTTCGACAGAGGCCTTTCGGACTCGCCAACTGGAATCACCCAAGCTCGAAACCAGATGCCGAATCGCTTCCCGATTCGGGAGCTCGAGCACCCGCTCTACGGCCAGACGGCGCAGCTCGTCGTCGCTGCTATCGAGACCGGCGAGAATCGAGTCTCGCTCGCGCTCTGAAATCTCTGGCATCATTGCATGCCTCGCTCCCGGGCGATGCGCAGCAGCTCATCCACGATGAAGTCCCGTTCTGCACGTATCCGCTCATCGACTCGTTGGGCGAAGAGCACCCGTCCTTCTTCGATCTGGTTGTCCATGGCCTCGACGACGTTTCCGCTCGCAACCGCTTCGGCGAATTTTTCGGGCTGATAGAGCGCGATGTCGGAGACGATGATTCGCGCCAGTCGCTCGGCGTTCGCGCGGTCTTCCGACAACTCGTCGCCGGGATCTGCGCCCGGGGCCTCCAGGGCTTGCGGTGCCGGTTCAGTCAGCTCGAACACCCCGTCGCCCTCCGACGACTCGGACGGCAGATCCAACCCAGCCTGGGTTGCCGGCGGAGCGATCGACTCGGGGGGCGGCGCGGGGACCTTCTCGGGGACTGGCTCGGGGGCTGGGGGCGGCGCGGGCGTCGCACTGCGGGCGGGCGCGGAAAGCTCCAGTCCCATTTGTTCGAACAAGGGTTGGAGGCCTTCGGGCAGATCGGGTTGCTCGATATAGTAGTCGGCCCCGTAGAGTTCGACAGGCTCACGTCGGTAGCGGTCCTGGTTGTGAACTGCACCGACCAGAATTACCCCGGTGTGTTGCAAGCTCTCGTTTCGCTTGATGACTTCGCAGACCTGAAATCCGTACATCTTGGGCAATGCGGCATCGAGCACGACCGCTCTGGGCAACATGCGCTGAATCGTGAGCATGGCCTCGACACCATCGTGCACGAGAACCGGCGAAAGTCCCCATGCGGACAGCTTCGCAACCGTTGACTTCCCGCTATCGACGTCCGGGTCTGCAACGACGACGAGACGTTCGCGATCGACGCCGGCATCTTCGACCGGCGGGGGAGGACTGCCGGGCGCCTGTTGCTGAGCGTCGTCTGTCATCCGGGGCTGCGGGGGAGCGGTCGCGACCTTTTGCGCCGGTCTAGTCGCCTGCGGCGCAGTCTCGGACGCGGCAGGAGCCACCACCCGAAACAGGGCCTGACACTTCGCGCACTTGAGCCGGGAGCCATTTGGGCCGATTCGGCTTTCGTCGACGCGGTAGCGCGCCTTGCACTTGGGGCATGCAGCAATCATCTCTTGACTCCCTCTGGACAGCGTGACCCAAAGCCGGGCCACGGCTGCTTAAACCTTCTCAAATTTGGAACTTCGCAACCTGCTCGCGCAGGTCCTCTGCCTGTGAGACGAGACCCGTGATCGAGTCTCCCATCGACTGAGCTGCCGCTTCGTTCGAGCGGGTTCGCTCGAACACCTGCTCCAAGATATTCACCACCTGACTACACGCCGTCGACTGTTCGTGAAGCGAACCATTGATATTCTCAACCACCTCGCGCACGCCCTCGATGCTCTCGCGAATTCGGCCGAAACCGCGAGACTGTTCTTCGGTAGTTCGGCGCACCTGTTGCGCCACCTCACGCATCGTAATTGACGAGCGATAGATGGTCTCATTGCCACGATCCTGGTCAGCCGATGCTCGGACGATCGCCTCCACCCCTTCGCGCACCGTGTCCATCAGGGCAACCACATGTGAGGCAGCGGTAGTCTGCTCACGCACCGCTGCGACGATCTCACCGATCCGTTGGCCGCTCTCCCGGGACGAGCTGGTGATTTCTTCCAGCGAAACTCCGGCCTCGGCCGAAAGTTCGACCCCACTCGCGACACTGCGGATTCCAACTTCGATGGCACCGACAGCGTTATCACTCTCGTCTTGCACGCCGCGGATCAGGCCCCCGATCTCCTTGGTGCTCGCGAGCACTCGGTCCGCCAGTTCCTTGATCTCCTCGGCCACCACGGAAAAAGCGCGCCCATGCTCACCCGCCTGGGCCGCGATGATGGCCGCATTCAGCGCCAACAGATTGGTCTCTTCAGCGACGTCGTCGATGACGTCGAGGATGGCCCCGATTTCCTTGGTTCGAGCACCCAGACCGCGAATCACGTTCTCCGCGGTGTCGGTCGCATCTCGAATCTCCTGCATGCCCTCGATCGTCTGAGATACTTTTCGCTGACCCGACTCGGCACTGGCGATCACGTCTCTCGAAAGTTCAGCTGTCATTTCGGCGGTGGTATCTACGGCGCGCATCGCACTCGCCATTTCTTCCATGCTGGCCGAAGTCTCGGCGGCAGCGTTGGTGAGGGCGTCACTGGACGAGCCCACTTCCTTTACGCTGCGAACCATTTGCTCGATCGAGCTGGACACGTCGTCGACCTTGGACCCTAGAACCGTCGCGGTCTCGTTCAACTCGTCTCCCGCGGCACCCAATTCGAGAATCGAACTACTCGACTCCTCGACGGATATGTTCAAATCCTGCGCGGAGCCCGCGACGTCCATCACCTGTTTGTTGATCGACACCATCAACTCGCTCGCTTCTTGAATTCGCCGTACTTGTTCTGCGCTGGACTCCGCAACTCCCTCGGCCACCCGAGCGACGTTTTCGGCCGTGGTGTCTACCTCGTCCGCAGCCGCGGACAGGCTCTCGACCGTGGCTCGCAGAGCGCTTCCCATGACTTCGAACGATCGCGAGAGGTCGCCGAATTCGTCTTCGGACTCGTAGATCTGACCGCGCTGCAGATCGCCACTCGCCATGGTTTCCGCGGCTTCGCGAAGGGATGTGAGCGATCCGCGAAGATCCGAAGAAATCATCCTCGAAATCATGAAGGCACAACCCATCGATACGGCCAGCATGAGGAATAGAGCGGGCAGCCGCGAGTCACTGGCGAGCGCAACGTCACTTCGCTGGATTCTCGACACCACGATCCCGCCCTCCGGCAGGGTGCGAAAGGCCCAGAGCGCGTCCTGATACGCCTTGTCGAAGACACCGGAGCGATTTCCATTCGCGACGGACGCTCGGATCTTCTGGCGGATCCGGCCGAATTCGTCGGTTCCAACGGCCGAAAATTTCGCTTCGATCATCTCGAAGTGAATCGGAAAGGGCAACAACTTGCGATCGCGCAAGACTCCGCGAACAGCCTGTTTGAAGCTCGACCCGGGAATCTCCGCCACCACCGCATCGAGGGCCATGACCTGGGTCTGCAGCACGATCTTGTCCACCGCGGCACCGGTCTGGACCGATGAGAGCGCCACGACGAAGATCACCGCCGCAGCCACGGTTCCCACCACGGCGGTCGACAGCTTGCGCGAGATTGAAACCGGATGGATGCGACTGCGGCGTTCCTCGGGATCGTGGATTCTGGTTGCGATGTTGCGGCGAACGGGTTCGAGTTCCCGCTTCAATCCGAAGAACAACGCAAAACCCGAAAGCATCGACGCCGAAACGCCACACACCACGAGCACGATGCTGCGGCTCGTAACGCCCCAACTGGGTCCGTCCATGATCGTCAGGACAAGCGGCACGCCGATCGCGGTGCAACATCCAGCGATGGTGAACACGCGCTGGGCGTCCACAGGCAGCGCGATGACTGCGCTGAATGCCTTCAACGTGGGTGACATTGCCACTTCGTCCCCCGCCTGTGCGGCGAGCCAATCCGCAATGGGATCGAGCGCCCGGCGTCCCCAGATGCCGAAGCCCGTCGCAGCTATCAGCCCGACGGCAGACAGACTGAACCCGAAGATCGGCATTTCTGCCGCCTCGAGATCCAGAATCAAGCTCACGCAGAGCGCAAAACCCATCAGTGTCATGGTTGCAGCCGACAGGCCGTAGAAGGCGAATCGCCAGCGCAGCCGGCTTGCACTTGGAAGCGAGTTGCTTTCCATCAATTCTCTCCCGAGGTTGGCAGGGCAGAGCGATAGACATTTTCCAAAATAGCCTCCATCGACAAAACCATGATTGGAGCTGTATCCGTTTGCCGCACCACAGCGCGAACGACGTTGTAGCCGGCCTGAGCCGCGAGATCCGGCACATCCTCGAGCAGCGCGGGGTCGAGCGAAAGGACTTGAGTCGCGGCATCGACGCCCAGGCCGAGCAGCAAACCGTCACAATCGAGAACCACGATGCGCGAGTTGGCTGTGATTTCGCTGGCTTCGCCGCCGAGAACTCGGCTGAGGTTCAGCATCGGCACCAGCCCACCGCGCAAGTCCACAACACCGTCGATCAGCTCCGGGGCATTGGGCAGGGGCGTGATCTCCTGGGGGCGAACGATCTCGCGCACCAACGCGACATCGAGCGCATAGCTCTGCCCGCCCGCTTCAAAGCAGGCAAGGCAGATCTCACTGACCTGCTGCGTTGTTTCGGGTTCAGTTCGCATCTAGATCCAGTACGTAATCCAAGTCGATGATCGACACGAATTCGTCGCCGCGTTTGCAGAGTTCGACGACAGATCCGCCGTGGCCCGTGGTTGCGGGTGCAATGTCATGCTCCGAAACTCGAAGGACCTCATCTACGGCATCCACCACGATTCCGGTCACCCGGTTGTCATCGCCGTGCAAAATGATGATTCGACTTCTTCGCGTGGGTGGGGTGAGTTCGAGACCCAGGCGCATGCGCCCATCCACCACCTGTACGATCTCCCCGCGCAGCGCCACCACACCGACGACACAATCCGGCACTCGAGGCATCGGTGTAATTTCTCGCAGGCGGATGATTTCACGCACTCGCTCGACGGCGATCGCGTAGGGCGCGTCGTTCAACACGAACACCAACAACTCTCGAAGAATTTCGGGTTCTTCTTCCGAGACGCCATATCCCGAAGCCCCTCGCGCCAATCGCTCCCATTCCGGAGTCTCGCCGTCAAGGCTGCCGCTCAGTCCGGTGTCGCGAACCGTCATGCCGCGTCCCTCCGCCGAAGCGCATCTTCGATGACCGACGAAACATCAATCACCAACACCGCACCGCGATCCCCGATTTCCGTAGCACCCGCGATCCCGCGAACCTGAGCGATCGGACCCTGAATCGATTTGATGACCGTGTCCAGCTGGCCTTCGAGTCGGTCGACCAGAAGACCGATGCGCAATTCGCCCAGGCCAAGCACCACGACGTACTGACGATCTTCGTCGCTTGGGGTCACCCCGAACTCATCGGAAAGCCTGCGCAGGTGGAGCGGTTCGCCGCGCAAATTGAGAATTTCTTTTTCCTCGCTATTTTGAATTTCGGAACAGTCGATGAGCAGGGTCTCCAGCACCGAGTTCAGCGGAATGGCGAAGCGCTGCTTTCCCACCCCCACGAGCAGGGCTTGAATGATGGCGAGGGTGATGGGTAGCGTCAGGGTCAGGGTCGTCCCGCGACCCAACTTGGACGTCACATCCACGATCCCACCCATATCACTCAAGTTGCTGCGCACCACATCCATGCCGACACCGCGCCCACTGGTACCGCTCACTTCGTCTCGCATCGAAAAACCCGGGGCGAAGATCAGGGCGAGACATTCTTTGTCGGTCAAGATCGCATCGCGATCTACGAGCCCAAGGGATTCGGCCTTTGCACGCACCAAGGTCGGATCGATGCCGCGGCCGTCGTCCTCGATCTGAATGACCACGTGATTGCCGCGCTGATACGCCTCGATCCGAATCGTCCCCTCGGCACTCTTGCCGATCTGAGCGCGCTCTTCTGCTGACTCGATTCCGTGATCGAAACTGTTCCGCACGACGTGCATCAGTGGATCTACGAGTTTCTCGGCAATCAGCTTGTCGAGTTCGGTGTCTACGCCGTCGAACTTCAGGTTGACGGTCTTGCCGAGATCGCGCTGCAGGCGACGAGCGACACGGGATAGTTTCTCGAAGATCTGTCGCAGGGGAACCATGCGCACGTCGAGGACGCTGGCCTGCAGCTCCTTGAGTTTGCGACCTAGAGAGTTTTGCGCCTTCGAAAGCTCCCCGGCGGCGCGCCGGGTGGTTGAATCTGCGGCGAGTCGCTCGGCGATCCCTGCGATGGAACTGCGATGGATCACCAGCTCTCCGACCAGGTTCATCAGTTCGTCGAGCTTGCGGATGTCGACCCGAACCGTGTCGCTGATCGACTTGAGAGACTCGATCCCCGCAGACAGGTCGGCTTTGGATTCTTCAACAGACGGCTGTTTCGCCACCGGCGCATCTGCCACAGGTGGGCTCGGCGTCGACGAATCCTGCGTCTCCGGTGCAACGTGGCTCGCCTTCGAAGCCTCGGCAGTTCCGGCGATGACCAGGCGAATGTTGGTGTCTGGGAAATCGAGCCTTTCGGTGACCTCACTGCAGGACAAGTCGGAAGCGACGAGCAACGAAAAGCGGATCTGGGATTCCGGCGCCTCCCCGGGCGAGGGAAGTGTGGAAACCACTTCACCAAGCTCTCGGATTGCCCCGGAAAGCTCTGACAGACCCTCTTCGAAGGCGACGATCTCGAAGGTGGAATCGACCAACAGCAGGTGCCGGCCCCGGTTGATGTTTTCGCGTAGACGGTGTTCTTCGTACTCCGTGAGTGCGCGCAACAGCGATGGATCGAGATCAAGGGTTTTGAAATCGTCGCTTGAAACCGCGGGTTGCTGGAGTGACGCTTCAATTCGGGCTACGAGTTCTTCGACGCTGCTCTGTGCTTCGGATTCGAAGTTGGACTTTCCGAGTCGTTGCATGAGCCGTGAAAACAACTCGACCGACTCGTCTAGTAAGTTCAGTGCCGGACTATCCATCGACAAGCGCCCAAGTCGAAGGCTGTCGAGAACGTCTTCGAGGTGATGCGCCAGCTTGCCCATCGCTTCGAACCCGAACAACCCCGCCAAGCCTTTCAGGGAATGCGCAGAGCGAAAAATGCCGTTGACGAGGTCCGGGTCGACTTCGCGGCCGCTGGACCGCTGGTCCGCAAGATCGGCCAACTCCTCGCGCATCCGTTCGAGTATTTCTTCCGCTTCCGCGACAAACTCGAGATCGGCTTTGCTGGGTCGCGCTGGTTTCCGCTTGGTTTTCTTGGCTGCCACGTGGACCCCTACCCCTTGGACTCCGACGGAGACAGCAGATCCCGCGCGACTTCGCGAAGGGTCTCCGGCTCGAATGGCTTGACCAGGTAGGCGTCGGCTCCGAGACCCAGGCCCTTGTCTCGATCGCGCTCAGAACCTTCGGTAGAAACAATGATCAAGGGGATGGAGGAATACTTCTCGTTTCTCTTTACGAACGAAACGAGTTCGAGCCCGTTGATGTCCGGCATGTTGATGTCGGTCACGACCAGGTCGTAGTCTTCTCGCGGTAGCAGGCGCAGGGCCTCGAAACCGCTCGCCGCCTCGGTCACCTTCACGTCGTCGCCCAATTCCTCGAGCGTAGCCGCGAGCAGCGACCGCATGGTCGCAGAATCCTCGACGATTAGAATGCGTTGCACAGCCTTCCCTCCCGACGCGAGTTGCGCCTACACGGAACGCTGATATATATCGGCGGTCATTTAGCTTTCTTTAGATGGGAGCCGGACTTCCAGAGCTTCTAGCGAAGCGCTGACCGACGAATCTGCAGCGGAATTCTGAACCCTTTCGGGCTCGCGTCGGGGATTGGACGCAGTTGAACCGTCGCGTCCCAACGGAAATCGCGACTCAGCGCTCTTCTTCGACTTCCGCCAGGGCTCGTTCGAGGACGGCGCGATCGAGGGCGAGTCCGGCGTGATGCAAGACCACCTCGAGCGCACTCGTATCCCCGGGATCTTGTCCGTCCGGGCCTTTGTCTGCATAGAGCAAAGCCACGACTTGCTCGGCACTCACGATGGGTGCGATGTAGGCAATTCTCTCGGGCACACTACCGAGTAACTCGCACAGCCGCCGATCCCCGGCGTTGCGGGCCCCGAACCGGACCGGACTCCCGCTCTCGATCACTTCGGAGAACCAGCTCAGATCCGAGCGCTCGAACCGAAGTGCCCTCATCTCGACGTCGTTCGGGCCTCCGTTTGCGTCAATACCGTGCTGAGCCATGCCGAGAATCTGTTCGCCGCGAACCATGAACATTGCCACACGCTCGAAGGATTCGGCCGCGAAGCGAATCACCATGGGCAGAATCTCGCCGCGGTTGGAGGCGTCGCTCAGGGATTGGGTTGCAGCTTTGAGCCATCCGAGATCCTCTGTCGGCGCCGTAGCACTTCGAACTTCGACCGATGCAGCCTGGGACGTGCCGCCCGGCCGTCTCCCTGCGGAAAGTCGAGCCAACTCTTCCCGCAAGGTGAGGGTGAGTTGCAGCGCCAGCGGCTGTTCCGGCGAGTTCGAGGCTGCGAGCGCGCGCCCGGATGGATGCAGGACCGTCGGAAGATCAACGGGGAGCGAGGCGGAAAGCGCCTCGTCGTCTGACGGAACCAGCCACGCGATGGGCATGCGAGGCGCCTGCGCTCGAAGTCTGCGCACGTAGTCGGCGGCGTCCACGATGCCACTCAGAGGGTTGCCCTCGATCCGGGGAGAGATCAGTAGGATGGGCGCCTGGGCGCGCGCCAGATATTGACGAATACGACCGAGACCTTCCTGGGATCGCTGAAACACGTGAACGCTCGCGCAACTCTTCGCGAGTGTCGTGCGGACCCATTCGAGTACGGACAGAGATGCATCGATGACGATCACCGGCGGAAGCACCGTGTCCCCGGGCGTCTCTTCGACTTCTGGACCCGGCGCGATGCGCTCTGCGACCGCGCTCGCCAGGGTATTTACCGGGCTTTCCGAAACCTCGTCCTCGATCATCACGCCATCGATCTCCGAGACGGTCGATACGTCGTCGCTCGACGCGGAGGCATCTTTCGCGTCCGCAACGCCAAACATTTCTTGTGCGGAGAGGTCGAGATCCAGCTCGGTCTCGGCGGCTTCCCCGGCCTCGGACGCTTGGGAATCGTCGGACTCTCGTGCATCGCCGCGCGCCGATTCGTCCCAAATGCGTACACTCTCCATCGCCATGTACTGGGTATTGATCCCGGTCTCGAGGGCCATCTCGCTGCTCAGAAACTCGTCCTCGGCACCGACGTCAAAGCTGAACTCACCGGAGGACCAGGAAAACATCCTGCCGACGGCTTTTTCTGCGCACTCGCGTCGCAGGGAATCGATGCGTTCGAGGCTCACAATGTCGAGGTTGGCCAACACGGTCGAAAGGGCAGCGCCGGACTCTCGCGCAGACTTCGTCGCGGACTCGAATTCGGGTCCGCTGACGAATCCACCGGCGACGAGCAAGCCCCGGAGATCGTCTGGACCGCCCTTCACCCTGGCGAGTCGGACCATGCCGTTTTGAAAAACGATCCGCCCCTCTTCTCGATCGCCGTGGATGCTGAGCACACCCGACTTCTGAGAGAGATGAATTATTTGAAGGATGTCTCCTAGACCAAGGTCTTCGAGACTTCCGATCAAGCTCATTGCGCACTCCGGCTCGCTCTACAACAAAACAGCCCATCGAACTCAGCGGGAACGACAACCCGTCCAGATCCTTCAGCCCATGCGCAACGAGAACGCCTCGGCCGAATGATCCACGCCGACTTCCGGGACTGAGAATGACAGTCCCCTCGGTGAAGATCGGCCGAACGAGGGGAGACTTGAATCGACTCCGCGGGGGCGAGCCGGATCGCAAACCCCCAATTGCCCTTTTACACGCGAGGGCTTCGCCCGGGCGCTGCCGGTGGCTGAGAATTTTCGGGGTTGGCGCGGGATGAGGATGACCCCGCGGATCTCCGCTGAAAGCGGAGTTTCGGGGCTGCAACGGTGCCGAGGTAGGCCGTAATCGCCTGGGCACCGCGATTCATTTCGCTGGGGGGAAGCACGATTCGCAGCCGCAGGCTGGCTGCCGAGTCCTCGAAACCCGCGATCGCTCCAGCCACAATGGCTTCGGCGCAGCGCGGAAACTCGTCCCCGGCGATCCCCAGCGGAGCCATGGCGAGGGAGGGCGAGGCGAGCGCCGTCGCGCGCGAAACGGCTTGTTGAACACTCCTGGCGACCAGAGCCAGCTTGTACTTCGAACGGGCGCCCAGCCCGAGCACCATCACTCTGTGGGCCCGCAATTGCCCCGTGGACGGAATCAGCAGCGCTTCGTCCCGGGAACCACGGATTCTTCCCGCCAACAGTTGATCCGAAACCAGCCCGCACAAACGCCAGTCGACGCGACCTGCACCGCCGCGCAGGGGAAACTCGTCGCTGAATATGCCTGCGATCACGAGATCGACCGCGCTCTTCTCGAGGGTCTCGGATCCGAGTTCAAGATCGAGGATTCCAGTCATTCGAACTCCTCTGTGCGCACCTTTCTAGCCACCGCGTCCAACACTCCGTTGACGAAGGGCGGTGACTCGTCACTGCCAAAGCGCCGCGCCAACTCGACGGCCTCATCGAGCACGATTGCCGTTGCCGTTTTGGTGTGGGCGAGTTCGAAGGTAGCCAGCCGCAGTATATTGCGATCGACGACGGCCATGCGCGAAATTCGCCAATTCTTTGCGTGGCTTGCGACAATTTCGTCCAGCCCTGCGCAGCGCTCGACCACCTGGACTACAAGATCCCGGGCAAACTCCTGAGCGGCATGGGGCATCTCGAAATTTTCCGCGACCCCCTCGAACACCTCGAGCGCGTTGGCTTTGGGGGCCCTCGGGTCCGGACAAGGAGTCGGATCGGGTTGCGGCTCCACACCGTCCTGCGAGACCGCTCGTCGTTTCGGCCGCTGTTGGAGATCCACCGCGAACAGTGTCTGCAGGGCAACCTCTCGCGCCCGATGGCGGGCTCCCGAAGGCGAACTCGATCGGGAGGTCATGAGTCTTCCGGCCTGGGCGCCTTGGCGAGCATGGGGCAGAGATTTGCCATTTCGATCGCGGCCCGGGTCACGTCTGCGCCCTTGTTTCCTTCACTGCCGCCCGCGCGGTCCATCGCCTGGTCGATGTCGTTTACGGTGAGGACTCCAAAGGCCACAGGAACTCCGGTGTCGCGCATCACTTCACGCACGCCATCCGTCACCCCGTTGCACACGTAGTCGAAGTGCGGTGTGCCTCCGCGAATCACCGAGCCAAGGGTGACGACCGCGTTGTAGCGGCCGCTCTCTGCCAGCATTCGCGCAGCCTGGGGAATCTCGAAGGCCCCGGGAACCCACGCGACGTGGAGGTCCGCAAGCCGCCCCCCGAGTTCGCAGAATGTCTCACTGCAGCCCTGCAGCAGCCGAGTGCTGATCAGGTGGTTGAAACGCGCGACCACGACCGCGAGCTGCAAGCCCGTGGCATCGAGGCTGACGGGATAGATCTTCATGTCCACACCTTCACCTACCCCTTCACCTACACCTTCGCCCTAGCTACCCGCGCCCGGATATGGAGGTCTTCTCCTCGCCTTCGCACGACCACGTCCTCGAGGGCGATCGCGTCGCGCAAGCGAGCGAGCGAAAGTTCTGCCAGCGCCGACTTGCCGTCCGAGCCGATCAGGATCGGAGCCTGGATCCAGTGTATCTCGTCTACTCGATTGGCGCGGAGTAGTGCTGCGGCCAGCCCCCCTCCCCCTTCGACCAGGATCGTCGTGAGCCCCGCCTCTCCCAGGCGATCCAACGCCGCACCCAGGTCGAGATGGCGGCCGGCCGCCGCCACATGGATCAGTCGCGCCCCGGTCTTGGCGATCGCCGCGCGGCCCTGCGCTCGCGCGCGGCACAACACCCAGGTCTCGAAATCGGCCGATTCTCGCCGGGGGCTCGGCAGCAGTCCCGCGTAGAGCTTCGCTTTGGGAGAGACTCGAAGGCCCGAATCGACGAGCACCCGAATCGGCCGATGAACCACCCGCCCCCGCAGCCGGGCCGACAACTCGGGATCATCCGCAAGTACGGTCCCGGACCCGACCATCACGGCGTCACTCTGGGACCTCATGCGGTGAACCCACTCGCGAGAGGCGCTTCCGGTAACCCAGCGCGATTCCCCTTTGGCGGTGGCGATTCGACCATCGAGGCTGGTGGCCAACTTCAACGTGACGAAAGGACGCTTCTGGGTACACAGCGAAAAGAACCCCCGGTGATGCTCCCGGCAGAGGGTCTCGAGCACACCGACCTCGACGTCGACTCCCGCGCGGCGCAGTTTCGAGATGCCGCGTCCCCGCACCCGTGGGTCGGGATCTCGGCAGCCCACAACAACCTTGCGAATACCCGCGGCGAGGATGGCTTCGGTGCAGGGCCCGGTCTGGCCGGTGTGGCAACAGGGTTCGAGGGTGACGACGAGGGTGGCGCCGCGCACCGCTTTTGCACCCGCGCGTCGGGTGGCTGCAGCGAGGGCCATGACTTCGGCGTGGGCACCTCCGGGAGGTTGCGTGGCGCCGCGGCCCAGCACCTTGGCGCCGCGAACCACGACTGCGCCGACTGCGGGCTTGGGAAAGGTGCGTCCGGCCGAAGGCCTTGCCTTTGCAAGGGCCAATCGCATCGCCACCTCGCCTTTCATGGCCCTCCGTCCTCCCCCGAATCCAGACCGGCGAAGAACGCAATGTAGTCCTCCCCGCTCTCGAAGTTCTTGTACACCGAGGCAAACCGAACGGCGGCGAGGTGGTCGAGTTCAATCAAGCCGCGCATGGTTTGGTCGCCGATTTCTCGGCTCGCGATTTCTTTTTCACCGCTCTCGTGAACCGACCGCTCGATGGCATCGAGCAGAATCTCGATCGCGTCTGCGCTTACGGGTCGTTTCACACAGGCGGCTTCGATGCCCCCGCGCAGCTTTGCGCGGTCGTAGTCTTCCCGGCGAGCATCTCGCTTGATCACCCTGGGCAACACGGTTTCAAGGCGTTCCCGGGTCGTGAAACGTCGACCGCACTCGGCACATTCGCGCCGCCGACGAATTTCTTCGCCGTCCTTCGCGAGGCGGGTATCGATGACTTTGTTCTCTTCGTCCGCGCAAAATGGGCAGCGCACAGATCAGTCCCTGTCGTTCCAGCGCTCCTCGTAGAGCGGAAACTCGCGGCACAGGCCTTCGACTTCAGCGCGAACCTGGTCGAGGACGTCGACATCACCGGGGCGTTCGAGCACGCGCGAGGTCAAGGCCGCGATGCGCACCATTTCCTTCTCCTTCATGCCTCGGGTCGTCACGGCCGGAGTTCCGATGCGTATGCCCGACGTAACCGTCGGCTTGCGCGGGTCGAAGGGCACCATGTTCTTGTTGGCGGTGATGCCGGCGCGGTCCAGCGCAATTTGAGCGGCCTTGCCGGTGGTGTCCCGGTCGACGAGCGAAAGCAAAAAGAGGTGATTGTCCGTGCCCCCGGAGACTACCGCCAAGCCTTGCTCGATGAACTCTTCTGCCATCACCTTGGCATTCGCAACGATCTGCTGGCAATAGGTCTTGAAGCCCGGTGCCAGCGCTTCCCGGAAGGCGACGGCCTTGCCGGCGATCACGTGCATCAACGGACCGCCCTGATTGCCGGGAAAAATCGCGCTATCGATCTTCTTCTTCCATGCTTCGTCGCACAGGATCATCCCACCGCGCGGGCCGCGCAGGGTCTTGTGGGTCGTGGTCGTCACGATTTGGGCGATGCCGATCGGGCTGGGATGAACCCCCGTCGCCACCAGACCCGCAATGTGTGCGATGTCTGCGAAAAGGACGGCCCCAACCTCGTCCGCGATTTCTCGAAAGGCCGCAAAATCGATCACGCGAGAGTACGCCGTCGCTCCGCACTGGATCAGTTTTGGCCGATGTTCGAGGGCCAGCTTTCGCACGTTGTCGAT
>Ga0114950_10002198_pt1 | contig 14934 bp, 13 predicted proteins | sample N075metaG_FD_83503 | JGI IMG/M metagenome (GOLD analysis project Ga0114950, IMG submission 83503) | Deep subsurface microbial communities from Kermadec Trench to uncover new lineages of life (NeLLi) - N075 metaG | ecosystem: Environmental > Aquatic > Marine > Ocean trench > Sediment | place... | reverse complement strand
GAATGCTTGACTCCCGGCAATCTCTTCTGCCATATCAATATCCACATACGGGTCATCAAACAAGCCAAGTCTGAATTTATCGCGCATGATTCTTCGAATCGAAACATCGATTCTATCCTCAGACAGTTGCCCTGATTGTACCAGTTCAACAATTAATTCAGGGATGCTTTCGCCACCAAATTGGTCACAACCGGCATCAATTACTTTTTTCACTCTTTCAATTGGAGACAATCCCTCGACACCCCAGGCTTTTCCTGCTCCCATGAATGTATCAGATATAATGTTCCAGTCCGTGCACACAACACCATCGAAACCCAGGGAGTCCCGCAACAGGGTAGTGATCACAGACTTATTAAATGCAAACGCCACATCTTCATCGGTTTGGCCTACCGGTATTCCATAATACGGCATAATTTGAGCCGTATTGGCTTTAAAAGCACCTTCCACGAAAGGGATCACGTGGTAGTCAAAGTTATCGCCAGGATATACCTGATCCTTGCCATACGGAAAGTGAGGATCATCACCATCTTTTTGGGGCCCTCCTCCGGAAAAATGTTTGGTCATACAGGCAACACTGTTTGTTCCCAGTGAATCACCCTGAAACCCAAGCACATAAGCCTTCGTCATCATGGCCGAAAGATTGGCATCTTCTCCAAATGTGCCATTGGTTCTGCCCCATCGGGGTTCAGTAGATAAATCTGCCATTGGATGAAGTGCAAGACGTATCCCAACAGATAAGTATTCTTGTCTTGCAACATCACCAAAAGTCCTCACCAGGACAGTGTCCCTTGTAGCCGCCAGGCCGAGTGAACTAGGCCATTGAGAGAACGAAGGTGTAGTAAGTGCAGCACCAGGGTTATTTTCTGTACCGTGTCGGGGATCCGAAGCGATGGTTATTGGAATGCCTAGTCGCGTTCTCTCAGCCAGTGTCTGAATATTGTTGTTATATGTTGCAAGCACTTTTGCTTCATGTGAACTAAGAATATTGAACGAGTTCATTTTTTGCCTGGCGATCATTTCAGAATTGGATGGCAAAGCAAATGCCATCATAAGATCAATTGGATTTGTACTGAAAAATGGTGTTTCCAATGGCTCACCTTCGGGGGTCATTCCAATCAGGTTTACAAACATGGTTCCTGCTTTTTCCTCCATGTTCATCAAACTTATGAGGTCATCAATTCTTGATTCAATGTCAACCCTTGAATCTTCGTAGTTATCAAGTTTTCCATTTTTGTTTAAATCACGAAAACTGAATCCTTCAACTTCAAGAACTGGAGCTTCATCTCCAAGCAACGCCATGTTATCATTTGATGCCGATGATTTATTGATATAAATCACTGCCAAAGTAATCAACACTAGTATTAAAAATGACCCAATTATTATCCCTAAAATCTTTGCTATCTTTTTCACAGTCCGTTTACTTTCTACTGAATCGAGATGCAAATTACAATTTAAACTCTTATTGTGTATTATATACACAATAAAATTTATCTTCGTTGTATGTTAACTAAGAAACAGTTTGCAGCCCTGGAAAAGGAGAGCAGGAACTGGCTTCCCGGTCATTCCATTGATTGTGTTGTATTGGGATTTGATGGCAAACTCAGAGTGTTGTTATTGAAAAGAGTCCATTCTGATAAGTGGGCATTACCGGGGGGATTTATAAACAAAAATGAGCACCTGGATGATGCTGCCCGACGCGCTTTAAAAGATCGAACTGGACTAAAAACTATCTACTTAAGCCAGTTTCATACATTTGGTGCCTTCGAACGACGTGGAAAAACGGAGGTAGATAAAACAATTCAACAACTGGTTTCCCTTAATCAACATTTGGCAAATTGGTTTTCTCAGCGTTTCCTGACCACCGGGTACTTTGCCTTTGCTGAAATTAACAAAGCACACCCGGAGCCTGATTTCTTAAGTGAAAAGTGTGAATGGGTTGATCTCGAAAAAATCCCAGAACTTATCTTTGATCATCGTGACATCATTCAAAAATCATTGGATTACATCCGGTTGAGGATAAACTTCCTTCCATTTGGTAAAACACTTCTAGGTAAAAAATTCACCATGTCGGAACTACAGAAATTGTACGAGTCCATTTTAAATAAAGAGCTTGACAGGGGAAATTTTCAAAAGAAGATCCTAAAAATGAATTTCCTCTATCGACACGATAAGCTGTTGACAGGAGCTGCTAATAAAGCCCCATACCTGTACAGTTTCAACAAGAAAAGATACGATGAACTCACAAAAGAAGGAATTGGCTATATATAATTAAACCAATTCAATTTCTTCCATCTCTTTGTTAAGAAACTTGTATTCTGTAACCGGCAGAGATGAATCTTCAATCAGGTTGACCCACTTATTGTATTTAAAAAACCACTTCATTCGACGATTCCGCCAGCCTTTAGTAAAATAGGCAAATAAATACGGGTGCAATACGATCGAGAGTTTTTGTTCATTTTGCTTTGTTAATACAAAGTCAAGGTTCTCCTCTATGCTGTCGGCAACCAGAATCGAGGCGGTTATTTTACCGGTTCCGGAGCAAGTCGGACATACTTCCTGCGTAGAGATTTTCATTTCCGGGCGCACGCGTTGACGCGTTATCTGCATCAAACCAAATTTAGAAAGAGGCAAGACAGTAAATTTTGATCTGTCTTTTTCCATTTCTTCCTTCATCAACTTGAAGAGCATCTTTTTGTTTTCAGGATTTCTCATATCAATGAAATCCACAACGATGATACCGCCCATGTCGCGCACCCCGAAGCTGCCTTGCAACTTCTTTTGCTGATTCCAGGTTAACAGAAAGTGCAGTTGTTTCCTGGCTCTCTTCCCTGTTTGATTTATTTCCGCTATTTACATCAATTACGTGGAGTGCTTCGGTATGTTCTATTATCAAATAACCTCCTCCTTTCAGGCTCACTGAACTGCCAAAAAGAGACTTTATTTGCTTTTCAATTCCAAAAGATTCAAAAATCTTCGGTTTTCCGTTGTACAGTTTGACGATGCTCTCCTTCTCCGGAGCTATCTTATGAATGTAGCTCTTTATATCATCGAAAATCTTCTGATCATCGACCATGATTGAATCGAAGGATTCGTTTAGTACATCGCGTAAAAGAGAGGTGGTTTTTCCTATTTCACCTATGACTACTTCAGGCGGTTTCGCAGTCCTGAGTTTGCGTACTCCCATCTTCCAGGAGTCGACCAGGTGTGTTAAATCCCGATCAAGGTCAGCAACTTCTTTGCCTTCTGCGACTGTTCGAATAATAACCCCAAAGCCTTCCGGTTTGATTGATGATACTAAACGAATAAGTCGTTTTCGTTCATCTGAACTACTTATTTTTTTTGATACATTAACTGATTTGGAAAAAGGAACCAGTATCAGGTATCTTCCTGCAATCGACAACTCACATGACAATCGGGGGCCTTTAGTAGATATCGGCTCTTTAACAACCTGAACAAGTACCCGTTGATTTTTGGAAAGAACTTGATTGATCTTTCCCATTTTGTCAATCTCGGGCTCAAATTTGTGTTTGCCCAGGTCACTTGTAGATTTTCTGTTAGACTGAACCCGTTTTGTAAAGCTTATAACGGAACGAACATTTGGTCCCATATCCAGGTAATGCAGAAAAGCATCTTTCTCATATCCGAGGTCAATAAACGCTGCATTTAATCCTGGAACCACTTTTCTAACGGTTCCAATGTAAATATCACCTACATTAAACTGCTTATCAGTTTGTTCCTGATGATATTCTACGAGTTTTTTATCTTCTAGAAGGGCTATCCGACTTCCATTCTGAGTTGAATTAATAATTAATTCGTTACTCAAAATTGAAAAATTTTAGTTAATCCCTTAAGAAATGGGCGGGTGTAACCCCATCCCACTATTTCTTCTTATGTCTGTTTTTTCTAAGTCGCTTCTTCCTCTTATGTGTAGCGATCTTATGTCTTTTTCTTTTTTTACCGCAAGGCATAATCAATACATTTATTATTCTAGTTTCTTTGTTCCCTTTGTTGTCTAGTTCGTAAGCAAGGCATGCCTGCGCCTCCCCTCCCCACCAGTGTCACTTGCTGAATCAGGTGTGATCTCCAGTTCTAATCGTTAATGGCGCTTTCTTTTGTTTGAGACAATTCAAACGTCGCTAAAGCAAGGCCGGCTCTTCTTTTTGAAGATGGCTCCAGATCAACAGCAATTTCAAAGTACTTCGCGGAACTATCGTACTGATTTTCCAATAAATACGCTTCCGCCAAAGAGTCTGCAAAGATAGCAGAATTTTTATTAATCGCATCATCACTCAAATGTGCTTTCCAACTTTGAAATTTTCCTTGCTGGCTCGAATCCTGGTCAAAACCTTTTTGAGTTTCAGAGCGATTATACGATTCAGAATCGGGTAGGTAAAATATTAAAATCAGTAATGCTATAAATGAGCCAAGCATTACCAATCTTAAACGTCTTGTTTTTTTCAAAGACCTAAAATTCTAACTAGCTAACTCCAGTACTCGCTCGCTATTTTTAATCTTCTCAACAAATACTTTTGAAGGCTTGAAACTAGGAATAAAGTGTTCGTCAATAATTATCGCTGTATTCTTAGAGATATTTCTTGCCACCTTTTTCGCTCTTTTCTTGTTTACAAAACTTCCAAACCCACGAACGTAAACATTGTTTCCGTCCGCCATCGAATTCTTGATAACACTAAAAAAAGCTTCTACTGTTGCCGATACATCTGTCTTGTCAATTCCGGTCTGTTCTGAGATTTGAGTTATTACGTCTGCTTTAGTCACTTCTAAAAAAATTTAAATCCAACAATGTCTAATGTCCTCTGCTCCAGTTAATTTTGTTCAAAAGTAATTAGAATGTTTATATTTTAAAATAATTCCCCAAAAAATTTGTTGCACTTTTCACTATACATTATACTGAATTTTTTTCAAAATATCCAAATTGACTCCATTAAACAATGTTTTAATCGAATGGTATCAGAATAATAAACGGGATTTATCCATTCGCAAAACCCATAATCCATACAAAATATGGCTTTCTGAAGTCATTTTGCAACAAACCAGAATGGATCAGGGAATTCCGTATTATGATCGTTTTGTCAAAGCGTTTCCAAATGTGAAGTCACTGGCATTAGCGGATGAAAAAGAGGTGCTTCGATTGTGGCAGGGGTTGGGTTACTACTCACGCGCTCGAAATCTTCATAAAACCGCGAAAATCATAAGTAACGACTTTGATGGTGTATTTCCTGAAACTTCAAAAGAGCTCGTTCTGCTGCCCGGAGTTGGCCCCTACACTGCAGCAGCCATCGCTTCTTTTTCTTACCGGGAAGTCGTCGCTGTTGTTGATGGCAATGTTCTACGGCTAATGGCACGTTTGTATGCCATTGAGGACGATATCCGCGCTGTGAAAACACAGAACCGAATTCGTGAATTAGCCAGCCAGTACATCGACAAATCCAGGCCCGACCTGTACAATCATGCGATTATGGATTTTGGATCCATGGTCTGCACACCAAAACCAGACTGCGAGCAGTGTCCGCTAAATACACGTTGTTTATCATTTTTAAATGGCCTTCAAGAGCAAATACCATTCAAATCTCCTTCGAAGAAACAACGTCACCGGTATTTCACCTATCTTATTTTTAAAAACCATGATACTCTGGCCATGAAACAAAGGAGTACTTCAGATATATGGGCAAACCTCTATGATTTCTATTTATTGGAATCAGATTGCCTGGACGAAATGCATACCATTGAAGATCCTGCGCTCGATGAGATCGAGGTTAAAAATGTTCAACAAAGTACTGATTACAAACACGTATTAAGCCATCAAATTATACATGCACGATTTATTCTGATTGAAACAGCTCATTTGGTCAAAATACCTAACCTTACCTATTATTCAGAAGAAGAAATTCTAAATTTGCCAAAGCCCGTTTTGATCGATAATTTTTTAACAGACTACTTTAATACGAGCACACAAAATGATAACTTTAAAGAATCCTGAAAATAATTAATTAAGAGCCATGAGCGGAGTAAACAAAGTGATTTTAGTAGGCAACCTTGGTAAAGACCCTGAAGTTCGGCATTTGGAAAGCGGTGTGGCAGTTGCTTCATTTTCCCTGGCAACATCTGAAAGCTATAAAGACAGAAATTCGGGAGAGAGAAAAACTGTGACTGAGTGGCACAATGTTGTTTTATGGAGAGGACTTGCTGAAATCGCCGAAAAATATTTACACAAAGGTGATCAGGTTTATATTGAAGGCAGGTTGAGAACTCGCTCCTGGGAAGGTGAAAACGGTACCAGGTACACCACAGAAATTATCTGTGACAATATGACCATGCTCGGAAATAGAAAATCCGGTGAAGGGGAATTCCAGGCACCTCCTGATCCAAAAGCGGCTGAATCAGTCCCTCCTGATCCAAAAGCGGCTGAATCAGATCCGCCTGTTCCCCCCGCAGCTGATAAGATTCCAGAGAAAATACAGGCTGAAGAACCGGATGATTTGCCCTTCTAGCTGAAAACCACGTACTTTGTACTTTACTGAACTCGATTTATCGTATTGGAAGCAAGCATAGACGAACCTCCCAGTTATATTTTATCTATCATTTTCGGCTCAACCGTAACTTACTTTACTCTAAGTGGTTTAATCCTTCTTGTATTATTGGTGCTGTCAGCATTGATCTCTGGCTCAGAAGTTGCCTTCTTTTCCCTTAAAAAGAGTGATCTTGAAATTGACCCGTCGGACAAAAAGAGTGACAAGGTCCTTATGAAGTTACTCGAATCTCCCAAGAACCTGCTTGCCACCATCCTGATCCTTAACAACACGGTCAATGTTGCTATGGTTACGTTGGCTACATTTATGACATGGAGAATGGTAGGGACTCAGTCTCCAGAAGGAAAAATTCTTGCTACATTGACCATCGTTGTTACATTCATGATCGTTTTTTTTGGGGAGGTTATTCCAAAAGTATATGCCTCTCAAAACAATTTACGTTTTGCCAGATTTATGGCTCCGGGCCTGTCATTTTTCCATATTTTACTGAAACCTCTTTCGTATCTTCTTTTAACCTTTTCCAATTTCTTCGAGAAAAGGATCGAAAGTAAAGGATACCAGGTTACGCTGGAAGAATTAAACAAAGCCCTGGATATTACGGCTGATAATGATACTACCAAGGAAGAAAAAGAGATAATTAAGGGTATCATGACTTTTGGTACAATTTCAGTAAGGCAGGTGATGCGTTCGAGAATTGATATTGAAGCGGCAGAGATTACAGACAATTTTCATAAACTCATGGACATGGTGAATAAATTTGGTTATTCACGAATACCCGTGTTCAAGGAATCCCTTGATAAAATACAAGGCATACTTTATGTCAAAGATTTGTTACCTCATCTGGATGAAGATGAGCATTTCCAGTGGCAAAGACTTCTCAGGCCTAGCTATTTTATACCTGAAAACAAAAAGATAGATATCCTCTTGAAAGATTTCCAGGAGAAACGCGTACACATCGCCATTGTGGTGGATGAGTACGGTGGTACATCGGGTTTAATCACACTGGAAGATGTAATTGAAGAAATAGTAGGAGAAATTGAGGATGAATTTGATGTAGAAGAAATATCATTCAGGCAAATCAATACTAAGACATTTTTATTTGAAGGAAAGACTTCACTGAATGATTTTTGTAAAGTTGTGGGAGATGACCCCCTGGTATTTGAAGATGTAAAAGGGGAAAGTGAATCCCTTGGTGGCTTACTTCTTGAAATTAATAAAGTTCTGCCAAAGAATGGGGAAGAAATAACCTTCAAAAAATACACGTTTATGGTTATGGCTGTGGACAAACGAAGGATCAAGAAAATTAAGGTAACAATAAATGAATCGATTGATGAAAGTTCGGTTTAGCTGGATCTTGTTGCTTGCTTTTGTGGGATGTCGCCCCGATCTAAATCCTAAACCGGAAGGATATAACAGAATTGAATTACCAGAACACGGATATCAGATACTTCCAGATTCATTTCCATTTTCATTTGAATATTCGAAACATGCAAATCTACTTCCTGATTCTTCCTGGATGGCTGAACGATACTGGATTGATTTGTACTACCCAAAAATTGATGCAAGTATCACACTCTCATATAAACAGGTGTATCAAAGCACGGATACACTCAATGGCCTGCTAAAGGCTGCCTATCGGCTAACAGCAAAACACCAGATAAAAGCATCTTCCATACAAGAAATCATTATTAAGACTCCCTCAGGTAAAACAGCCGTTGTTTCAGAGCTTGAGGGTGAAGTACCCAGTCAATACCAATTTTTTATTACTGATTCTACCCATCACTTTTTAAGGGGAGCGCTGTATTTTAATACAGCAACTCAAAACGATTCTCTTGCACCATCCATAGAATATGTGAAGATTGATATTCTTCACATGTTGAACACCCTTAGCTGGAAGGCAGAGCTTGTAAAATGAATGGCTTTTTTGATACCAGAATAGAATTTCTAAAGGGAGTTGGTCCTGCAAAATCAGAGCTTCTAAACAAAGAGCTTGAAATATTTACTTATGGAGATCTTATTCAGCACTATCCATTTCGATACGAAGATCGAACCCGGTTCATTAAAGTTTCAGAATTAAATGATCAGCTTACACATGTTCAGATAAAAGGGTTTGTCATCAATGTTCAATTGATTGGATATGGTAGAAAAAAAAGACTTGTTGCTCAACTAAAAGATGACTCAGGAACCATTGAAATGGTGTGGTTCAAGGGAATTTCCTGGATTCAAAAAAAACTCCATCCGGGAGTAGAATACGTTGTATTTGGGAAACCAACACGCTATGGAAAGAGCAAATTGAATTTTGCACACCCCGAAATTGAACTTGTATCGCAGGGCCACGAAAAAGGTGGCTACCTTCAGCCTGTATATTCTACCACAGAAAAACTAAAGGCACGCTACCTTGATAGCAGAGCATTTGGAAAACTGCAAGCCACATTATTGAACGATGCAATTAATCACTTCAAAGAAACCCTGCCCGGCTACCTCAGAAAAACCTATTCTTTGATCGATAAGAAAATTGCAATGATTCAAATACACTATCCGGATAACTCCGACTCTTTAAAAAAAGCTCGATATCGGCTCAAGTTTGAGGAGTTGTTTTTTATTCAGCTTCGTTTACTGAAATTGAAACTTGCAAGGATCAATAAATTCAAGGGCATAATTTTTAATCAAACAGACCTGATCACCAAATTTTATAATGAGCAACTGCCCTTTGAATTAACAGATGCCCAAAAGAGAGTTATTAAGGAGATCTATCAAAATATGAGCTCAGGAAGTCAGATGAACCGGTTGCTTCAGGGTGATGTGGGTAGTGGTAAAACCATCGTCAGTTTTTTGTGTATGCTCCTGGCTCTAAATGGAGGTACGCAAGCCGCAATAATGGCCCCTACAGAAATTCTTGCTATCCAGCATTTCAACGGCTTAAGGCCTTTTACATCCTCCATGGGATTACAAATGGGATTATTGACGGGTTCAACAAAAACAAGCGAACGAAAAATCATACATCAAATGCTTCGTAATGGTGATATGCATATTATCGTTGGAACCCATGCACTACTGGAGGAAGTTGTCCAATTCAAGCGTTTAGGTCTTGCTGTAATTGATGAGCAGCATCGATTCGGAGTCGCACAACGATCGAAACTCTGGCAAAAGAACAAGGATATCTATCCCCATGTATTGGTAATGACGGCTACACCCATACCTCGTACACTTGCCATGACGCTGTATGGTGATTTAGATGTATCGGTAATCGATGAAATGCCAAAAGGAAGAATACCGATTAAAACAACCCATTATTACGATTCAAAACGCCTTGTCGTATTTGGATTTATTAAAAGTCAAATTGAAAAAGGCAGGCAGGTATATATTGTTTATCCCCTTATAGAAGAATCTGAAAAATCTGATCTGAAAGACTTGATGGATGGATATGAAAGCATCAAAAGGTCATTCCCGGAAGTGCCGTTGAGTATTGTTCATGGGAAAATGAAACCAGCTGCAAAAGAGTACGAGATGCAACGATTTGTTAAAGGTGAAACAAAGATCATGGTTGCAACCACGGTTATTGAAGTAGGTGTTGACGTATCCAATGCCACTGTAATGATCATAGAAAATTCAGAACGATTTGGGCTGGCTCAGTTGCACCAATTGCGAGGCAGAGTGGGCAGGGGTGTAGAGCAATCTTATTGCATCCTGATGACAGGAGTAAAAGTTTCGAGCGATGCCAAAGAACGAATCAACACCATGGTCAGGACGACCAATGGGTTTGAAATTGCCGACGTGGATTTAAAGTTAAGAGGACCTGGCGATTTGATGGGAACGCAACAATCAGGGGTACTGGATTTGCTGGTTGCTGATCTCTCAAAAGATGCTATTATTTTACAGACAGCGCGACAAGCCGCTACTGACATTCTCGAGAAAGATTCAATGCTGGTTAGTGATGAAAATCGGCCAATCAAAAATCATATAGAATCGCTCAAAAAGAGCGTCGTAAACTGGGGTCGAATAAGTTGATACAGTTATCGAAATGGTACTCTTATTCGACATTCACTGTTACATATGATATATTTACTCCATAAGGAATCTTATGAAGGCCTTCTTTCTAACCATCTTTTCACTTTTATTTCTATCACTTTATGCACAAGAGGGTGATTATTTTCTTAGCCATCATGTTCCTCCCGATGGAACCATTGATCATATAAATTTTGATATTCAGCAGGACGATGATGGCATAATGTGGATTGCCAATCGCAAAGGGGTCGTACAGTACGATGGTAAAAACTGGCATTTAATCCCAACACCGTCGGCTATCTTTCAGGTAATCCCAACACCTTACGGTATATATGCCTCCGGTCGAAATCTTATTGGTAAGATTGAAAAAACACAGAGTAGATTAAAATTTCAGTCATTATACGAAAGTGATTCCATAGATGACATGTTCAGCATGATTTTGGTGAATGAGGCGCTATATTTTTTAAGTGAACATCGCGTGATGATTATTCACCCAGGCAGTGACACTTTGGTTTCTTCAATCTATCGGAGAGATCTTGATTTTGTGGATGTATTTCAATACAAAAACATGGTCATACTAACCACCGAAAAAAATGGCAACTTTAAACTAACCGAAGACTTATCATCCATCGCTCCTTTTACCGATCTGGATCAAATTGGCTTCCTGGTTTCTTTGGAATCCAACGATGAAAATAACTATGCCGCTATTAACAGCGATGGGCAACTTTTCTATGTGCATGAACGGATCGACTCAATTAATATTGAAGATAATGCGTATTTGCGGAACACAAATCCAACGTCGCTATTGTGGGTAGATAATGAATTGATTGCTGTTTCTACCCTTTCAGGTGGGGTGATTTTTATAAATCGGTCAACAAGTGACTACAAAATCACAGATTATTTCTCAGGACTTCCTGAGAACCAAATTTTTGCGATGACAAAAGATTCTCAGAATGCAATTTGGGTTTCTCATGACTTCGGGTTTTCCAGGATTACGCCATTATTGCCTGTCAGAAACTACACGTCCATTCCGGGTATTGAGGGGAACATCCTTTCCATTCGAGATTACCGGGGTCAAATTTATGCAGGTACTTCTGTGGGTGTTTATACGTTGAAAGAGATCCCCGTTTATACGGAAACCATTAGTTATGAACGAGTAAGAAGTAAATCGAAAATTGCTGAAACGAATAAAAAGAGTAAAAAAGGATTATTTGGATTTCTAAAAAAACAGAAAACAAAATCAAGCCCAAAAAGTCAATCGTCGTTCGTAAAAAAAATCCACAGGGAGCTGAAAAGCATTCAATATGCGTTCTATAAGGTTTCATCAATCAAAGAAGAGACAAATCAGTTCATTCCACTCCAATCTGGTTTACTGGCTGCCGGGATTTCGGGCATTTATGAAATTAACGATACAACATCCAATGAGATTACCAACACGCCTGTTCGGTTTATCCACTACTCCCCCAACAATAAAATGTTGACAGCTTCTACTTATGATAATAGAATCCTTACTTTCAAAAAAGCGAAGGGCAAATGGATAAAGTCCGATGTACTTGATGGACTTGAAGATTTTGTAAGTCACATTACGGAATCAGGGAATGCCATGTGGTTAAGTGGGGCAGATTCAATCTATCGTGTAGAACTCACCTCAGGATTTGTGACCGATGTAGATGTATTTCAAATCGATAATCCGTATTTCGATAAAACCTACGCCATTGAGCACGAGGGACGAATGCTGTTTATCAACAATTCGGGATTTACATATTACGATGAAGAAAAAAGACAAATGCTCTTCGATTCTGTCCTGACTAAAACCATTGGAGTTCCACAGCGGATATTTATTGGTAATGACCAATCAGCTTGGATATTTAGTGGAGAAAAATGGCACACCCTGGGTTCAGACCTGCCTGTTCTTGATTTGAAATTTTTGAATGCGTTTCCCAATATAAGGCAACTGGAATACACACCTAAAGACTCTACCTATTGGGTTATTACATTTTCAAATGATATTTACGGAGTAAAGCCTATAAAAGATCCAGTCGGATCAATTTACAATGTGCTTTTGAAGGAGATCAGCAACAATGACCTTCCGCTTAATTATGAAGCCTCTTTTGACGTCCAGCAGGATGATAATAACCTTGTTTTCAGGTTTATCCAGCCTGACTATTCTGGAATGTTAGGTGTAGAATACAGGTATCGGCTAAATGGTCTTAATAATCAATGGAGTGCCTGGTCTGTTTCAAACAATAATTTGACATTCTCTTATTTGCCACCGGGTAAATACCAACTGGAACTTGAAACAAAAACCGCTTTGGGCCGGGTTGACAGCCACAAAAAAATTGAGTTCAAAATTGTACCTCCATATTGGAGACAGCCCTGGTTCTACGCGCTTGAAGTTTTGCTCTTTTCAACACTTCTCATTCTTTCCATTCGGTTAAACAGGGGAGCTCGCAAATATGGAATACTAAGCAGGCTTTTGGCTTTTCTTACCCTGATCCTTATTGTAGAATTCGTCCAGACCATTGCTGAATATAAATTTGAAACAGATAATTCACCGGTAATTGACTTTTTTATTCAAGTCAGTATAGCTTTACTGGTATTACCAGTTGAATCATTGTTGAGAAGAGCTATATTCAAAAAAGATCAAATTGAAAATTCCCTAAAACCTGATAAAAAATGAAAGTAATTAATTTTCTAATTGTCGTATTCACGATTTTAAGCTGTACAACTGCAGAGGTTGCTGAAGAGGTCGAAAATACCCCAGCAGCTGGATTCAATATGGAGGAATCCGATGCAAAAGCAATAGCAATAGCCGACCAGGTGATGGAAGCAATGGGAGGCCGTCGAAGCTGGGACAATACAAAATATATCTGCTGGAATTTCTTTGGAGCCCGCGAATTGATCTGGGACAAACATTCAGGAGATGTAAGAATTAACTCCATGAGGGATTCAAGCATTTACCTCATTAACATATTTAACAATTCCGGCCGTGTAATGCGAAAAGGAGTTGAGCTTACAGATCCTGATTCAATTCAGAAATATGTTGATCGAGGCAAACGAATTTGGATCAATGATTCTTACTGGCTGGTGATGCCGTACAAACTAAAAGATTCCGGAGTTACGCTCACATGGAAAAGAGAGGAAATGACTGAATCGGGGTTAAAAAGTGACGTTTTGCAACTTGAGTTTGAGAATGTTGGCGTCACGCCTGATAATTGGTATGAGGTGTGGGTGGATCAGGAATCACACCTGGTTCGTCAATGGGCCTATTATCGACATGATACCTTGCAGGAACCAGGATTTGTAAGGCCAATGGATGAATGGGAACAAAAAGGTAATATCCTGTTATCGGGTAACCGTGGAGATCGATCACTTACTGACATTATGGTTTTGGAATCTCTTCCTTCACATACATTTTCTTCTTTTGAGCCAGTGATACTGGTAAACAATTAATAATATTGTGCCTTTTAACCACCTTATACAAATGAAAACAATCTTTACCCTCACCCTTTTGTCCTTTTTAATTGCTTGCGACTCTAAAAAAAAATCTGTAGATAATGAAGAAGAGAAAACCGAATTACTTGGTACAGACGCTGAACTGGTAGATGGCCAGCGCGTATTTTTTAAAAACCTGACCGATGGAGAAGAAGTACATTCTCCTATTCATATCGAAATGGGAGTTGAAGGGATGGAAATTGAACCAGCGGGGGAGTTGGCCTACCACAAAGGCCATCACCATATTTTTGTAAATGACCAGTCGTTAAGCAAAGGAACAGTTGTACAAACGGATAGTACACACATTCATTTTGGAAAGGGTCAGGTTGAAGCTGATTTAGATTTACCTCCTGGTGATTACACCATCACCCTGCAATTTGCTGATGGGTTTCATCGTTCCTACGGAGCACAAATGAGTGAATCAATAAAGCTTACTGTGGTTAACGAATAATTCATGGGTGACCTGAAAATGGGACGAAAACTTTGGAATTATTTTGAGCGGAATAGTATCTATTTTCTTGCGATTGCCTTATTCCTTTTCATTTTCCTTCCACCTTTTCTAAAGGGTGAAAATGCTTTTCAGTATTCCATACTGATTCTTTCTTCCTTTATTATTGCCTTCGTAATACTAATTTTACCAAGCTCCGGGACTAAACGCTGGAATTGGATTCTGCTTTTCCTGCTGGTTATTCCCTGGTTGATGAATCTGGATTACTGGCTAACTACGGCTTTCCTGCTCTTTTTTACTTTAATTTATTCTATAACTTCTTACCGTATTATTAACATCGTGTTAAAAGAAGAAGAAGTTGATCTTCGAGTGGTTGTGGGCTCGGTTGTGGGGTATTTATTGATTGGTCTTTCTTTTACTTTTCTTTGTGCTCTCCTT
>Ga0114950_10002196_pt1 | contig 14940 bp, 17 predicted proteins | sample N075metaG_FD_83503 | JGI IMG/M metagenome (GOLD analysis project Ga0114950, IMG submission 83503) | Deep subsurface microbial communities from Kermadec Trench to uncover new lineages of life (NeLLi) - N075 metaG | ecosystem: Environmental > Aquatic > Marine > Ocean trench > Sediment | place... | reverse complement strand
GCGCCGTCCGAAATCGAGACACGTGGAGCGCGGATGTCGCCGTTGACCGTACCCGAGGGAGCGATCTCGACTTTGTCGTCCGCGGTGATGTTTCCGTTGACCGTTCCGACGACGTGGACGGTCTTGGCATGCACCTCCGCGTTGATCCGGCCATTCGCGCCGATCGTCAAGCTATGATCCTTGACGAAGATCTTGCCGTCGACCATGCCCTCGATGGTCAGGTCCTCGTTGCCGGTCAACTCACCCTTGATCTGCACCGATTGTCCAATATTCACGAGCTTCTCCATTCTTGTCTCCCGTCCGGGCGTTGCTGCCGGCGTGGTAGGCGGTTTTGCGTCGACAGGCCGATCGCTTGCCGCGCTTTCCGGTTCCGACTTCTGTCGCATCCAGGCCATGGGTCAGGCCTCCTCATTGGTTACCGGGAACCTGGCCGATCAGGTTCCCAGAGTTCTAAGCCCCCAGTGCCGGCTTAATCGTTGCGCATGCCGTCCGACAGATGTGACCGTCGTCGCCTGCTCGCCCCATCCGTCGACCCGTGCATGCGGCAACCTCGGCCGCACCGGATATCTTATATCTAATGCCTCAGCACGGACATGCAAGAAAGTGCGGACGGTCCTCGGCGGTCGAAGGAAAGCCGGTCTATACTCGTAATGAGATCTTACTCTGCAACATGATTGTTGCGTACTGGTGAGCGGATGCGACGATCGAACCTGGGGCTCCTCGCCGGGTTGACCGTCCTGGCCATGCTGATTCCGGCCGACGCCAGGAAAAAAACGCCGAAAGCGCCCGAGATGAAACAATGGATCGACGGTCCGATCCGTTACCTCACCGAAAAGCACGAAACGAAGACGTTCCGATCGCTGGAAACGGATGACGACCGGTTCCTCTTCATCGAGCGCTTCTGGGCGCGGCGTGACCCGCACCCGGAAACGATCACCAACGAGTACCGACAAATCTTCTGGGAGCGGGTGCGCGAGGCCAACGAACTGTTCATCGACAGCGCAGGGGACGGTTGGCACACCGATCGCGGCAAGATCCACATCCTGTACGGCCCGCCCACCGAAATCCAGGAAGACCTGGACTATCACGCCGATGACCCGACCAGCGTCGGCGGGATCATCCGCTGGATCTACGCCGGACGCGCCGGCGGACGGCGAGACGTCGCACCGGTCACGATCGTGCCGTTCGTGCGGGGACGCGGCGGAGAATACAGGGTTTCCTACGATCCCAAGCTTTCCAGTGTGTTCTTCAACCCGCGCGCCATGCAGGCGGACGGGGCCGACCTGGTCGAGCGCTGGATGGACGTCGTCGGCATGCCCGGACGCTCGGAGATGTCGGTCATGCTCGACCTCGGCAAACTCCAAGAAGTCCCGCCCCAGGCACAGTTGCTGCTCGAACGCATCGAGACGCGCGAGGCGTATCTCACGCACGAAGTGTCGGTCCGAGTGGATCGGTTCGGACATCCCGACCACCGCGGTGAGTGGCTGGTCTCGTTGACCGTCGATATTTCGTACACCGCGGGTCGCGACCTCCCGGCAGTGATCGCCCGCTTCCGCCCGCTTGCGGACCGCTCGTTGGGAGATGGCGCGAGCAGTTCGCAACGCGTGCTGGACGAAGCCTCGTTCAAGATCAACGAGCAGGACGGGTACCGTGCCGCGCAGGCGCGCATCCTCCTGCCACCCGGGGAGTACGAATTGACGGTCCTGGTGGCGGACCCGGACACCGCTCAAACCGGATTGCTTCGCCGCGAGTTGCGGCTCGGTCCGTTGAGCGACCGGTTCCGGTTCAGCGACATCGTGCTGGCGCACGATCTCGAGAGTCTGCGCTACCGCGCACTGACGTCCTATGACGAGCCGTACACGATCGGTCCGTTCCGGGTCGTGCCGAGATTTTCCTCGAACTACCGTCCGGGCGATACGATTCAGTTGTTCTACGAAGTCTACAAAGCCGAATTGCCGCTGGAAATCTCGTACCAGGTTCAGGGACGCGAAGACGACGGCAATTGGATCGACCTCGGTCTCGCGGCAGAGTCGGCGCAGGAGCACTACTCGCAAGCCTGGGCGCTGCCCACCTCCGAGCACTGGCCGCTGGGCGAGTACCGTGTACACGTCGAAGTTTCCGATGCCGACGGGAAACTGATCTCGACCAACGTCCCGTTCGAGTTGACCGCAGAGGTTCAGTCCCCGGAACAGGACGGCTTGGAGCGGGACAAGTAGGCGCGCATTACGCGCTCCAACCGAAGCGGCCGGGATGCATCGGGTTCGACCGATTCCGGGTCCGGCGCGACGGACCGGATTCTCCCGCCGACGGACTTGCAACCGGCGATGGGCCGCGTCTTGCCGACGGGTTTCCCGTCCGCCGTCACCAGGCGCACGGCCTCGATCCCCAACCCGGGGTGCGCCGCCGCGATCGAGACGGCCAGGCCGGGGACCACCTCGAATAGCGTGCGGCGCCAAGCATCGTCGTCCGCGGTCATCCTTAACTCCAGCACGCCGCGACGAATCCCCAGCGGGGTAGCCTTCGCGGCCAAGCGGGAGCCCGCGGCCTGCACCCAGGCCTGAAGCAGGCGTAGTTCGTCGGAACGTCGCAAAGACAGACCCAGCCGTTCGGTGGGGAGTTTGCCCAGAGAAACAAAACCTCTTTGGCGGAACCGTCGGGTCACGCCGTCTATTGTACCGTCGCTCGCCGACTCTCACCGCTGGCTCCCGTGGCGCAGAAAGAAAGCGCCGGACCGGAGCGAGAAAGACCGCCGCGAGGGAGTGGAGGCCTCGAGTTCGGAGGGAGGGGGACCACCTCTGACTCTCGCTCCGGTCCGGCGCGCGGCCCCCCCCCGGGGTCAAGGGGGGTTGCCGCATCCCGGGCCGTATTCCCGGTTCTGGGGTTCGATGGGATCCCGTTCGCAAGAGCCTTGCCATGCTTGATTTCCCAATCTTTCCCACCCACTGCCCCCTCCCGGAACCGCGTTTCGTAGTCTGTTGCGTAACTCCGGATCACCTATTCGTATACCCGATAGGGGTCAGGTCTCACATTTCAACATTCCAACACCTCGATTGCTTCGGAGCCACGCGACTCCGATTCAGTGCCTATTTTCAATGTTGAAATGTGAGACCTGACCCCTATCATGGTTGAGTACGTTCGCCGCCCGAGGAGTAGGTAGTGAAACATTGTGGGTTCCGTACCAGCTTCGGCGGCGTACTTTTCTGCCAGGACGAGGATTACCTGGAAGGTCTCTGCAAGTTTCACTACAGGGCGTTGCAGGCCGGGGAGATCAACGAGAACGGTGTGATCAACGAACGGATTTCGGATCAGATCCGGCGGCGCGAGATCAACTATCACGGGATCGAACCGGACGACGAGATCTACCTGGAAGACCGCAAGTAAGCTCGCCAACGGGCGACCGCACGATTGTGCTGCTCGAGCGTTTCGCTGAACGCATGCCCCGCGCGTCCGGGTAACGCCACGAAATACAACTCACGACTCTCGATGGGCTCAACTGCGGCGTCAAGACTGGCCTTGCCCGGGTTGGCGATCGGCCCGGGCGGAAGCCCGGGATAACGGTAGGTGTTGTAAGGCGAATCGAACTGCAGGTGCTTGGAGTAGAGCTTGTCGACCGGCCGCCCTTCCCGCTTGAGAGCGTAGCGGACGGTCGGATCGCACTGCAACGGTACGCGCCGCGCGAGCCGATTGTGAAACACCGCGGAGATGCGGCGGCGCTCGTCGGGCACCGAGGTTTCTTCCTCGATCAACGAAGCCAGCGTCACGGCTTCGCGGACCGTCAATCCGGCGACCTTGGCGCGCGCCGCATAGTCGTCCCCCACGGCCCGCTCGAACTGCCGAACCATTCGGTCGGCGATGGAGTCTGCTCCCGCGTCGCGGCTGAACCGGTAGGTATCGGGGAACAGGTACCCTTCCAGGTCCGTCGCGTCGGGATCGTGTTTGGCGATGCTCGAGGTCTGCGCGAACGCGGCGAGCAGCGTCTCGCTCCCGGCGAACCCCGCCGCTGCAACGAGATCGGCGACCTGTTCGAGATCCAGCCCCTCGGGCACGGTGACCTCGTGCAACAGTACGTCGCCCTCACGCAGCCGCGCCAGCACGTCCAGCGATCCGGACGGCTCGTGGAACCGGTACTCACCGGCTTGCAATTGGGCTCCCCCGCCGGTCCAGGACAGGTAGGCCCGCGCGATCCGCGGCCGCTCCAGCACGCGGGCCTCAGCCAGGCGCTTGAGCACCGCGCTGGCGCTCATCCCCGGTTCCAGCACGACATCGACATGGTCACCTGTCCAGCCGGCGTACCGTCGGTGAAGTTGGTGGACGAACCAGCCCGCCAGAGTTCCCCCGGCCAGGACCACCGTGAGGAGGCCGACGACGACGATCCGGATCAGACGCTGTTTCGTGGCTCTGGTCAATCCGATTCCGTTCGCTCGAACGCTTGCGCGTCCAGCCAGCTTTGCAGGATCAGCGCGGCCGCCAGCGAGTCGATCCGCTGCCGGCGTTTGGCCCGTCGCGCCTTCCCGGCGACCATGGTGCGTTCCGCTTGCACCGTGGTCAAGCGTTCGTCCCACAGTTCGATGCGGACGCCGGGAAGCCGGCGCGCGAGCCCCTCGGCCATTTCGCGCGAGGCGCGCGCCGCCGCCCCCTCCTCACCGGCGAGGGTCAACGGTAGGCCGATGACGACAGTCCGGACCTCGTGCTCGCGGACGCATTGGGAGAGGTTGTTGAGGTCGCGGCGGGACCCGACTCGCTCGAGATATTCGATCGGCTGGGCCGTGATGCCCAGTGGATCGGAAAGCGCCAGACCGATCCGCACGGTCCCGGGATCGATCCCGAGCGCCCGACCGTTCACCGCGACCCTTGGACGGTCTCCTGGTGCTTCACCTTGCCCAGGTAGGTGTAGTAGTTGAATTTGGGCGAGTGTTCGCGCGTGTGGCAGCCCGCGCAACTGGCGAGAGTGACCCTGCCGTAACCGCGGGTGGGCGCGGCCACGTGACTGCCCCCGGGGCCGTGACAGGCCTCGCAACCGACCGAGGCGAACTGCGGCGACCTCTTACGGTCGGTAAACCCACCGCGTTCTCCGAGTCCCGTGACATGGCACGAACGGCACTCGGCCCCGGCCCCCTCGGGATCGTTGTCGAGTGTTTCGAGCGCGTGCGCGTGCGCCGTGGCCTCCCAATGGTCGTAGGCCTCGGTATGGCAGGTCCGACACACCTGGTTGCCGGAGTAGAGCCCGACGCTCAACGGCGCGGTTTCCACGGTCTGCCGGCGCTGCGCCGGGCCGGCACTTGCCTGATCCGCTCTGGCGTGCGCCTCGTCCACGAACTCGAGCATGGCCGGCAAACCGGGGTATTGGTCACCCATCAAGTGGAGCCGCGATTGATAGTCGGTGATTTGTCCGTCGCGGCCGAGGAACACACGGGCGACACCCACACGCTTGCCCTGGTTGCCCGAGTAGATCAGGACGGTCTCGGCATGTTTTTCCGGTTGCGCGGTGTACAACCCGCCATAGGATCCGAGGATGAAATCGATCCCGGGGATGTCTTTCGCGAGGCGTGTGGCGTCGGCGCGATGCATCGCGGCGAGCAACACGATCAGGTCGACGTTTTCAGTGGCAAGTTGGGCGACCGCCGCACGCACCGGCTCGGCGGGATGCTCGATGGCCAGCGGCCGGCCCTCGGGACCGGGCTTCGAGAAGATGGGGTTGAAACGCAGGACACCGATCACGCCCACCCGCTTTGTTCGAGAACCGTCGGGGGACTGGATCTCGACGACTTCATACGTGGGAAACACCGGCTTGCGCGTCTGCTTGTCGACGATGTTGCTGGAAATGAACGCGAGTTCGGAGTCCTTGATGCGCGAGGCGAACGACTCCCAACCGAGGCGGATGTCGCGCCCGCCGACGTTGACGACCGTGTAGCCGATACGCCGCATCCCTTCGAGCAGGGCACGCGTGCGCACATCGCCTTGCGGCGTCGGGTTGTCGGAGAAGTTCCCCGAGTCGACCAGTAACATGGGAGTGCTCGGGAACTTCCGCTGGAACTCTTGAACGACCCAAGCCCTCCGGGCTAGGCCCCCTGCGGGAAACTTTTTTCAGCCGCAGGGATCGAGGTACCCGATCACGTCGCCGGTAAACACCAGCGCGACATCAGGCGGGGCACTGTCCGGGATCAGTCCCCCCGCCTCGGCGGTCGCCCCGCACAGCGCAACCAGACCTAGAACAACACAGCGCGTCCAAAGGCGAATTCGCATACTTCAAACTCCACACTTGGGTCGTGGACAGGATACTCATGGTTCGGCCTCAGCGGCGTTCGTGCAAGTAAAAGTGGTGTAACCGGACTTTTTTGCAATCATGTCCCCATGCACCTGTACCTCGCCTCCGCCTCGCCGAGACGCATGACACTGCTGCGCCAAGCGGGCTACCGACCCGAGCGTGTGGCCCAGGAGGCCTCCGAGGAACGACTGCCCGGGGAGACCCCGGAGGGCATGGTCCGTCGAGTGGCCCGCGAGAAGGCCCTCTGGGCCGTGCGCAAGCTGACTTCCGTGAAGATGCCCGGGATCGTGCTGGCAGCCGATACCGCGGTTGTCTTGGCTGGGGAAGTCCTGGGCAAGCCGGAATCCGCGGAGGTCGCTCGGGCGATGCTGCGGCGGCTGAGCGGCCGTCGCCACCGGGTCCTTACCGGCGTGGCCTTGGTCCGAAGCGACGACCGGCGCGAAGCCGGCGGCGTGGAAACGACGCACGTTGAATTCCGCGCCGTAAGTGAAAACGCCATCGACCGGTACGTGGCCGGTGGCTCGCCGCTCGACAAAGCCGGGGCCTACGGGATCCAAGATCTCGACGACACGTGGATCGCCGGAATCGACGGATTGCGCAGCAACGTCGTAGGGCTGCCGGTCGAACGTTTAGCCGACTGGATCTCGGCGCTTAAACCCCGGTCGTAGCCTAGATCAGTTGCTCGTACGCGGCGGCGTCCAACAATTGTTCGAGTTCCTCGGCCTTGGCGATCGTCATCTTGCAGTACCAGCCGGCGCCGCTGGGATCGGAGTTGACCGTCTCGGGTGCGCCCTCCAACCGCTGGTTGACCTCGAGGATCTGGCCTGAAATGGGCGCGAAGATCTCGGACACCGCCTTGACCGATTCAATCGTGCCCATCACTTCGTCTTTGACCAGTTCGGCGTTCACCTCGGGCAGCTCGACGTAGACGATGTCCCCCAGCTGATCCTGCGCGTAATGCGTGATCCCCACGGTGGCGACATCGCCCTCGACGAGGATCCATTCATGAGCTTTCGAATAACGGCGATCGGTCGGCACCATCGCAATGTCTCCTTAAGATCGGTTTCGTTGATAAAACGGCGTCTTGACCACCCGAGCCGGTTGCGCGCGCCCGCGCACATCGACTTCGAAGGTCGAACCCACGTCGCAGAATTCAAGTGGCAAGTAGGCCAATCCGATACGTTTGTCGAGGTAAGGCGCAAGAGTCCCGCTGGTCACCTTACCGGCCTTGCGGCCATCGACACAGGCATCATAACCGTGGCGCGCAATGGCGCGGCCCTCCATCTCGAACCCGATCAAGCGCCGTCGGATCCCCTCGGCCTTCTGACGCACCAGCGCTTCACGTCCGATGAAATCGCCTTTCTTGAACTTGACGATCCAGCCCAGGTCGGCCTCGAGCGCCGTGGTCGTGTCATCGATGTCGTTGCCATAAAGCGCCATCTTGGCCTCGAGACGCAGGGTGTCGCGCGCACCGAGCCCGGCAGGCACCAGCCCGTGGCCCGTGCCCCGTTCGATCAGCGCGTCCCAAACCTTCCCTGCACCGTCGGCGGGCAGGTAGAACTCGAACCCGTCCTCGCCGGTGTACCCGGTGCGGGACACCAGCGTATCCACCCCGGCCACCAGCGTCCGGGTGAACATGTAATAGCCGAGATCCGCGACGCGGTCCGCGGCAATCGGTTCGAGGATCGCCACCGCCTCGGGCCCTTGCAGCGCGAGCAGCGCCCAGGCCTCCGACTCGTCGGTCAACTCGGCGTCGAAACGGTGGAGGTGGTCGTGCATCCAGGCCAGGTCCTTGCCGACGTTGGCCGCGTTGAGCACGAGAAGAAACTCGTTCTCGTCCAACCGATAGATCAGCAGATCGTCGTGGAAACACCCGCTAGGCGTCATCAACCCGGTGTAGTGAGCGCGGCCGATCTTCAGTGTGGCCACGTTGTTGCAAGTCAGGTACTGCAGGAACTCGCAGGCCTGCGAGCCGCGCACACGGGCCTCGCCCATGTGGCTGACGTCGAACAGACCGGCACGTTTGCGCACGGCCATGTGCTCGTCGATGAGGCCGCTGTACTGCACCGGCATGTCCCACCCGGCGAACGACACCATTCGCGCGCCGTGCGCGATGTGACGGTCATGCAGCGGCGTTCGTTTTGCCGGTGTTTCGCTCATCGTCGTGCCAGCGCAGCTTCCACGGCGTCCGCGATACCCGCGGGTGTGGGTTCGAAGGCTACCGCCGCGACCTCGCAACCGTGGTCGCGGATCGCCTCCGCGGTGGTTCCACCGATGGCCACGAGGACGATCCGCTTGAAGCGGTCCGTTGCCCGATCGCCACACGCCGCGAACAGGCGGGAAAACGAGGACGGGGCACCGAACACGGCCACCTCGAAAGCCCCCTCGGACAACTCCGCCGCGACGGCCGCGAGGTTGCCGGCCGGCCGGTTGCGGTAGTACGGGACCGAGCTGACCTCCGCGCCAAACTCCTCGAGTCGCTCGGCCAGGTCGCTCCGGCCGTGCTCCGGACGTACGATCAGGATTTGGTCCCCATCGGCGACCTTGCCCTCGAGCACGGCGGCCAACCCCATTGCGTTGGACGGCTCGGCGACCGCGGCGGGTGTCTTCCCGAGCACTTCCAGCGCGGTGGCTGTCTGCGGTCCGACCACACCGAACTTGCCGCGCAGCCCGGCAAGCTGGACGGAGCGGGCCTGCAGACCCCGAACCAAGAAACGCAAACCCTGTTGACTGGTCAGGAGGATCCAGTCCCAAGTGTCGATCAGGTCGATCGAGCGCTGCACGCGCGCTTCGCCCAGCATCGATTCGAGCATGAAGATCTCGCGCGACGCGACGACGGCGCCCCGCGCTTCGAGCGCTTCGACCCAGGCCCTTGCCTTGGAAGGAGCGCGTGCGACCAGAACCTTGCGATCGGCGAGTGAGGAGCGTTTCGCAGCGCCCATCTCAGGCCTCCTCCGCGCCGTGCGCGGCGCCCTTGCGTGCAAGTTCGATCCAGTGCTGCGCCCCGCGGTCGTTGAGCCGCTGCGCCAATCGGCGCCCCTCGTCCGGGCCGTCGGCATACGAGCAGAGACATCCTTCGACGAACCGCTGTTCGCCGTCGATCGCCGCTACCATCGCATCAATGCGTAGCCCACCGGAATCTTCCCTGGCCCACGCCGTCGCCGGAGCCATACATCCCCCCCCCAGTTCCGCCAGAAACGCGCGTTCGGCATCCACCTGAAACCGCGTCACGGGATCCTCCAGGACCGCCAGTCGTTCGATCGTCACGCGGTCGTCGGCGCGGGCCTGAAGCGCCAGCGCGCCCTGGCCGACCGCCGGGAGGCAGATCCCGGGGTCGATCACGCACCACGAACGGTCCAGGCGGAGCCGGATCAGTCCCGCCGCGGCCAGCACGACGGCGTCGAGGTCGCCTTCCCGCACGCGCGCGGCCCGCGTGTCGATATTTCCACGCAGCGGTTCGATGCGAAGGTCGGGACGCGCGAGCAGCAGTTGACCCCGGCGACGCGGACTCCCGGTGCCCACGGTGGCCCCGTGGGGAAGCCGTTCCAAGTCGCCGCCGGAGAGACTGACCAGGGCGTCGCGCGGGTCTTCGCGCTTGGGAACCGCGGCCACCACGAGACCGGGCGTCTCCCCGGAAGGAAGATCCTTCAGACTGTGCACCGCAAAGTCGATCTTACCGGCGAGCAACGCCCGTTCGATGGTTCTGACGAACACCCCGCGATCGCCGGGCCCGAACGGGCCCTCATCGCGGAGATCGCCTTCCGTCTTCAGGATGCGTCGTTCGATCGCGAGGCCGTCATGCCGTTGGCTCAGCGCCGACACGACCAGGTTTGCCTGGGCCACGGCCAGGTCGCTGCCCCGCGTACCCAGGATCATTGCTTGGGACGACTCGCTCATGGGTCGTCCCGTCCGCCTTTCAGCAATCGTTGCGGACCGTTCTTGCGGCGCTTCCGATCGTCCTCCCGCGGGGTCTCCTTGTCGGAGAGTTTCAGGTCGAACATTTTAAGGAGCAAAGAGGCGATACGCTCCGACTCCCCGCGATCACCGGCATCGCGAAGGTAGCGCGTCGGCCGGTCGAGGAATTTCCGTGTCATCGCACGGGTCAACTCGCGGAGCGCCCGTTCCTGCGGCTCCGTCAGCGGGCCCATCCGGCTACGGAAGCGCTCCAACTCGCGTTCGCCGGTCGCAAAGAACTCGTCTCGCAAAGCGGCGATTAGCGGCGCGACGTCCCGCGATTGCCGCCAGCGCTCGAACGAATCGACCTCGCCGTCGATCAAGCGTTGCGCAAGTCGCGCCGCGCTGCGGCGCTCCTCCAGGTTATCGTCGACGACACCCTCGAGGGCGTCGATGTCGTAAAGGTAGACGTTCTCCAGGGTGTGAACAGCCGGATCGATGTCCCTGGGAACAGCGATGTCGATCAGGAACAGAGCACGCGAGCGCCGCGCCCGCAGAGCTTGGGCGACCTGGTCTCGGGTCAGCACCGGTCGCGGGGCCCCGGTGCATCCGATCACGATATCGACGGTGCGAAGGTGGTCCAGCCCGTCGTCCCAGTGCACCGCGCGACCACCGAATCGGCGGGCTGCCCGATCGGCGTTGTTGAACCGTCGACCACACACGATCAACTCGGCAATGCCTTGTCGGTGCAGATGCCGGGCAACCAGTTCACCCATCTTGCCCGCGCCCAACATCAACACGCGCCTACCGTCGAGCTTGCCGAAGATCTTGTTCGCCAACTTGACCGCCGCGGAAGCGACGGAGACAGGATGCCGGGAGATTCCCGTTTCCGACCTCGCCCTCTTGGCCGCGGACAACGCGTGTTGAAGCAGCCGGTCCAGCACGACCCCGGTGGTCCCCGCCTCCCGCGACATGGCAAAAGCGTCCTTGACCTGGCCCTGGATTTGCGGTTCGCCGAGGATCATCGAATCGAGTCCGGCAGTCACGCGGAACAGATGCCGGATCGCGTCGCGCTCGACCATCCGGTAGGCGTGTCGGTCCAGCAGCGCCCGGTCGAGGCCGTACTCGCTCTCCAGGTAGCGATCGATCGCAGCGCCGCCGTCGGCCGTTGGGCCGCGCACAAGAAACTCGACGCGATTGCAAGTCGACAGGATGAACGCCTCGCTCACCGCGGGATCGGAACAGAGCCGTTCGAGGGACAGGCGGGTGTCTTGACCCGACATTGCCAAGCGTTCGCGCAGGTCGAGCGGCGCGCTTCGGTGGTTCAGTCCGACGAGCGTCAGCATGATGCACCCTTCACAGCGTCATCCCGGCCACGGTCGCCAGCCCGAGCAGGAAACCCGCGATCGTCAGCAACGCCGATTTGCGCCCGCGATAGCCGAGCCACGTTCGCGCCACCAGCACGATCAGGAACACGACCCACGCCAGCAACGGAAAGATCTGCTTGGCGCCCCCGCTGAAAAGTTCGCTGTGGCGCCCGGCGTTGATCACGATCCCGGTACCGATCCCGAGCGTGAACAGGACAAACCCGACGATCAGAGCCTGAAGCCCGATGCGATCGCACTCCTCGAGCGCGGGAAGGCGCTGCAGCAGACCCGGCGTGCTGCGCGACTTGAGCGCATGGTCCTGCGCAAGGTAGAGCACGGACATCCCGAAGGCCACACCGAGAATCGCCATCCCGAGCGTCGAGATACTCGTATGGAACAGGAACCAACCGCCCGGGCCGTCCGCATCCTTCACGATCGGGTGCGATACCGCAAGCGCTCCTGCAACGGCCAGTGCGGCAAGCGGCGGCAACACCAGACCGATCACCGGAACCTGATGACGGGATGCAATGTAGAGATACAAGCCCGAAATCGCCCAGCCGAGCACCACCAGATACTCGAACCCGTTCGTCAGGGGGATCCTGCCCGCCTCGATCCCGATGCGCAGGATCGCGGCGGAATGCACCAGCCAACTCAGCGCGAAGACGAGCGAGGCTGTGCGGTCGGCCAAACGGGACCGCTGGACCGTGCCGACCGCGGCCAGGACGACCCCGAGAACGTACCCCGCGAGGGCTGCGGGCAGCAGTGTTTGGACCATGGAGACAGCAGGCTACCAAACAGACGATCGGGACGGCAACGCGGGCCCATGGCGGAGATGGGGCGGACTATCAGGGCGTGTCCTTGGCGGGAGCCGCCGGGTCCCGGTCCGGCGGCCAAGACAGGTCGGGGGCCCGCGTGCCGAATCGTCTTCGTCGTCAGGGGGTCCGGCGGGCCGACACCTCACGCAACGCGCGGTCGAGCTTCACGGTCAAGGTCTTGTAACGTTTAGAGTCGATCGAACCGAGCCGCCTGGACAGATAGAGCAGGTAACGCGCTTCCATGAGACGTGACCGTGCGCGCTCGACGTAACCCTGGTTATCCTCTTCTTCACCGCATTGTGCGGCGGCGACCAACGCCGATCCGCAATCGAGGGAACCCCGCCGGAATTCTCGCGCCAGGTCGCCGGTGCCCGGTGCCATCGCCGCAGCCGCCTCCCAGGTGGCCACCACCCATGCGTCCGCTGCGCGAAAGGTCTCGAGCCATCCGGTCTTCGTGGGCGCGTTCGATCGCCGGCCGAAACTCAGAGTCGCCATTGCATCTCCCTATCGTCCCAACGCCACACACGGATTCGCGTCGAGGCGCCGTACAACCGCACGCCATACAAACGGTGCCGTCCGTCGGTGATGTACAACGTGCCGCTCGACGAACGTCCCCGCGGGCTGAAGGAAATCAGATCCGATCGCCCGAAACGGATCGGGTCGTTCCCTCCCAACACCCCACTCTGCGGCGGGATGGCAGGGACGACTTGCCCGGTCGGAAACCCCAACCGGACACCGCGGTGCGTCGTCTCGAGCCGGTGAGGTCCCGAACTCTTGATGTCGGTTCCATCCCTCACTTCGGCAGTGCGGAGACCGTTGCCGTTCCCGTCCCGGACCTCCCACCACTGCCACGTGCCGCCGGATTGCTCGAAGAACAAACCGACGTTGCGATTCTCGCTGACGCTTTTCCAACGTAGCGCCTGAAACAGGATCGCGAACTCGCGGGCGGCCGCCGCCGTGTGTACGTCGGCCACCACACGCCCGGCAATCGCGGCCCCCCACGAGACGCACAAGCCGAGCACCACGAGCGTCACGATGGAATCGATCAGGCTCCAGCCGTTGCGAGCGAGAAGCCGCGCCCGCGGAGCGTCCGCAGGCGCGCTTTTCACTTGCTCTTACCGATGCGAATGTAAGGTCGAATTTTCTTGAGCGATTTCTCACCGATCCCCTTGATCTTCATCAAGTCCTCGACGCGCTTGAACGGACCGTGCTCTTCGCGGAAGTCGATGATCCGCTTGGCGATCACCTCCCCGACCCCGGGCAGTTGGATCAACTCTCGTGCCGTGGCCCGATTCAGATCAATGGGATTGTTTTCCTCGGCCGCGGACAACGGCGGGATCATACCGACGGTGAGAACGACCAGCGCGAGTAACGCGACGCTGAGCCGCGATGCGAATCGATTCATGGTAACTCCTCTTCTCGCGACCCTGGGGTCGACGAGTAACGCACCGCCGCGGAATGCGGCGACACGGAGTTACCAACTGCAACGTGGATGCCAGCTTCCGTTGCACGTTTTCCGGGAAAAAACGGAACTGGCTCTTCAGCGTTGACCGGCGGCGGACAACCGTGGTCCGTCTGCGGACAAGCCCTGCGGCTGTCAGCCCCAGATCTTGACGAAGTCGAGGACGACGATCAGGCCCATGAAGGCGAGCAGGAACACGAAACCCACCTGCATCACGCGCTCCTTGAGGTTCTCCGACAAATCGCGGCGGATGACGCCCTCGACGAACAGGATCAGGATGTGACCCCCGTCGAGGACGGGAATCGGCAACAGGTTGAGGATCCCGAGTTGAAGGCTGAAGAACGCAATCAGGTAAAGGAACATCTTCGGCCCCTGAACCAGAGCGTTGCGTGCCACCTGCGCGATACCGATCGGACCGCTCATGCTCCGGACCGACACCTCCCGGGTGACCAGACGCTTGAGCACGACGAACAACATCTTCGAAAGTACGAGGTTCTGGCGTAGCGATTCCGCCGCGGCCTGGCCTACCGACAGCGACACCCGCGGCGCCTCGAATGGAACGAACGTGATTCCGATACGCGCCTTACCGTCGGCTTCCATGCGCGGGATAACGGTAATCGGAACGTGTTCGCCTGCGCGTTCAACGATCAGATCGATCGTCAGGTCGGGCGCCTGCTGGATCATCTGTCGGAGTTCGAGTTGCCCGATCTCGTCCCAGCCGCCGGCCGAGAGAATCACGTCGTCCGCGCGAAGCCCCGCCTTCTCGGCGGGCGACCCCGGGCGGACCTCCAGGATCGTCGGTATTTCGTCCTCGGAACCCAGGCGCCATCCCGGGAGACCCATCTTGTACTTCGGGTCTTCGCCGGTGAACAGGGTCGTGGTGATACGTTGCCCGTGGCGTTCGAGTACGATCTCGCGCTCCTGATTCGGCGACAGCAGCAGATCGAGGCTCAAGACCTGGTCGGCGTCCTCGGCGATCAGATCCTTGCCGTTGACCTCGATGAGCGTGTCGCCGATCTGGATCCCGGCCTGCGCGGCCTGCGAATTGGCCTCCACGGCCTGGACGACCGGATACGCGACCACTTCCTTGCCGTAAACGCCAAAGAACAGCCAGAACGCGAGGAACGCCAGGACGAT
>Ga0114950_10002195_pt1 | contig 14942 bp, 15 predicted proteins | sample N075metaG_FD_83503 | JGI IMG/M metagenome (GOLD analysis project Ga0114950, IMG submission 83503) | Deep subsurface microbial communities from Kermadec Trench to uncover new lineages of life (NeLLi) - N075 metaG | ecosystem: Environmental > Aquatic > Marine > Ocean trench > Sediment | place... | reverse complement strand
GGCGACTACGCGACTGTCTCCTGCGTTTGTGCAGATAGCGTGAAACCTTCGTAGCCGTTCTCAACCACAGCTTCACAGCGCTCGCGATACCGCGGATAACCCCCCACATACGGCATGAATATGCGTGGCTTGCCAGGGATGTTGGCACCGAGATACCAGGAGTTGCAGCTTGGTGTGGTGTACATCGTACCTTCTGCGACGTCGTTGACGTGAGCGATCCAGTCCGATTCAGCCTGTTGGGTGGGTTCTATTGTCGCGATGTCATTTTGCTTCAAGAAGGTAATGCAATCGCCGATCCAGTCGATGTGTTGTTCGATCGCAACCAGCATATTGCAAAGCACCGAGGGACTGCCGGGGCCGGTGACTGTAAACAGATTAGGAAAACCCTGCATTTGCAGACCAAGGTAGGCGACCGGGCCATAGCGCCACTTGTCGTTGAGGGTTTGACCGTCGCGGCCACGGATGTTTGCCTTCAACAATGCACCGGTCATGGCATCGAAACCCGTGGCATAAATCAAAACATCGAGCTCATATTCCTGCGCGCTGGTTTGAATGCCGGTGGCGGTCACCGATTCCAACGGGGTGGCTTGAAGATCAACCAGCGTGACGTTGTCGCGGTTGAAGGTATCGTAATAGTCGCGGTCCAATACCTGACGTTTGCAGCCCAGGCCATAGTCCGTAGGTGACAACGCAGCAGCGGTGTCCGGGTCGTGGACCAGATAGCGCACGCCTTCGCGAAACAACTCATTAGCGATTTCGTTGGCCACGGGGTCGGTATATACATCGCGGAAGTTGAGCAGTTCGTTGAGCCCGCGACTGGCAATGCGCTCGCGCCGTTGTTCCGGGGTGAGCGCCATGATGTTGTTACGGTCCGGGCGGTAGGCGGTGGTTGGGGTAGTTTGCTTGACGCCGTCACTGGGGCGAAAATTGGACACGCCACCCGCGTTGTGTTGTTGCATGTCACGGATTTTGCGATAGCTGTCTTTAAAAGACTGTTGCACGCTATCGCGCATGAGCTTGCGATTGGCCGGTACGGTATACACCGGGGAGCGTTGGAATACGTAAAGCTCGGCAGCTTGCTTGGCTAATTCCGGAATTGCCTGCACGCCGGATGATCCGGTGCCGATGACGCCGACCCGTTTGCCGGCAAGGTCTACGGTCTCCTTGGGCCATAACCCGGTGTGTAGTTCCAAACCCGCAAAACTTTCGCCGCCGGGTAGTTTGGGCTTGTTAGGCACTGACAGACAGCCCGTCGCCATCACGCAGTAACGGGCCTCGAACACTTCGCCGGCCTCGGTGGTGAGGCGCCACAGATTTTGCTCGTCTACATACGTAACAGCGGTGACTCGAGTATCAAATTGGATGTCGCCGCGGAGATCGAATCGATCAGCGATGTGATTGGCGTAGCGTAGTATGTCCGGTTGCGCGGAAAATACTTCGGGCCAATCCCAGTCCTGTTCGAGTTCTTCTGAAAAACCAAAGGAATATTCCAGGCTTGGCACATCGCAGCGCGCACCCGGATAGCGATTCCAGTACCAGGTGCCCCCGACGTCGGAACCTGCCTCGAGTACCTGGACCTTGAGCCCCTGCTTGCGGAATCGGTGCAGGCCGTACATGCCGGCGAAACCAGCACCGACGATTATTACATCTGGACGTTGTTGCATCTGGAATACTCCCTCATAAAACCTCCCAGGGAATTAGTGTAACCTACGTGCTTGCTTTTTTGACCGACCATTTGCCAGGGGGGGATCCGATGGGGTGGGACAATGCATTTGCGGCTGCGCATGGAACAGCTCATTTAGGCCAGGCCTTACGCGTGGGGAGCCCGTAGTTTGGCGACCCGTATCGGTCTGATCTCCGACACGCACATTCCTGAAGCGCGAGCCACGCTGTGGCCGCAGATTGCTGAGGCGTTTGCCGGCGTCGACATGATTTTTCATGCCGGAGATATCCACGAACTGTACGTACTCGATGAACTGGAAAAGATCGCGCCGGTCTGGGCGGCACGCGGGAATGGTGATGACGGTAGTGGGGGCAGACCCGTACAGCCGGAAGATGAACGCGTGAAATACGCATGGTTGTTGGACATCGAAGGTCTCTGGGTTGGCTTGACGCATTATGTACCTGTACCCGAAAGACCCCCCAACTTCACCATGGCGCGCTGGGTCGAGCGGTTTTTTCCCGAGCGCAAGCCCGATGTGATTGTTTCCGGCGACACCCACCGGGAAGCCATCACCTGGATAGATGATATTTATTGCGTCAATCCAGGGTCGCCAACCTACCCACACAATTATGATACTCAGTACGGCACCATAGGATTTCTGGAGCTTGACGAGGGCAAGGCACAAGCGAGCGTCTGGCAGTTGGTGGAGGATGGCATTGCGCCGTTTGATTGGGATGCGATACCGCCTTGGAAGTTACGGCGCTAGATTAGCAAGAGGATGGAGGGGGAAAAGATGATCAGTTATTTGCAGGCTTTGGTCGGCCTTGCAGGGTTGTTGTTTATTGTCGGATGTTCGCCGGTCGAGCAGCAACCGGCAGCCGAGGTTGCTGCACAAACGACGGCGCCATCGGTAGACCAGGATGTCTAGGGCAAGCCTGACTTGAATGGTATATGGCAGGCCATGGGCAGCAGCCACCATGACCTGGAGGCACATGCCGCTCGCATGGGGCCGATTGTTGCCATGGGCGCGCTAGGCGCAATACCCGCCGGACAAAGTGTCGTGGTCGGTGGCAAGATCCCTTACCAGCAATGGGCACGAACACAGCAACAGGCCAACCTGGCGCAATGGCACGAGAAGGATCCGGCGATCAAGTGTTTCATGCCCGGCATCCCGCGGGCTACCTACATGCCCTTTCCATTTCAGATCATCCAGGGCAGCGAGACGATTATCTTTGCCTACGAGTTCGCGTCTGCATCACGCGTTGTGTACATGAACAAACCCGATTTTGAACATCCCTTCGAAGCCTGGATGGGACACAGCCGCGGTCACTGGGAAGGCGATACCCTGGTCATTGATGTTGCCAGTAATATCCCGGATACGTGGTTCGATAGCTCCGGAAACTTTCACAGCGAGGCATTGCGGGTCACCGAGCGCTATACCCGGGTTGCGGAAAATGTTTTGAACTACGAAGCGACCATCGAAGATCCGAACGTCTTCACTGAAAGCTGGACCATCAAAATGCCACTGTATCGACGCATGGAAGAGAACGCCCAGCTACTGGAATTCAAATGCGTGGAATTCGCAGAAGAACTCATGTACGGACACCTGGTTAAAAAAACCGCGCAGTAGGTTAGTAGCAAGGCGGCGGTTATCAGCCAGAGTCAGCGCCATCTTCTGGTGCGCCGGTGCCAGACGAACCCATGAACAATTTGCGCCCATCAGCGAACGTCATATCGCGGCCATTGGCTCTACAGGCAGGCTGACATTTCTTGTCTTTGGACTGGTAGCCTTGGACGACAATTTCAGTACCGATCGGCAATGAGCTACGGTTGATGCCACGGCGCATCAGCGCGTTGGGCGTGCCGCCTTCTATCATCCACTGGGTTTCCGAACCGTCTTCATTGACGACCTTGAAGTGAAACCATGCATGGGGATTGATCCACTGTATTTTGGTCACCTCACCGGTTAGTTGGACCGGCGCCTCTGAGTCGAACTCTGCAGAAAACGCATGATGCGCCTGGCTTGAACCAGCACTCAGACTCAGCACGGCGATGAACGCACCGGCTATCAGGCGACGCCGACTGGTACTCCCCATTACTCTTTCCCTCCACCCGAAACTGCAAGCGCCTCGGCCTCTTGCGCTCGGTGCCCGCCAAGGATGCCCTCCATTGAAAGATTGCCCTCGTGGCAGGCATATTCGTATATCGGATCATCAGATTTTTTCAAATTGATGACCAGGGTCCAGGGTTGGGTCCAGGTGCTGTCGTCTTCGATGCGAACGCTCCACTGCAGCGTGTCTGCATCCACCAAGGTATAGCGCTCTGTGAGATTCAAATTTTCTGATGACTGCAGAAAGGTGCTTTTCGAAGAGAAATTGCGGGTTTCCACGACCAGGGTGTCACCCTCCCAGTGACCGCGAGGTTCACCGATCCAGTTGCGGATCTCGGCGTCCAGTTGCGGGCGATTATCCAGTGGGATGATGCGGGACTCGTGCGCCATTTCCTGCATCACGACGATCGTATCCGGCGTTTGCGCAATCTGAAAATAGCCGTTGTAACCCGCGCCGATGAAGGGTGCACCAAAAGTAATGCAACGGTCGGAATTGATGCGGTCAGTATAGGAATCGGCTGGGTGTGCGGCAACGTAAGCGGTGTGTGCCTCGTCCCTTGCCTGAGCTTCAGGCGTTAGCGGTGGGATGCGACCGTTTGGCGGATCGACGATCAGCGATGTGCGGTTCTCGAAGGTCCTGCCTTCTACCCAGAAGTGATTGTAGTTGCCGGTTTCCGGGTCGTAAGACTCGTGCTCCTCATCATTGGCGATGACGGCCTCAAATACACTGTCGCCGAAAGCCGCATCGGTTTCACCGTTAAACAGCAGATCGTGGCGTTTCTCGAGTTCCGCGACCTCTTCGTCGGTGAGTTCAGCCTTGTCGGATAACTGTTCCGGACGCTCCAACGGCGTGGCATTGATGTTGGCCCAGACACCTTGCAAGTCAGGTCTGCCGTCCGGTGTCCGTGGAATTTCAGCTGCAGATGCCCCGCTGATCGCAAGGCTGATGGAAAGTACTAGCGTTGTACACAAACTGCGAATCAGCATGCGACACCCCCTGTATGTATCGATTTCGAAAAGCAGTGTGCTCGAGTATACCCTTTGAGAAAGCGTTTGTAGACACGCAACTATTCGCTCACATGGGTCTTGTTCCCCAGGCGGGCGATGTATTTAGGGTAGGCGATGCCGCAAGCCGGACATTGCCACGCTGGGTTGGTTGCGTTTGCATCTCGCAAGTGGCCGCATTTAGGACACTTCATTTTTTTCTCTTATTGGTGCAGGTTGTTCCTGCAATAAGTAACGTGGCCCGGGTCCATGGCGGTTAGCACGGTCATCAGGGTTGTACAAAGCGCATTTTTGCAAAGACAAGCATCCGCAACCGATACAGCCATCCAGCTTATCGCGCATCCGCGTCATGACGTCGATACGCATCTGCAGGTCCTGGCGAAGCCCCTTACTGGTGCGCGTCCAGTCTTGCTGGGTCGGCGTAAGCTGTGCAGGGAGTTTCGACAAGCGCTCGCGGATCTCGATGCGACCGAACAAAAAGTGCTGCAGGCAGGCTTCAAAACGCATAATCATGGCGACTATGAACCCGGACGGCGCTTCTACTTCAACGACCATGATGGTGTTGAATACGAAATAGTTTCCTACGCCTAGTCTTTCGGCTGCCCCAATATCCGTTCAGCAATGATGTTGCGTTGAATGTTGGGCGTGCCACCGCCGATGACGACATTGGGCCAGTTCAGTGCAGATTTGGACCACACGCCCCGGTCTACGGTGCTTTCACCGCCGCGTAATTGCAGTCCCGATTGCCCGGTAAGTTGCAGGGCGAAGTCGTCCATCTCGATTTCCAGACTGGCGCGGTGGAGTTTGTTCACGGAGGTTTCGGAAGTCAGCGGCTCACCCCTGATTTGCTTGGTCAGATAGCGCAGGCCGTTGTACTTCATGGCAGCGATCTTCATTTCAAAGCTGGCGACGGTTCGTCGTACGATGGGGTCAGCGCTGGCCGGTTTGCCTTGTTTGCTGCATTGCTTAACGAGGATTTTTAGTCGATCGAGTTTGTCGAACATCTGCGTCACCTCGCCGATGCTTGAACGTTCATTTGCCAACGCGGAAATGGTCACGTTCCAGCCTTCGCCTTCATCGCCCAGCCGGTTCTCGACGGGCACCCGCATGTCAGTGAAAAAGATCTCGGCAAAATGCTTGTCGCCGGCCATGTTTTCAATCGGGCGCACCTCAAGACCTGGTGAATCCATCGGGACCAGTAGACAGGTAATGCCATCGTGTTTGGAAGCGCCGTCGAAACCGGTGCGGACCAAGAGGATGATCCAATCAGACCAGGATGCCCCGGTAGTCCATATTTTTTGACCATTCACCACATAGCAGTCGCCATCGGTGACAGCTTTGCACTGAATGGCGGCCAGGTCTGAACCATAATTGGGCTCGGAATAGCCGGTGCACCAGGTGACTTTGCTGTCCAGAATGTCTGGAATGAATTTTTCTTTCTGTGCCTGGGTGCCGTATTTCATGATACCGGGGCCGACCCAGGCTAATCCCATAAAGGATGTGCCAAGCGGTGGCGCTTTGGCCAACGCCATCTCTTCTTTGAGGATGGCTTGTTCGATCAAGCCGCCATCGCTGCCGCCGAATTCCTTAGGCCAGGAAAACCCGATCCAACCTTTGGCACGGACTTTTTCGAGCCAGGTGTGGATAAAGTCTTTGCCGCGGTCGGATTTTGGTGGCAGGTGCTCGCGCAAAAAGCTGCGTACTTCCTCGCGGAAGGTTTGTTCGTCTGCGGTGTAATCAAAATCCATTACAGACCTCCCAGCGTGGCCACGCGGTCGAGGTGAAAATCTGAGTCTCCGTACATCGGTCGCGCCCATTTGGAACGTTTGAGATACAACTGGGCATCGTACTCTGCTGTGAAGCCGATGGCGCCATGTAAACCCACACCATCGATGCCGATTTGAGCAAATGCATCCGAGGCATAGCCTTTGGCCAGTGATGCTGCGCGGGGCAACTCGTCGCGGGCGTCGTCGACAGTCCAGGCGGCGTAATAGCACAGCGAGCGAAACGATTCGACATCGACAAAAATTTCCGCCAGGCGATGTTTCACACCCTGATACTGGCCGATGGGTTTGCCGAACTGGATGCGCTCTTTGGCGTATTCACTGGTGAGTTGCAAGATTGCGTTTGCCGCCCCGACCATCTCTGCGGTGATTGCTACCGCGCCGCAGTCGGTCAGGTAACTCAATTGGTCCGGGCTCATAGGTAACAGCTGGTCATGTGCAATCGTCACCCCGTTGAGGTCAATGCTGCCGACGGCTTTGGTTTGATCCATCACCGGTTGGCTGGTTACTGTGACTTGTTCTTTGCCAACTGCAGCCAGGGCTAAGCCGTCCGGTCCGTATACTGCCAGCAGGAAATAGTCTGCACTCATGGCGTCGTTCACAAACGGTTTTACCCCTGCCAGCATGAGCTTGCCGTCCTCGAGGTTGGCAGTGGCTTTGATCGCAGCTGCATCAATCCAGTTCGGATCATCGTACAAAGCCAGCGTGCAAATCGCCTCGCCGCTTGCCAAGGCCGGTAGCCACTGGCTCTTTTGTGCTGCAGAGCCGCATTCCAGAATCGCCGCACAAGACAGAGCATGGGATACCAGTGGCAGGGGGCAGAGACCGGCCGCCGTCTCTTCGAGCACCACGGTCAGATCAACCCATTTGAGCTCCAGGCCACCATAGGCTTCAGGAATGGTGAGACCGAGCCAGCCGAGGTCTGCCATTTGCTGCCACAAGTCCGCATCGAAGCGCGACGGGGTATTGCTCAGTTCCCTGACTTTCGTCATGGGGCAGGCTTCGGTCATGAAGCGCACGACTTGGTCGCGCAACAGGTTTTGTTCTTCGCTGAAGCCGAAATTCATGACACGATACCTTCTTTAATTAGTTCTTCGTAATGCTCTGCCAGCCCGAGTTCGGCGAGTATCTCAAGGGTGTGTTGGCCGACCTCCGGTGCAGGGCCCGATGGCGTCAACGGTGTTCCGCTGAATAGCGGGGCAGGGCGCGCTTCCAGCATTGCTCCGGCAACAGGATGGGTGACGCTTCGCAGCGTGGCATTGTGTTGCACCTGTGGATCGTCAGGCAACTCGTCCAAACGCTTAACCGGGCCGAAGGGTACTTCATTGGCCTCCAGCTTGGCCTGGGCCTCGTCTAAGGTCATTGTCGCGGCTTTACCGGCGAACTTATCTGTGACTATATCCCGCAAAGCGAGACGATTTTTTATGCGGGCCTGCAGAGAGGAAAATCGTTCATCGGTGGCGACTTCGGCGAGATCGTAAGCATGACAAAGACCAACAAATTCTTCCTGCGACAAGGTCATGGTCGCCCCCCAACCGTCTCGATATTGCAACAGTTGACCTGAGGCACCTACCGGTGGGCGCGGATCGATGTTGTCGCTACCTTGTAAAATCAGGTCTGCCGCAGAGTCGGACCAAGCGAACGCGATGGCGGTATCGAGCATGGATAGTTCAATATGCTGCCCGGCGTGTGTGCGCGAGCGTGCCAGCAGTGCCGCGGTAATGGCTTGCACACCGGTATAGGCCGTGAGTTTATCCATCAACAGCATGTTGACCTGTTGCGGTTGATCCGGGTTATCGATGTTTAGCCGTCCCTGCACCGCGGCAATACCTGCGTAGGTCTGGATGATCGGATCATAAGCACGCTCGCCGGCTTTGGGGCCGGTTTGACCGAAGCCGCTGATTGACAGGTACACCAGTCCCGGGTTGTCGGCACTCAGTTGCGCATAGCCGATACCTAGCCGGTCCACCACGCCAGGGCGAAAATTCTGGATGACAACGTCTGCATCGGCAGCCAGACGCCGCACTATGTCGATCCCCCGAGTCTGGCCCAGGTCCACCGCAATGGATCGTTTACCGCGATTGAGCACGTGGAAAAAGCCTGAGAAGCCGTTGCGTTGACTACCGACATGGCGCTGGATGTCGCCCTGCTCGACCCGTTCCACCTTGATGACGGTGGCACCCTGATCCGCCAGCATCGCGCCGGTAAGTGGACCGGACACAACAGCTGATAGATCAAGAACTTTAAAGCCCTCTAATGGACCGCCCATGCTCAGCGTCTAACCGCCGCGCATTGGATTGATAGGCGGCCAGTTTTCTCGACTGGCATCCATCAGCTCGCCGATTTCTTCGACCCCCCAGATGCCATCTGACAGGTCGCGCTTGGCAATTGGCGTGACTTGCCAGGACAGTAGCGAGACGGCGTTGCCGCCCACCAGGAACTGTCGACCACTGATGTCCTTGGCGTTGTCAGTGCACAAATAGACGATAGGCGGTGAAACCGCTTCGGGTGGGAAGTTCTCCTGCATGTCCTCAGGCAGGATATCCGTCGTCATGCGGGAGGTGGCTGTGGGGGCCAACACGTTGACGGTGATGCCGTACTTCAGGCCTTCGAGCCACAGACAACGCATCAGGCCGGCGATGCCTGCTTTGGCGGCGCCGTAGTTGGTTTGGCCGAAGTTGCCAAACAAACCGGATGTTGAACTGGTCATGATGATGCGGCCGCCGGCACCTTGCTCCAGCATGGCGTCATAGGCGATTTTGGTGGTCAGGTAGGTACCGCGCAAATGCACGTCGATCACGGCGTCCCACATCTGATCGTCCATATTCTTGAAGGATTTGTCGCGCAAGATGCCTGCATTAGCGATGCAGATATCGATTTTGCCAAAGCTGTCTATACAGGTCTGGACCATCGCTTTGACATCTTCGCGGTTGGTCACCGAACCGTAGTTTGCCACCGCGCGACCACCGTCGGCGATGATTTCTTTGACCACTTCGTCAGCCATCGAGGTGCCCGCACCGGTGCCGTCGCGTGAACCGCCGAGGTCGTTGACCACCACAGCGGCACCCTCACTTGCCAGAAGCCTTGCGTGCGCGCGTCCTAAACCGCCGCCTGCGCCGGTGACCAGTGCTACCTTACCGTCGAGCATGCCCATAATATTTTCTCCTGATTGCCGTGTGATGCGGAACGGGCTATTTTAACAGTTGTTGCGATCCAACGCGTATGAACATCTTCATCGACTAAGCTGAGCAAGCACAATGGTAGAAACAGTAGACAAATTACTCGATTTTTCGGGTCTGGTAGCCCTGGTCACCGGCGGCAGCAGGGGCCTGGGTCGGCAAATGGCATTGGCCATGGCGCAGCGGGGTGCCGATGTAATCGTTACCAGCCGTAAAGCAGATGCGTGTGCCGAGGTGGCGGCTGAGATTGAAGCCATGGGTCGTAAAGCGATGGCCTATGGATGTCATGTCGGGCATTGGGATGAGATCGATGGTCTGGTGGAAGCGGCCTATGAGCGGTTCGGCCGAGTCGATGTGTTGATAAACAATGCCGGCATGTCACCGCTGTATGAAAAACTTACCGACGTCACCGAGGATCTATTTGACAAAGTGATTGGCGTGAACTTGAAAGGTCCGTATCGACTGATGGCAAACGTGGGTGAACGTATGGCTACGGGGGGTGGTGGCAGCATCATCAATATCAGTAGCACGGCTTCGCTGAATCCTTCGCCGGGGTCGGAACCCTATGGCGCCGCCAAGGCCGGTTTGAATGCTTTGACGAGATCATTTGCTTTTGCTTACGGCCCTAAGGTACGGGTTAACTGCATCATTGCCGGACCTTTCCTGACCGATATCTCAAAAGCCTGGGATATGCCGGCTTTCGAAAAAAATGCCGAAGAGAATTTAGCCTTGGGGCGCGGTGGTCAGCCGGATGAGATCGTCGGCGCGGCGTTGTACCTGGCGAGCCCGACCAGCAAGTTCACGACCGCCACTACCATACGGGTAGACGGGGGTACGCCCTGATCGGTTTTGCGGTTACCCCAAGCGTGCCTCGAGGGCTTTGACCAAGCGGGTTTCTGTTTCCTCGCCATAGAGTTGCTGCAATGTCTGTAAACCCCCAGGATTGGCCAGGTTAACTTCCATTAAATATCCGCCGACGGTATCAATTGCGGCGAAGCCGACGCCGTGGGCTAACAACTGCTGGTGCACCTGATAGACCAATTCGCGGGTAGCGTTGTCCAGATGCGCTTTGGCAGCGCGCGCTTGAGTGGCGAGATTGGCGTGAAAACCGTCCTCGGGGATACGCAGGTAACTACCAATAGTGACGTCGCCGAAAATTAGCGTGCGGGTTTCGCCAGCAACGATTTCCGGAATGAAGCGCTGCAACATCCAATAGTGCGTTGTTGCGCCATTCATATGTTGCTTGATTTCTGTTGCCGTTCGCACCTTGTAGACCTGTCGGCCAAGGCTGCCCGCTGCAGGCTTCAAGACCCAATCTCCGCCATCGCGCTCAAGCAGGTCGACCAGTGGGCGGGCATGGTTGGCGACGGCGGTTGTCGGCCCAAAGTGCAGCCAGGCGCTTTTGCCGTGCAGGGTGAGATACGCCAGGGCTGGGGTGATGAGTCGTTGTTGGTCCACCTGGGCAAGCAATTGCTGGCGGTCTAGAAAACTCTGCCGCGGGCCAAATCCCACCGGCCAGATCAGATCAAATTCCGTCGACGCCATGTCGCCCAGATAGACCGTTTGTCGCTGTAGATTGAGGTCATCGTGAGCATATCGGGAGACCCGCCACTGCGCATCTGCAAATATCCTCGGCAAACGAATGTGGTTGTCGTTGTGCGGCTGGCTGGTGGTGATTAAAAAGGCGATTGAAGCACTCATAATCTGCATTCTACATCCAGGGGCCTTGTGAGACTTAATCGGCGGCTTGCCAACGGTTGAGCATTCGCGTTTTGGCCTGAATCTCACTAATATTCGCGACCCTGCTAGGAAATTTTGGTGATCGGCATGAGTACTGTGACCCTGCCTGACTACACGCTTGCCCCTGAGCAAGTACCTGTAGTCGAGGCCAGCGAACTATCCGACACGGAGTGCGAAACACTCAAAAAACGCATAACCCGACGCCTTGAGGCGCTCGGAGCGGTGTTGATTGCACACTATTATGTTGATGGTGATGTTCAAGACCTGGCGGAGGCAACGGGTGGATTTGTTTCTGACTCTCTGGAAATGGCGCGTTTTGGCCGCGACAGTGAAGCAGAGATGGTGGTGGTCGCCGGTGTACGTTTTATGGGCGAAACGGCGAAAATTCTTTCCCCTCAAAAACACATATTCATGCCAACCCTGGCGGCGGAATGTTCGCTGGACATAGGGTGTCCACCGGATGATTTTGCGGCGTTTGTCGCTGAGCATCCGGATCGCACGGTGGTGGTATATGCCAATACTTCTGCCAAGGTAAAGGCGTTGTCGGATTGGGTTGTGACCAGCAGTTGTGCACTGGAGATCGTCAGTCATCTGCGGGATCGAGGCGAGAAAATATTGTGGGCGCCAGATCAACATCTGGGCCTCTATATTCAACAGCAAACAACCGCTGATATGTTGTTGTGGCGTGGAGCCTGTGTTGTACATGAAGAGTTCAAGGCCAAAGGACTCGCGGACCTATGTAAGGTTTTTCCCGATGCCGGCATTCTGGTGCACCCTGAGTCACCGGCAGCGGTAATCGAAATGGCCGACGTCGTCGGTTCGACCAGCGCCATCATCCGCGCAGCTGCAGAGCTACCGCATGACACATTTATTGTCGCTACAGACCGGGGTATTTTTCACAAACTGCGCCAGCTCAACCCCGACAAGCGATTTATAGAAGCGCCAACGGCGGGGGATGGCGCAACCTGTCGCAGTTGCGCTCACTGTCCGTGGATGGCGATGAACGATCTGGTCGCTCTCGACAGGCTGCTGTCCGATGAAAGCTATCGGCGCGTCAATGAAATCCACGTCGATGCGCAACTATGTGAACGCGCCAGACGCCCGCTGGATCGCATGTTGGCGTTCCAGCAAACGCATTGATTTTGTCCCTAGCTCTGCCTTTGCAAGCGAATCTCAGTGCGCAGATCCTGGATTCGCTGGGTCAGCTTAGCCTGTAACTGTGGATTAGTCCGGCGCACCAGACGTTGCGCATACTCCAGGTGTTGAATGGAGCGGTGATAGGCACCGTGCAGATAGAAATAGTCTGCTCGCGCCAGATGCACACCGGTGATATTGCCTGCCAGACCTGCAGTTTCGGCTAATTCATACCACACATCCACGTCGTTGGGACGGACCCGGGATTGTCGGGTGAGCACCGCCTCGGCTTGTTCGTACATGGCATCGCCGTTGAGAGCCCGCGCGTACAACATGGACAGTGGTGCGTTGTCCGGATTCAGTACAAGTTGGTGGCTCAATAAACGACGGGCGTGTTCACCGCGATCGGCGGCGATCAATAACTCTGCGTAGGCAGCGTTGTACAAAATACTTTGTGAGTTCACGTTGAGCAGCGTCTCGACTCGTAACAAGGCTTCTTCATGGTCACCGTTTTTGCTCAGGGACAATGCCAGACCATAGTTCGCCGCGATGTCGTTTGGATCCTCCTTCAATCTTTTGCGGTAGGCCTTGGCAGCCTGGGCGTGGTTTTTGTCGTAGTGCACCTGGGCGCGAATTCGCATCAACTGGTAATCCAGCGAGCCCTCGTAGGGGCCGCGTGACAGATCCCGTGCCTGGTCCCTCGCATCGGCGATGCGGGTTTGTGAAAGCGGGTGGGTGAGCAGGAATTCCGGTGGTTTTCGGGTAAAGCGATAGGCACGTTGCATGCGCTCGAACATGCGCGACATTGCCGCCGGGTCGAGGTTAGCCCGCACCAAGGTGTTCATGCCGATACGGTCGGCCTCGGTTTCCCGGTCGCGGCTGAATCGCAATCGATTCGATTGGGCGACAGCCTGGGTGGTGCTTATCGCCGCGATCGCTGCTTCGCCGCCACCGACAGCGCCAACAATCAGCGCGCCGATCAATGCCGCCAGGGTTGGGAGTGTTTGTGCGCGTTGTTCTTCGACACCCCGGGCAAAATGGCGTTGGCTCAAATGAGCGAGTTCATGTGCCATGACCGAGGAATACTCATGAACGTCTTCGGCGGTCAACAGCAGCCCGAGATTGATGCCAACTACCCCGCCTGGGACCGCAAACGCGTTGATATTGGGATTGTCGATGATAACCACACTGATGATGGCCTTACGCAATTCGGAGTGTTGCACCAATTCGGCTAACTGGCCGCTGATGTAATACTTCATCAACGGATCATCTACGGTGCGCAGAGATGAGTTCAGTTGTTTCAAAAAGGATACGCCGATTTGCTTCTCCAGCTCTGGCGATATCAGGCTTGAGGAGGCATCGCCGAGGCTCGGCAACCGTTCCGGGCCTGAAGCGGCGGTCGCCGGCCCCGTCAGCCACAGCATGCAGCACAGCGACGACCATCTGATGAAGGATGAAATCGACAATGGATGCTTTGCAAGACTTGGATTCATATCAGGAAATCATACGCTAAAGTAAGGGCATCCTCATGTTTGCACATCCTCATGTAAAAACAGGTGTGTCATACTTTGAACCGAAATGAATGAAGAAGTTCGCATACTTGATGTTAAGGGGCTCAACTGTCCGATGCCGCTGTTGAAAGCAAAAAAAGCGCTCAACGAAATGGAGCCCCTGGCACAACTCAAGGTACTGGCTACCGACCCGGGTTCGGTCCGGGATTTTGATGTATTTACCCGGCAAAGTGGTAATTCATTGTTGGATTCCGGCGAATCGGATGGCACCTACTACTATCTGATACAGAAGAAAGCAGATACATCAAAAAATCCTGAGCAGGAATAACGCGTGAAATTTCTCGAAGTAATCAGCACCTGGGTCAACGAATACTTTTCCAACGAAGAAGCGATCTACCTGATTGTGCTGGTTGCAATCACTTCTGTCGTGTTGGCTACCCTCGGTGGGGTGCTGGCACCGGTGCTGACCGGCCTGGTTTTCGCGTTTTTACTACAGGGACTGGTTAAAGAGTTTGAAAGAACAAAAATGCCACGCCTGTTGGCGGTCTGTCTGTCTTTCTTTCTGTTTGTTGGCGCGATTCTGGCCATTCTGCTCATCGTCGTGCCACTGCTATGGCAGCAGATGCAGGGCCTGCTGGCACTGTTACCGACGGGTTTGGTCCGCTTGCAGGAAGGCATCAGTGAACTCGCCAGCCGTTTTCCGGAATATGTCACCGAGGATCAGTTGTCAGCTCTGTTGGACCAAGGTGCCCGGGAGTTGGGCAATTTGAGCGCTACGGTTGTTGAAACGGCTTTTTCGCAGGTATTTTCGATTAT
>Ga0114950_10002192_pt1 | contig 14955 bp, 10 predicted proteins | sample N075metaG_FD_83503 | JGI IMG/M metagenome (GOLD analysis project Ga0114950, IMG submission 83503) | Deep subsurface microbial communities from Kermadec Trench to uncover new lineages of life (NeLLi) - N075 metaG | ecosystem: Environmental > Aquatic > Marine > Ocean trench > Sediment | place... | reverse complement strand
GGCGTCACGTAGCACAGCATCGCCGTGCCGTACCAGCCGATCATCGCCGCGCCGATCGCGGACGTGATGTGGTCGTAGCCGGGAGCGATGTCCGTCGTGAGCGGCCCGAGCGTGTAGAAGGGCGCCTCGTGGCAGGCCTCCAATTGCAAGGTGACGTTCGCCTTGATCTTGTGCATCGGCACGTGCCCCGGTCCTTCGATGATCACCTGTACGTCGTGCCGCCAGGCGATCTCGGTCAGCTCGCCGAGCGTCACGAGCTCCGCGAGCTGCGCCTCGTCGTTCGCGTCCCGGATGCACCCGGGCCGCAGCCCATCGCCGAGACTGAACGTGACGTCGTAGCGCTTGAGGAGCTCGCACATGCGCTCGAAGCCCGTGTACAGGAAGTTCTCCTCGTGGTGGATGAGGCACCACTTCGCGAGTATCGCTCCGCCGCGCGAGACGATGCCCGTCAGGCGCTTCGCGGTCATTGGCACGTAGCGCAGCAGTACGCCGGCGTGGATCGTGAAGTAGTCGACACCCTGCTCGCACTGCTCCTCGAGCGTCTCGAGGAAGAGGTCGAGTGAGAGCTCCTCGATCTTCCCGTTCACCTTCTCGAGCGCCTGGTAGATGGGCACCGTTCCGATCGGTACGGGCGAGTTGCGCAGGATCTGCTCGCGCGTCTCGTGGATGTCCGCGCCGGTGGAGAGGTCCATCACCGTGTCCGAGCCCCAGCGCACCGACCACTGGAGCTTCTCGACCTCTTCCTCGATCGAGGACGAGACGGCGCTGTTGCCGATGTTCGCGTTGATCTTCACGAGGAAGTTGCGCCCGATAATCATCGGTTCGAGCTCGGGATGGTTCACGTTCGCCGTGATGACCGCGCGCCCGCGCGCCACCTCCGAGCGGACGAACTCCGGATCGCAGCCCTCGCGCACCGCGATGAAGGCCATCTCCTCGGTGACCACGCCCTTCCGCGCGTAGTGCATCTGCGTGACGTTGCCGTCCGATGTCGCCAGGCGCTTCCGGATCCACGGCGCCCGCAGCTTCGGCAGCCCCATGCGGACATCGTGGCCCTGCGGCCCGGTGGTGTCGTACACGTCGAGGTGGCCGCTATCCCCCGTCAGGTGGATGCGGCGCTTCGGAACCCGCAGCGCGAAGCCGCCGTGCTCCACGTCGACGTAGACCTTGTGAGAGCTCGGGAAACTCTCCTCCATCGGCGGCAGGCCCTTGCGCCCGGTCGCCGCGTTCGTCGTCTTGGGTTTCGTGTTCATCGCGCTTTCCTACGCCGGTATGACCCGGTTCAGGTTCGGAGGGTGCCTCTCAGGCGCCGGGATCGGCGCCGCCCCTAGCTCGTCGGACAGGGCCGCCACAGTTGGCGGCGGGCCGGAGTGTAGCTCCGCGGAGCACCTGAATCACGTCTCGATGCACTGCGGATTTACCCGGCGCGCATCCGCTCCAGCTCGCGCCGGAACACGTCGTGCCAACCGTCGGAATAGAGCACGATCCGCGCGCGCTCGATCGTCGTGTGACGCGCCAACCCCGCCGCGAGCGCGCGCAAGGTGACGGTCGCCGCCAACCCCACGGGGTAGCCGTAGACCCCCGTCGAGATCGCTGGGAAGGCGACCGTGCGGACGCCGTTCTCCGCCGCGAGCGCGAGACTCGCCGCGAAGCAGGCGGCGAGGAGCTCCGCCTCGCCTGCCGCGCCGCCCCGCCACACGGGCCCCACGGTGTGGATGACGAAGCGTGCGGGCAGCTCGTGGCCGCCCGTGATCCGGGCCTCGCCCGTCGGACACCCGTCGGGGTGGCGGCGGATGCACTCGGCGAGCAGCTCCGGCCCCGCCGCGCGGTGGATCGCGCCGTCCACACCGCCCCCGCCGCGCAGGCTCCCGTCCGCCGCGTTGACGATCGCGTCGGCGGCTTCGCGGGTGATGTCCCCGCGCGCACACCCGAGGCGCTCGAGCGCGCCCGCCGTCACCCCCCCGCCCCGGGCGCGGGGGGACGCCAGGCGCTCCAGCCCTCGTCGAGGATCCGCCGCATCCGCCGTGCCACTTCCGCGTACTCGGGATCGTGGGCGAGGTTCACGGGCGTCGTCGGGTAGGCCTCGTAGTCGTACAGCTCCGTCGCGTGGATCTCGCCCTGCAAGCGCCAGGCGGTGAAGCGGTAGCGATCGGTGCGGACGGACCGGCCGACGGCGCGCTTGCCGGCGAGGCTGCCGGAGCCCGGCACGGGCCGGGGAAACAGACTGTACGCGCCCTGCTTCCACGCCCGGTCGGGGTCGGTGAAGAGCGGGACGAGACTCGTGCCCTCGAGGTGCTCGGGCAGATCGAGGCCCGCGAGCTCGGCCAGGGTCGGGTACAGGTCGACGAGCTCGACGAGTCTGTCGCTCCGCCGCCCCGCGAACGTCACCCCCGGCGCGCGCACGATGAGGGGCGCGCGCGTCGCCTCCTCGTAGTTCGTGTGCTTCCCGAAGAGGCCCAGCTCGCCGAGGTGGAAGCCGTGATCGCCCCAGATGACGACGATCGTGTCGTCCCACACGCCCTTCGCCTTCAAGGCTGCGACGAGCCGTCCGACCATCGCGTCCACGTGGCTCACGCAGGCGTAGTACCCGCGAATCATCCGCAACGCGGTCTCGTCGTCGATCGGCCCTTCGTCGGGGACGTCGACGTAGCTGCGCGCCTCGCCCGAGCGCGAATCGGCGCACGGCGGCGCGCCCTCCGGAAGACTGCGCCCGGGCGCGAGCCGGATCGCGTCCTCCGGGATGAGCTCCCAATAGCGCCGTGGCGCGACGAACGGCATGTGCGGCTTCTTGAAGCCGACCGCGAGGAAGAAAGGCTGCTCGAGCTCCCCCAGCACGCGGATCGCCTCGTTCGCGATCATCCCGTCGACGAGCACGTCGTCGGACACGTCGGGCGCCTCCGCCGCGAGTCCGCGTGGCTGCTCGACGCGGCCGGCGGCCGCAATCCTCCGCACCAGGTCATCCGCGATCGCCCGTCCGCGCTCGGTGTGGTAGTGCCGCCAGCCCTCGGGCCACCACGGGGGGGCGCTCCAGGAAGGCAGGTCGTCGAGGCGCCCGCCGCCATGGTGCACCTTGCCGAACGCGCGCGTCGAATAGCCCGCCTGCTTGAAGAGCTGGGGCAGGGTGACGACGTCGGGCAGGGCGTCGCGGAAGTCCGTCTTGAGGTCCTTCACCCCCGTCGTGTCGGGCCGGCAGCCCGTGAGGACGCTCGCGCGCGACGGCCCGCAGACCGCCTGCTGGCAATAGGCCCGGCCGAACACCATGCCCTCGGCGGCGATGGCATCGATGTTCGGGGTGACCGCGACCGGGTCCCCGTAGCACCCGAGGGTCGGGCGCAGGTCGTCGACGATCACGAAGAGGACGTTGGGCCTGTGCGGGCCTTCCTCCGCCCCGGTGCACGCCGCCGCGGCGAGGCCGAGGAGCAGCGCCCCGCGCGCGCAGCCGGCGAACCTGCGCGGCGCCGCGACTCGGGCGGATCCTGTCTTTTTCGGCATCACGTGGGAGTATAGGGTTCCTCGGGCTCGAGTCCGCGGCTCCCCGCGCCCCCTTCCAAGCCTGCCCCCACACCCTCCCGTGCCGCCCGCCGATTCCCATCTGGACGTCGCCGTCATCGGCGCGGGCATCCTGGGCCTCGCCACGGCACGGGCTCTGCTCGCGAAGACACCGCTCGCGCTCGCCGTCCTGGAGACCGAGGACCGACCCGCCGCGCACCAGACCGGACACAACAGCGGCGTCATCCACTCGGGCCTCTACTACCGGCCCGGATCGCTGAAGGCCGAGCTGTGCACCACCGGCCGGCGCGCATTGGAGGCGTATTGCACGGAGCGGGAGATCCCGTTCGAGCGCTGCGGCAAGGTCGTCGTCGCGACGGAGGACAGCGAGCTCGCGGCCCTCGACGAGTTGGAACGGCGCGGCCGCGCCAACGGCCTCGCCGGGCTCGAGCGCCTCACCCAGGCGGGGTTGCGCAAGCACGAGCCGCACGTCGCGGGCATCGCCGGGCTCTTCGTGCCCGAGACCGGGATCGTCGACTACAGCGCGGTGGCGCGTTCGTTCGCCGCGGACGTCGAAGCCGCCGGCGGCGAGGTGCGCCTCAGCACCGCGGCGGGCGCGATCCGTCGCGACGGCGACGGTTTTGCGATCACGACGCCGGGCGGAATCGTGCGCTGCCGACACCTCCTGAACTGCGGCGGCGTGCAGGCGGACCGCATCGCCCGCCGCGCGGGACTCGACCCGGTGATCGCGATCGTGCCGTTCCGGGGCGAGTACAAGACGTTGCGCCCGGAGCGGCGCGGGCTCATCAGGAACCTCGTCTACCCCGTCCCCGATCCGCGCTTCCCCTTCCTGGGCGTCCACTTCACGCGCCGCATCGACGGCGCGATCGAGGCGGGCCCCAACGCCGTGCTCGCAACGCACCGCCACGGCTACCGGCGCCGGGACTTCTCAGCGCGCGACGTGCTCGCCATGCTGTCGTACAAGGGCTTCTGGCGCATGGGCCGCCGGTACTGGCGCACGGCCCTGGGCGAAGTCCACCGCTCCCTGTCCCACGCGGCGTTCACGCGCGCGCTCCAGCGCCTCCTGCCCGAGCTCCGGCCCGAGGACCTCATCCCCGGCGGCTCGGGCGTGCGGGCCCAGGCGCTCGAACCCGACGGCAGCCTCGTCGACGACTTCCGGTTCGTGGAAGGGCCCGCCTCGCTCCACGTCCTCTGCGCGCCCTCTCCGGCGGCGACGGCCTCGATCGTCATCGGCGAGACCATCGCAGCGCGCGCGGCCGAACACTTCTCTCTGTAACCGTCAGTACTGACGGTTACGCTTCAGCGCTGGAGCCGGGGCGCGCGTACCGTGGGCAGCGATGAGCGATCTCGCCCCTCCCTCCGGCTCGGGGCCGGAAGCGCTGGCCAGGGCTGTCCTCCGCGGTGAGGACGGCGCCCTCGCCGCGTGGTTCGGCGCCGAGCACCGGGCGACTTGGAAGCTGTGCTTCGGGCTGCTCGCGGACGGTGCGGAGGCGGACGACGCCGCGCAGGATGCGATGCTGCACCTCCACGATCACCTCGCCCGCTGGGACCAGGGCCGGCCCTATCGCGCCTGGCGCAACACGGTGGTGCTGAACCTGTGCCGCGACCGCATGCGCCGAGCGAAGACGCGCCGGCGCGCCGAGGAGCACGCGGCCGGGGCCGGGTCCGCCATGCACCTGGCCGATCCCGTCGAGGAAGCGGCCCAGAGCGAGGCGCGTGAAGTGCTCCGCGCTTCGCTCGCGGCGCTCTCGCCGCGCGAGCGCGAGGCGTTCGTGCTGCGCGACCTCGAAGGCCTGCCTACTCAGGAAACCGCCGCGGCGCTCGGGGTCACCGAGAGCACCGTGCGCGCGCTCCTCACGCTCGCCCGCCGCCGGCTGCGCCGGATCATCGGCGAGCGCGTGCCCGGGCTCGTGCCGGGCTCCGCGCGACCGGACGGAGGGCTGCCGTGAGCGATCCGCGCGACTTCGACGAGCTCTCCGCCGCCTGGAACGAGCTCGAGCCGCCCACGTCAGCGCCCGAGCCGGATGCGCAGACGCGCGCCACGATCGACTGGCTGAAGGCCGCGTTCGAAGACCTGGAGCCTCCGGCCCCCGCGCTCCCCGCCTGGGTACGGGCGTCGGCAGGTCGGCGGCCTTTCGTCCGGCGCCTCGGCGCGCTCGCGGCGGCCGCGGCGATTCTGGCCCTCGCGTTCGGCGCGCGCGCACTCGTCGGAGGCGGCGAGGGCGGCGCGCCACGGTCACCGGAGCTCGTCTCGCGAGCGGAACGACACGAGCCCCACGACCCAATTTCCGAGGCGCCCCTCGAGCCCCGCGCCCCAGTCGTCCAGGCCGCCTTCCGCACCGACGGCATCGAGCTGCGGTCGGGCAACGTGCGCCTCATCCTGCTCGACGCGCACCGCAAAGCGCCCACGCACACACTCACCGAGAACCCGACAGATCAGGAGAATGCCCGATGATGAACGCAACCATCACATGTCTCGCGCTCGCGCTCGCCCCTTTGCAGCAGGATCCCGCCGGCGCACGACAGCGAGAAGGACGCCAGCCGGAGTTGCCGACCGTATCGCAGCTCGTGATGCGGAACTACCAGCCGACCTCCGCCGATCCGCTCGAGTTGTTCGACACGATCAAGGCCTTCGCGGGTCAGGCGGTCTCCGTGCGCGACACGAATACGCTCCAGATCGCGACTCACGAGAATCTGCAACTCTTCGGCAATACCATTCTCGTGTACGACCTCCTCGAGAACGCGGATCGGATCATGGTGATGATGGCGGAGCTCAACTCGCGCGCCGCCGAAGAGGCCATGATGGACGCGTTGCTGGTGAAGGAGGAGCGCGCCGGGATCGAATTGTTCGAGTACAGACGGCGCTACGTGTCCCTCTACTCCCTGGTCCAGGCCCTCCAGCCACTCCAACGCAACCAGCCGGACACGCACCGGGACAACATGACTTTCGTCGAAGGACAGGGATCGATCGTCGTGCGCGACACGCCCGACCGCGTACGAGAGATCAAGGAGCTCATCGCGCGCATCGACGTACCGACGCAGCAGGTCCTCTTCACATGCTACCTCGTCAACGGCGCCCAGGCCGAGTCCGCGGACGGGCTCACGCTGCCCAAGGAGCTCGTGAGCGGCATGCGGGAGCTCGTGGGCTACCCGCACCTGAAACCGCTCGCCTTCGCGATGCTCCGCTCGACGGCGTCCACGGACGACAGGCTGCTGCTCGAGCTCCAGGCCTCGCCGGTCTCGTACAGTCTGATGATCCACCCCAGCGCGTACGACGCGGAGACCGGCTCCGTCACGCTCGCCCGCTGCTCGTTCGTCCAGAAGAGTGCAGTGGGCGAAGAGCTGCTGTTCGAGACGACCACGATGATCCACGCCGGCGAGTACACCGTACTCGGGGCCACGGGCATGGCGCCCGTCTTCGTCGTGCTTCACTGCAAGATCCTGGACCGATAGGCGACCCGCAGCGGAGCTTCGGCGCGAGCGATGGCCCGGGGGTAGGAATCCGGTGATTCCGAGCGGAAGGGGTGTGGCCCGGCCGTCCAGCCTTTCTAATGATCCGGGCCTGGCTCCCACCCCACCGGATCCCTCGAGTCGGAAGGAATGCCATGAAGAAGGCGCTGCTCCTCGGTCTCCTCATCCTCGGATCGGGCCTCGTCGGCGTCGACACGGTCGACGCCCAACGGCGCTGCTGAGGCCCGCGCGGCGCCGCCGGTGGCGGCTATCGTGGGCCGGGTGGATGGGGTGGAGCTGCTCGCGGCGGCGGCCGTGCGGGCGGCCTGGCCGGCGGCGTGCGGAGGCCGGCCGGGTCCGGCGCGACCCGCGGCCGCGCCCCCGGCGGCACCCGGGGTGCGCGGCCCAATTCGCCGTACGACCTGTACCGGTTGGGCCAGTACGAGACGGTCGAGGATCTGACGGCCTGGCAGCTCTGGTGGGAGTTCAACAAGGACCCCTACCTCCGCTTCGCGCACATCAACACCGCGGACTCCCGCACGGGCAGCGATGATTTCTTCCTCGGGACCGGACAGCGTGATGCCGGCCGCGTCGGTGGCCGGGCGTCGCGCGCGACGATCCAGGCGAAGGTCAAACCCGCGCTGATGCAGGCCGTCGAGACCGGCGGCAGCCTCGGCTACGTCAAGGGCGCCATGCTCGCCATCGCCAAGATCGGCGGTGAGGAGAACGCGCGGGACTTCGAGTTCGTCCTGAAGTACTTCCTCACGGACGACCTGGTCGGCGACACGGCCGCCGTGGCGCTCGGCGTCCTCGGAAGCGAGTCGCTCTATCCGCTGCTCCGCGACGTCGCGCTGGACACGAAAGCCGGGCGCGAGATCGTCGGCAACGACGTCGTCGGCGAGCGCCAGCGCGCGTTCGCCGCGTACGGCCTCGGCCTCATCGGCCAGGCCACCGCTGACGCGGACGTGCGGCGGCAGATCGTGGCCGACCTCGTCGTGCTGCTGGAGACGCCGGGCATGGCGACCGAGGATCTCAAGGTCGCCGCGATGGTCGCCATGGGCCTCGTCCCGCTCGAAGTCGTCGAGGGCACGGCGGCCTGCTATTGCGGCGAGTGCGAGGTCGCGGACCCGCACACGTCCCTGCAGGCGCAGGTCACGTACCTGATGCGCTACTTCACGGCGAAGAAGGAGTTCGACACGCTCGTGCGCGCGCACACGGCGACGACCCTCGCGCGCCTGATCGAGGCGCAGCCCGCGGGCATGCCCGCGGAGCTGAAGATGGGCGTGGCCGAGGTACTCGTCGATTCGCTCGAGAAGTCGGCGCGTGAACCGGAGGTGATCCGGGAGAGCGCGGTCCTCGCCCTGGGCCTCGTCGGCGATGCCGACGACGACCCGGTCGACGGCTGGATCCGCTGGGCACTCAACCGCGCGGCGGGCCACGGCGACCCGATGCAGAAGCGCTATGCCCTCGTCGCGCTCGCCCAGGTGGGCAGCCGCCCGGGCCGGGGCGACGCGCCGTACGCCGGCACCCCGTCAGCGCGCAAGGACCTCCTCCATCACCTCGCGCACGCCAAGAAGAGCGTCAAGCCGTGGGCCGGGCTCGCGCTCGGCGTCATGGGCTTCCACTTGCACGAGGCCGGCCAACCGCTCTCGAGCGACGCGAGCCTTGCGCTCCGCACCGCGCTGAAGAGCTCGAAGTCGGCGTCGGACCTCGGCGCCTACGGCGTGGCCTGCGGCCTGCGACGGGACGCCAAGGCGCAGGCGCTCATGTTGGCGAAGATCTCCGCGGTGAAGGACGAGAGCGCCCGGGCCTACACGGCGCTCGGTCTCGGGCTCCTCGGCAACCGCGCCTCGATCGAGCCCCTGCAGACACTCCTCGCAAGTGCCACCGATGCGCCCCAACTCCAGGAGCGCGCCGGCCTGGCGCTCGGCCTGCTCGGCGATACGACCGTGGCCATGGAGCTCGTCACCCTGCTCGAGCAGACCGAGAGCGCGGAGACGCGCGCCTCGATCGCGAAGGCCCTGGGCTTCATCGGTGACCAGCGCTCGATCGATGCGCTCGTCGCCCTCTTGACCCGCGAGGGTGTTGCGGACGCCACGCGCGAACGCGCCGTCGTGGCCCTGGGCTACGTGGCCGACTCCAGCTTGCGGTCGTGGCGCTCGGCGCTCGCCCGCAACACGAACTACCGGGCCGAGACTCCGACGCTGACCTCGGGTGAGCGCACGGGGATCCTCGACCTCTAGGCTGGAGTTGCGCCCTTCTTGGCGGGCGATACTCCCGTCGGGTGCAACGACCCGGAAGTTCCGGTCCCCCTGCGGAGTCTATCGGCGCCTTGCCCTGAGCACTGTGCGGCACGGCTATTGCCCACGGAACCCTGACGCAGGACACGAGTAGGAACGTCACCGTATCTCCCGCCCGCCGGCGCACGCCTGCGAGCGGGCCACGTTCAGGCGGACCTGCCGTTCGGCGACCACGGCGCGCCGAGCGTCGTCGAGCTCGCCCGATGGACCCTCACTCGGCGGGGGCCTCGACGAGCGCCTCGCCCTCGATCCGCAGCCCGAGCCGCTCGAGGCCCGCCTGGAGGCGCGGCTGGATCGTCAACGTGCCGAGGAGCTTCTGGAAGGGCACGGGGCCCAGCGCGCGCGCGTGCTCGAAGCGCGTGAGGACCCGCTGCTTGTCCCCGTCGAGCACGCCGAGCACGACCTCAGCGAGCGCCAACCAGGTCGTCCGCCTGTCTTTCTCGGGCGTCGCGGCGAGAACGGTGCGGGCGCGTTCCAGGTAGGGCTCGGGCACGAGCGCGAAGCAGGCGTGGTTCACGTCGCCCAGCACGCCCATCTGCCGTGCGTTGCGTCGGAATCCGTCCGTGATGCCGAGCTTGCGACACTGCTGCTCGAAGTCGGGCGGAAACGTGGGCCCGTCGACCCGCGCGCACGCTTCTGGTGAACCGAAGCCGGGCACGCCGGCGCAGGCGATCGCGATGTCGCGCGCCATCAAGAACTGCCCGATCACGCTCGGGTGGACCTCGTCGAGGAAGAGCCGCGACTCGCCCTCCCGCGGCATGCGCTCCATCGTCGGCGCGAGGTCGACGAGCGGCGTACCGGTCGCCCGGGCGACGCGTTCGAGGCGTGCGATCAGGATGTCGGACGCGACGCGCGGCGAGTCGTCGCACGCCCACTTGTGCCGGTCGAAGTCGCGCGCGCTCCCGTCGTCGCCCCGGCGCCAGGCGACGGCGCCCCGCAGGTGGTGGAACTCGGCGACCTCGGGGTCGATCGCCTGCGCCTCGTCGAGCAACGCAGTCGCGCGGTCGAGCTCGCCGGCACGCACAGCCGACGCCGTGTCCTGGAGTAGCCCCGTGAACCGTTCGCGGTCGGCGACCGAGAGCTCGCGCGAGAACGCGGAGACGAACGGGCCGTACTCGATCCCGTTGGAGATCGGCCGACAGAGAAGGAGCGGCACGTTCGCGTCGTCGCAGGCGCGCACGATGCGTTCGATCTCTTCCTCGTAGTCGTCGAGGATCGCGTCACGCGCGGGCTCCATCTTCGAGCTCGGGAGGACGCGGAAAGCCGTCTGGCCCTCGTCCGGTGCGGCGGGCGGCGCGCCGGTCTTGCGCCGACGGAGCCCGCCGATGAGCCCGCGCCCCATGCGCGTCGACTGCACGACGCCCAGTAGCGCCCCCACGGGCGACGCAGCGCGGCTCAAGTACGATGTACTGAAGCGCGCCATGAACTGGTTGTGTCCCGAGTAGATGATGACGAGGTCGGGCGAGAGCTCCTCGAGCGCAAATTCCGTCACCGCGCGCACGCGCGCCGCGTCGACGCCCGACGCGCCGAGGTTGAGGACCTCGTGCCGCGACCGAAATAACGTGTCGAGCATCGGCTTGAGGTGTTTCGAGATCGTCGAGCGTCGCTGCAGATGGAAGCCTTCGATCGTCGACGCGCCGACGACGACCACGCGCCGCTGGCCCTGCTCCGGCTCGATGCTCACGGTGACGTGGCGGTCGACCGGCTTCTCCCAGAGGTAGAGCTCGACGTTTCCGGCTTCAGTGAACACGCGCCGAAACGACTCCGCTTCGGGCGGAAAACGGTCCATCCAAGCGAGCGCGCCCTCGACGGCGGCGAGCATTCCCACCGTCGCGGCGAGCGCGATCGCGGCCTTCTTCAGGCCCGAGACGGGCTGTTTCTCGGCTCGGCTCATTCGGTCGGGATCGCGGCGGGCGGCCGGTGCTCTGGAAGCGGCGAGACCGCATTCAGAACAGTACCACGGGATTGGTGCCGGAAGGTGGCCGGGGTAAGGTTGGGAACGATGACCCGCGTGCGCCTGTTGCTCCTCGCCGTCTTCCTGGGGGCGATCGGTCTGCGGCTGCACGGGCTGGCGTACCTCCTGCCGCACAACATCGAGGGCGACTTCAGCATCGTCGTCCAATCGCAACTCCTGCACGCGGGCGCGGAGAACCCGGTGGACGATCCCCAGTTCGGGAAGTACCCGCTGCTCATCGCCCGCCTCGAGCAACTCCTCCCGGACCAATGGGCGCGCGAGCAGGACCCCACACCGCGCGGGCTGGAGGCTCACCTCGAGGACGCGATCGCCCCGGTACTCCAGGTCCGGCGCGTCGTCGCCTTGATCGCGCTCGTGATCGTGCCGGCAACATGGCTGCTCGCGCGGACCTTCATGGGCCCCTGGGCCTCGCTCCTCGCCGCGTTCCTCGCGGCGACGAGCGTCCTGCACCTGTTCATGTCCCAGCAGGCGCGCCCGCACGGCGCCTCCGGTCCCCTCGTCGCACTCGCCGTCGTCGCCTGTCTGCGCCTCTTGAAGCGCGGCGACATCCTGTCCTACCTGCTCGCCGGGGTGGCCGCGGCGCTGGCGATGGGCGCATTGCAGAGTGGGTTCGCCGTCGGGTTCTCGATCGTGGCCGCGTGCCTCTTCGTCGTGCGCCGCGAGGGGCTCAAGACGGCGTGGAGGCCGCTGCTCCCGCTGGCGGTGATCCTCGCGTCCTTGCCCCTGTTCTATCCGTTCGTCCTGTCCGACCGACCGGATGCCCCGGGCTCCCAGCTCGAGTTCGTCGAGGGCGGCATCCGCCAGGCGGGACACTTCCTCCAATACCGTTTCTTCAACGGCCACGGCTTCCTCGCGATCGCAGAGTCGATGTGGTCGTTCGACACGCCGATCGCGATCCTGATGCCCGTCGGGCTACTCGCCTGGCTCCTGACGCGACGGCGCGCGGGCGCTTGGGACAAATGGCGCGAGCTCGCTGTCGTGATGGCGTACGTCGGCCCTTACATCCTCGTCATCGGGATGTACCAGCGGACGTTCGAGCGCTTCGTCATCCCTCTGCTGCCATTCTTCATCTGCCTCGCCGTCTACGGGCTCGTCCAGTTCGGTCGCTTCCTCGAGGCCCGGCTCCCGCGACCAGCGTTCCGCGCTGCGGCGGCGGCGGGAGCGCTCGCGTTCGTCGTCGTCCCCGGCGCGATGGCCGCGAAGTTCTCGTACCTGCGCGGCAAGGCGGACACCGAGACGGAAGCCGCCCAGTATCTCGTCGAGCACACAGAACCCGGCGACCGCATCTACAGCCTGCCACTGCACCTGATCCCGCTGCTCACGACGGAGGAGGGCGTGCGCGTCGATCGCATCTTCGCGCCCCCCCACTACCCGACGTCTCCCTACTGGTGGTCGTACCAGTTCCGGATGCCGGAGTCGTCGAAGACGGGCCCGCGCTACTCGATCTTCCAGATTCCGATCTGGAGCGAGAAGCACCGCTCGCACCTGAACGCCCGGCCCGTCGAGTACCTCCGCAGCCTCCGCGCCAACTGGTTCGTGATCGAAGCGTACGAGCAGGGCCGCCACCACCCGCAGCTGCACGCGATCCACTCCGCCCTGATGCGCATGAAATCCGCCGAGCACGTCGCGCGGTTCTCCCCCGACTCGGATCCCGAGTGGACGGAGATGCCGATGACCCACGGCGGCATCGTCGCCGTGCAGAATCCCCACTTCTATTGGCGGCTCTTCCGCGCGCGCGCGTACGGTCCGGTCGTCGACGTCTTCCGGATCCGGAAGTAGGCGTGTAGTACAATGGGTTGGATGGACACCGGTCGACCCCGTTGGAGAGAGCGCCTGTTCGCGGCGACGATCTCCATCGTCGCGACCCTCGCCGTCGTCGAGGTCGTCTGCCGCGTCGCGTTTCCGCCCCAGGCGCCGATCCGGTTCGAGCAGGAGGAGCAGCTGCTGACGCAGATCGGCCTCGCGCAGTTCGCCGAGGCGCTCGTCGCCGACCCGGAGATGTTCTGGCGCGTCGCGCCGGGCAGCACGCTGCCACCGAGCGCCGGTATCAACTTCGGCGTCCTCGCCAACGGGCAGCAGCTCCGCGAGGAACACGAGATCCCGCTCGCGAAGCCGGCCGGCGAGGTCCGGATCCTGTTCCTCGGCGACTCGTGCACGTTCGGCGCCGGCGTCGAAGTCACCGAGACCTTCCCCGCGTTCGTGGAGCGCTACCTCGCGGAGGATGTCCCCGGCACGCGCTTCGAGTGCATCAACGCCGGCGTCCCCGGCTACAGTCTCTTCCAGGGCTGGCGCCTGCTCGAGACGGAGGGGCTCGCGTACGATCCCGACGTGATCGTCCTCAGCTTCGGCTCCAACGACGCGGTCGCCTGGGACAATCTGAGCGACCTCGAGCACTACGAGGAGGCCCACCGCCGCCCGCCCGCGCCGATCGGGTGGAGCCGGGCCGCGCAGCTCGTCTGGAAGCGCATCCACGCGCGGCCGCCGGCCGAGGAGAAGCGTTCGCGACTGAAGCCCCGGGAGTTCCGTGACCTCCTCGCCCGCGTGCGGGACCGCGCCGACGAACGCGGCATCGCCCTCGTCACCGTCGTGTGGACGTTCCAGCACGTCGCGGTCGGCAAAGAGGGGGCCGAGCGCAGCCGCTTGCAGCGCGCCCTCCTCGACTTCTCCAAGAACAACCGCCTCGTGTGCATCGACACCGAGCCGATCTTCACACGCCTGTGCGCGGAGCATGCGCCGGGGGACGTGTACTTCGACAAGATGCACACGAGCGCGCTGGCGAACGCGGCGGTGGCGCGGGAGATCGCCGACCGGCTCTTGGAGTTGTTCCGGTAGCGGCCGCCGAGGAGCGCCAGGCCCGCGTGGGTCCGGCCCTCGACGCGGGGTGCGACACGGACCGGTCCTCGACCGCGTGGACGAAGTCGCTCAGACGGACTCCGGAGGGGAACCTCGGCGCGGCCTGCCGGCCACCGGGAAGCGCTCAGGTGCCCCGGGCCGCTCCTGCGTTGCGCTCGAGCGTCAGCGACCGCGTCTCGCGCAGGCTGCGGATCAGCTCCAGAAACTCTCCGAAGGGCACGACCTCCTGTTCGCGCGTGGCGCGCCTGCGGATGGTGACGGTGCCTTCGTCCCGCTCGCGATCGCCGGCGATCAGCATGAACGGAATCTGGTCGTGTTGGGCCTGCTTGATCTTCTTGTTCATGTGGCCCGGCTCGTCCATGTTTCGTACCCGGAACAGATCGGCCTTCAGCTCGCGCGCGAGCTTTCCACAGTACTCCGCGTGCTGCTCGCGGATCGGGATGACCGCGACCTGGGACGGCGCGCACCAGAGGGGGAACTTGCCCCCGTAGTGCTCGATCAGGCCGCCGACGAAGCGCTCGAAGCTGCCGAGGATCGCGCGGTGCACCATGATCGGCCGCTTCTGCGTGCCGTCGCGGTCGGTGTAGGTCATGTCGAAGCGCTCCGGCAGGTTGAAGTCGCACTGTACGGTCGAGTTCTGCCACTCGCGGCCGAGCGCGTCCTTCTGCTTGAAGTCGATCTTCGGTCCGTAGAACGCGCCCCCGCCCGCGTCGAGCTCGAGCGGCATGCCGACCTTGTCCGCCGCCTCGCGCAGCGCCGCGGTCGCCCGCTCCCATATGTCATCGTCGCCGATGAACTTCTCCGCGGGCTTCGTCGCCAGGTAGGCGGTGTACTCGTACCCGAAGGTCTTCAGAATGAAGTCGGTCAGCT
>Ga0114950_10002191_pt1 | contig 14956 bp, 20 predicted proteins | sample N075metaG_FD_83503 | JGI IMG/M metagenome (GOLD analysis project Ga0114950, IMG submission 83503) | Deep subsurface microbial communities from Kermadec Trench to uncover new lineages of life (NeLLi) - N075 metaG | ecosystem: Environmental > Aquatic > Marine > Ocean trench > Sediment | place... | reverse complement strand
GGGGGTTGTGACAGGTCGGTCACCGGAGCATCCAACCTGTCTACCTCACCTACGCTTTGTCTTCGACCGGCTCGTCTTCTTCCGGGTTTGCGAAGTACTTGCACAGGGACTCGAGGTTGTCGAAGGACATGGCATCCTTGGGACACTCAGCGGCGTCCCCTAGTGCTTTTCCCTCGGCGCCTCCATCTACAGCCAGCTGAATGTCGAAGGCGGCCTCGTTGTCCTCGTTGTCGCCTACGAACTGGTCGTCCTCCTCCCAATCGTCGTTGCTCTTGCTGCGGCTCACGAAACCGTCGTCCACGTAGAACGGATCTTCGATCTGCTCGCGTGAGTAGCCGGCGTCTTCCAGCTCCTCGCGTGTGTTGACGCCGTTGCTCCCCTTGTACGTTCCGAACAGCGATGTTTGTCGCATCGACTCGGATCCGGTGAGCGAGCTGACCTTGTCTTCTTCTTCCCACCATCGACCGTCGCCACGCGACGAGTAGCTCGGGCTCTTGTAGGTGCCGTTCAACTTGCCCGCGCGTTCCGCGGCAGACATCGTCGACCAGACATCCATGTAGACCCCGTGCCGCGTGTTGTCCTTCACGCTGCTCTTGAAGTTCCCGTACGTCATCTCTTTGATCACGCGCGTCATCGCGTTGGCGAATGCCTTCTTGCCGACGAATGCGCGGAACGGGTAATCGCTCCCGTGGCCGAGCTTCTTCCGATCAATCGTCGGACCCATGCGTCGGCAGTACATCGAGCGAAAGTCGTCTAGATCCTTACGCGCTCGCGTCCGGACCAAAAGTCTGTTGGGGTTGTTTCGATCGGTCACGACCGAGAAGAACCCGAGGGGTGTGAAAATCCACATCGTCGTCCATTATCTCCTTGGGCGCAGGCGCCGGGCTGCCCCGGCACCGCACACGCCCATCGTATCAAGCCGCGTTGGCAGCCTCGTCGGAAGCGGCAAGAGCCGCGATGTTTGCGAGGCCCGTAGCCACCGCGACCGCGAGTGCGGCATTCGCCTTGTTGGCGAGCTGCACGCGGTACTTGATCACCATGCGGCGAGCCGCCTTGGCCTGCTTCTCGGTCAGGGACTTGCCCTTGGCGAGACGCTCCGCGAGGGAGGTGCCGAATTCGGCGTCCATCTTGTTGAAGCCCACCTTGTTGTCGTGCCAGGTGTGCTTCCCTTTGATCTCGTCCGAGGTCTGCTCCCCGGCGAGGACGGTGACTGCGCGAGCAACGGCACCGTCGCTCACCAAAAGCAGCGCCTTGATCGACGCGCCATTCCAACCACCTTCACACTTCATCAGCTTTGCCATCTCGAATCCTTCCTGCGAGAAACATCCCGCATCGGCTACACCACTAATGTAACACATAGGGTGTGATTGTCAAGAGACTCGAGAAGGAAAAGATCGTCCGTCCACGTGGACGCTCCGACACCCACCGAGGGAGTTTGCCGACTACCTTCGACGCAGCTCGATGAGGATGGCGTCGCGGTCGGTGTTGAACAGCGCACTCGAGCAGCCGGCGCCGAAGGCCGGCGAGAAGTCCGAGCCCGGCTGCGCCTTGATGAAGTCGTACCGCTCGCACCGGTAGCGGGTGGCCACAGTCTCGCTCTGGTCCCAGACCGCGAGGTAGACGCACTGACGGCTCCCTGGCAGCGCTTTCCCGTAGGGGCAGGGCGCTTGCTTGCAGCAGAAGCCCGAGCCCACACAGGGGCGCTCAGGGGCGTCTGAAGCGGGCACAGCCTCGGGCCTCCCAATGGGCCTGACCGGTCCGCTGACAGCGCCCGCACAGCACGCGGTAGTCGGCGAGCCCAACGCCTCGAAGAAGCCACCACAGGCGGCTCAGGAGCGGGCCGGGCCATCGTACGATGATGTGCGGCTGGCTCATCAGTTCTCTTTCACGACAATCGGGTCGTTCGGGTTGCCGGACCACTCGCACCACACACCGTACATGCGCAGGGTCTCGATGATCTTCTTGCCCACGTCCGCAGACTCGAGACCTCGGGCCTTGCCGTCGGGATCCGGCACGGTGCCGAAGTGGATCGGGTAGGCGCCGTTCGCCGTTCGCTTGGTCGCGTCTTCCTTCGTGAAGAAGACCGCGCCGAACACGGTGACGCCCTTGGCGCGTAGAGCTGCCGCACGTCCGATCAGAATCTCGCTCACGTCGCCGTCCGGCGCCCAGCCCGGTCGGGCAATGAAACCGTTGCAACGGAGGTAGTCGAATGCGTGCTTGATCATGGGTTTCCTCAGTGTGCGTGCTTGCACTTCTTCTTCACGAAGTATGCTCGCATGTTCGATGCGAAGACCGGAACGAAATCGGCCACCGCCATCGCGGCTGTGATCTCGTCCATGCAGATGTGAATACCGAAGAACGTCATGCTCTTAATCTAACACGTTAGATCGGATTGTCAAGTAGGCTCGAGGTTCCTCGTGCACACCCAAAAAGAAAGGCCAACACCTGCGAAAGTGCCAGCCCTTCAGTGTCCGCCCCGCGTCGTCCAGCCACCTCGCGGATCTCACGAGGGCCGTCACCTAAGAAGTCAAGCCGTCGCTCTATCTGGAAGGCTTCGGGGAAAACCTCGAACCTCGCGGGCTCGAGTAAGTCTTGATCGCCTGCTTCGGTTGAAGTGGCGTGGAGACGTGGGGACTCGAACCCCATCATCCTCCCGAGCAAGAGTCGGTCGCTCGGTTACCGCTCGGCGAGGTTGACTAGACCTCGCTGCCAGTAAAGGCGCCGGACCCGTCCCGGCGTCCCCTCATGTTGTGTCGCTCGTGTTCTGAAATCGACCGACGGATCCTCCCCGCAACCTCCCGGATTGTACTCCGGACGCTCTCCTCCACGGTGCTCGATGTCAGGTGGCCACCCTTCACCTCGCTTCCCCGTCGATCGCCCGGGGGGTTTCCGCCTTGGTGCCTTGCTTCGGCTTTGAGCTACGGTCGATTTCAGTACACGAACTGCCCTAGTCTATCTGGGACGAGCTGCCGTTTCCAACCCTCGTCGCGACCGTCAGTGCGCCGGGCAAGCGCTCGTAGGTCGGTTTCCTGTGTGGCCCCGTGGCCGCTATCGAGCTGCCCGCTCAACGGCTGTAGGGGCTTCCTAGCCAGGTTCCATATCGCTCTCCTTCTTACCCAAGTTCTTTCATGGTGGTGACGACGGCCGTGCCGACAATCATCCTACCCGCAAGCGCCGACGCGTTCTCGTTTACCGCGAGTTGCTTCATGCGTCCGTCTTCGTTGACCGCGAGCACCCGACGGTCGCCGGGGATCTTCACGATCTCGATGTAGCCGCCCACCTCTTTCTGAACTTCCGCGAAGGATAGCTCAGCGTCTTCGGTGGTGGTCTGGTCGATGTGAAGAATGGTCGCCATGTCGTGCTCCTCTACTGCGTCAACCCCCGTCCATCCTGTGGAATCGGGGGTAGGTCGCACCAGGAAAGCCCCAGGCTTTCGCTCTGGGGCTCTCTACCGGGGGAGTACTTAGCCCGCCTTGGGCACGAGCGCCGCCTTGGCGAACTGCTTGAGGTGGGTGCAGGTGCGGTTGAGGGGGTGCTTCTTCTGGAAGCGCCATCCCGGGCAAGTGCAGTAGATGTGGCCATTGGCGCCCATGCGCACGTCGTGGCTGATGGCCGGGTTGGACTTGGAGGCGTAAGTGGCGAGGACGGTCTTGTTGAAGGTCATGATGTTCTCTTTCTTCGGAGAGGCTTCTCCGACTCGGTAGGCTCCGTGCCCCCCGTCTTGATATAAACTTAACACCTACGATAGAATTGTCAAGAGGGGGACGATCTTTTCCGATCTTTTATCGAGACGATCTAAAGAGGCGAGGGATAACAGGGGCTTGAACGATCTAGCGTTTGCCGCTCTTCTCGTTGCCTTTGCTGCCACCGGCTTTCGAAACGCGGATGGGCTTCGGCTTGCGTCGCCGCTCGTGTCCGCAACGGAAGTCGTCGGGAATCTCGAAGGTGAACTTCGACTTCTTCTCCTTCGACTTCTTCTCCAGCTCGCGCATCATGTGCGTCATCCGCTTGCAGCGGGCTCGAGCTTCGTGGTCCATCCGGAAGCGCTGTCCGAAGTAGCTCGTCAGCTTGCCGCGTCGGTAGGCACCGAACCAGGCACCGGGGAGGGGCTCGACGTAATCCTTCTTGAGGAGTTTGGCCATGCGCCGCGCCTTCTTCTCGGCCTCGGCCTTCCAGTGCCAGTGAATCGCGTAGCCCATGCGAACGTTAAGCTCGGGATCACGCAGCTGCTTGACGGTGATCTTGGTGTAGCCCTTCTGGCCCTTCTTCTTGAAGCCGAGAGCTTTGCCCTCGTCCCAATGCGCGATCATGAGGTGAGGGCCGTAGGCAATCTGCATCGGCCCCTTTGCCGGGCACGATGTGCGTGTGGTGTTGTGGACCCACATCGGAATGCGCTTGCCCGCCTTCTTGAAACGCCACTCGTGCTCGGTGTAGTCGACTAGGTACTTGCGACAGTCTCCATCCTTCGGCTTGATCAGGAACCGCGACTCGCTAAAGCGAACGCTGCCCAAGAACAGACGAGCGATACGAGGGTCATCGAAGAGGTCGACGCGCTCGCCAACCACCTTCTTGTCGATGGACACCATGTGGGTGATGTTCTGTTCGTAGGCGATCAGCCTCTTATCGTTGCGCTGGGTACCAGGCGCTTCTTTGGTGATCATCGCCAGCATGATCATCACGAGTGCTTCGGAAAAGGTCATAGGGAACTCCTGCAGAAAGGTGAGCAAACAAGAACCCAACCGGCACGCTGTGGTAGGGAAACGCCGGCTGGAAGATGGGGAGCGGGTAGACAGGCTCGAGGAAGCCGCCCCGGAAAGGGGAAAACTCCCCAGGTGACAAGTCCGGATTCGGTAGCGGGGCGGACTCGAGCAAGTCTAGCGACGGGATGTTGGGGAGAATGATCGTGTCCGCACAGCAACGCGTGCCCGTCTCGTAGTCGAAGTACTTGGGGTCGTGGCCGCGGATCACTTGGTCGCAACGGTAGGGCTGAGACCAGAAGCGTCCCATCAAGCACATGCTGCGCTCGGTGAGCTTCCCGGTGTCGCCGCGCTTCCAGCACGACACCCACTCCTCGACGTTGCCCATCATGTCCTCAGCACCGCTCTCGCTCACGCAGCCGCGCGCGCCGGACTTGTCGCCTTGCCAGAGCCTCGCGAATTCCTTCTTGTCACGACGGTTGATCGCAGGCTCGTTGCGTCCCCTGTACCATTGGGCGTAGTTGCACGGCGCGTTCTCGGGTGTCGTGTAGCGAGGATCGGGAAGCTCGTCACCAAAGGGGTACTTCGACCCGCCCGGTCCTTTGCACGAGTTGATCCACTCGTTCACTGAACACAGGCGCTTGCCAACAGACTCGCAAAGAGCCTTCGCGTTGAAGGTCTTGGTGAGCTTGTCGCGCCACACCGGCATGGCCGGCATCCCGACGGTCGGGTTCCCGCCTCGCTTGTTCGGCCACTCGTACTTGTCGATGCACGTGTGCTTGCGTTCGGGCACCCGGACCATGCCAGGAGGGCAAAGCTCGGCAGAGGGAGTTTGCGCGAACGCGATTGAGGTGAATGCGCAGAAGGTGGCTATCAGAAGGAAGGTCTTCATGGTGTCCTTGCACGAGGTGCCTTGACGCTTACGCAGCGTGTAACGGCTCAACTCGGTTTGCTTGGGGCGCGGACTATGCCAGATCGACACGGCAAAGTCTATCGCCCGAGGTGCTTCAGATTTGTTTTTGCAACGCCAGCTCGCCGCGGTTGATACGATCTTCCGTCAGCTCTGTCTCTTGATCGAATGCGCGTTGCTTCCCATTGGGTGCTGGGGTGTCGGTGACCAATCGCCCGTCGAAGAAACCGAAGGGGATCAACTTGCCCGCAGGCATCACCCACAGGTGGAACTGGTTGCTCATGTCGACGAGGCGCGACTCGGCGGGGTAGATCTCCAGCGCTTCGCGCTCGTCCCCGCACAGCTCGTTCTTGATGCGTTGCAGCTCACGCCAGTCGCGTGGGCAACTCTTGTCGTTGTGCTTGATCGACAGGTGCGTCAACTCACCAACGTCGGGGTGTTTGATGAAGCGAACGAAGACGTGGTAGCGGCTGTTCACCCACAGCTCGTGTGCGATCTGGCTGCCGGGAATCCCCATGTGCTCCTCGGGAATCTCCATCTTCTTGAAGGGCGTCCAGTACGTCGCGACCTCACGTAGCTTCTGGACCTTGCGCTGCTTGCGCGTCAGGCGCTTTGCCGTTTTCTTTCCCATGCTTTTTCTCGTGCTGTCCGGTGATTGCTCTCGCGATACGACGCATCGTCTCTCGCATCTCTTGCGTCGTTCGGGAGCGGCTCGGTGCCACATTTCTGACCGCGTGTCCACACCGCTTACAACGTTCCATTGTGTTACCACCTTAACAGGTTGGCGGTGTATTGTCAATTTAGGTGTGGAAAAGGCCGGCGAACGTGGGGGTGCTCGACGGCCTTTGAACTGGTGCTAGCGACGGCCTTGGCGGCGCTGCTCTTGGGCTAAGCGTTTCGCCTCTTTCCTAGCGACGACCAGATTGCTGATGGCATCTCGGGATGCCGTGATGGCCTCCATGCCCATGACCAGCTCTTGGTCGCGGCGGTACTGCTCGGCGCGAGTTTTCTCCTGCATCATGCCGGGGGCGATGCTGCTCCGCTCGTGCTGCACGGTGGCGGCCACGCGAGACAGAATCTTGTATGCGCGGTCGAGCCCTTCTTGCATCTTCGCTTCGTTCGGGAACAGCCGCAGGCCGCGCGCCTCGTCGAGAGGCTGGGCAACGGCCTTGATCGCGTGGAAGGGCTGCCGGGCACGCTTCCGCTTGCCGCCTTCGACGATCGGGCCGGACTTGGAAAACAGGACGGGGAGCCCGCCATGCGCCTGCCGGTCGATCCCCATCAGTCGGCGCATCTCTTCGGTGAGTTGGACTTTCTGCGTCATGGAGCCACTGTACACTCAGGCGCCAGGATCGGCAATCTCGTCGAACCGGAGGGTCTTTTGGCAGCCGGCACAGCGCACTTTGACGAGCCGGTCCTTGTCGTCTCGGTCGGTTACGGGCTTCATGGGCTTCTCGCAGCAGTGGGGGATGAACACGTCTGAGACGCCGCCGTGGCCCTCACCGTCGCACGACCAGCCGGAGGGGGACTTCCACTGCTTGTGGCCGCAGATCGAGCACCACCGCACGGACGACTTCGGCCGCACCCGGAACGGCACCACCTCTTCGGCCTCAGAGGGCTCCTCAGAGGGCTCCCCCTCTTCGGCCTCCGCAGCTATGGCCTCGGGCGTCTCCGACACGTCCACGTGGTCGTGAGGGGCCGGCGCGGGCATGTCAAAGGCGTGCGCCCGAATCTCGAGCGCCTGCAACACGACGAGCTGATGCGAGAGGTCGTTGTAGGCCCGCTCCAACACACCGTCGGCCAACGTGAGGGCAATGCGGGTCGCCTCAGCCTTGGCTCGAAGCGCGAGCAACCCCAGCTCTTCTACGTCGAAGGTCGGGGTTGCGAGATCGGGCGCTGATGGGCTCGGCTCGGTCATTCCTTCGAAAGCATCTTCTTGTTGAGCGCGAGCGCTTCATCCATTCCGGGTAGGTCGATAGCCCCGCCCGGGGAGGTGTTTGGCAACACGGCAGCGTTCTGCGGGCCGATCGGAATGTTGAAGTCCGCCACGTCCGTCAGGAACGGCTCGCGCGCTCGCGCGTAGTCGTACGTCTGATCGCCCGGCAACTCGTCGGGTCGGTACACGAGGAGCGCGTTGCGACCGAGCGCGGCGAAGCGCCCAAGCCCGGTGAGCTTCAACAGCCCTTCGACCAGAACGCGCATCACCTTGTTGGTGCTGAGCCACGTGGGCGGACGAATGTCGATCGGCATTCCGGGGTTGCGTGCAGCGCGACGCAGCAGCGCGATGCCGTAGGCCCGGGAGCGAGGACCAGCGGTCGTCTCAGGTTCGGTGTTGATGAGGCTCTCGTACAGCTCCAAGGTCGCACGTCCTTCATCGCTGATCTCGCACGGGATCGTCTCCATCGCGCAGTCGATGTCGCGTGCGAAGTCGCAGAGCCCGTTCGTGGTGTTGCCGTCTTCGTGGCCTGCATCGGGGCAGTTGTCCAACGACAGCATCAAGGCCGACTGGATGACGTGAGGAATCGAGCTGCCCGCCGCGACCATCTCGTTCAGCACGGCCGAGCACAGCTTCAGCTCGCCGTCGACGCGCCGATACGAAACCAGATCCGGAATGCTGTCACGATGGATCTCGAAGTAGAAACGTCGCGTCGTTCCGTCGAGGTCTTTGACGTCGAGCACGATCTCTTTCGTCTCGCCCTTGAGCTGCGGGAAGTGAACGATCTCTTTGAGGATGTACTTCACCCCCGTCGGGCTCACGCTCGGGATGTTGACGACAAGAATCTTCTCGCTGTCCGCTCCCGGGTTGCCGTGCACCTCGAACATTCCGAAGTGATCTGGGTTGCCCTTCCAACCACCGTCGTCCGAGCCCTTGAGGCGCACGCGGTAGCTGTGATTCATGTGTAGTCCGTGGTCGTTCATGGTGTCGGTCCCTTTCATCTCATCCATGAGCAGCGGATCGAGCCCGCTGAATATCTCGTCCAATGTCCAGTGTAGATCAGCAAAGATCAATCGCAAGGTGTCTTCGATAACGACGAGCGCGCGGGCGAATTTCTGCCACGCTTTCTTGAAGCCTTCGAAGGCCGCGCTGACGTCGACTTCGTTCATGCAGCCTTCGTCGCCAAGGCGTCGAGCAGCTCTTGCTCGGTGATGAACTGGCAGCCCGCCACCTTCATCTCGGTGATCGCGGCAACGGTGCCTTCGGGGGTCACGCCGGCAATCGCGTCGGAGACGACAACCACGTCCCAGCCGCGCTCGCGCAGACCGAGTGCCGCAGCCTTCACGCAGTAGTCGGTGGCCATGCCGTACACGACGGCGGTGGTGCGTCCAGCGTGCACAAGGTGAACGAGAAGATGGGCCGCCGAGCTGTTCGCGAAGAAGCTGTAGACCTCCTTCTCGAAGTAGACCGCCTGGCACGAGCCGTCGCGCAGAGCCTGCGCGATTACGCTCAGGCGGATCACGTGCTCCTGTTCCTTCTCCGCAATCATCACACTGCGCGCGGGCAGGGTGCCCTCGATCTTCAACCAACCCACGGTGCCCTTGACACAGTGATCGGGGAACTGAGGGTCGGCGCCGTCCGGACCCGTGTTCTCGTTGCTCGCGAATTCCCAAGCGTCGTAGCTGTGGGTGTCCACGGAGCCGACGATCGGGATGCGCTTCTCGATGGCGAGAGCAGTCAGACGACGAAAAGCGTCGTTGCGCGAGCTGGTCACGAACAGCGAACCGTCGGGTGCACAGAAGTCGTTCTGGGTGTCCACGTCCACGAAGACCATCTTGCTTACGTCCGTCATGTTCCTAATGTAACACATGGATGGGGATTGTCAATCAGGATCGGCCTTCATCGGTTGGACCGACGTGAGCAGGCTCGCGAGGCTGACAGGCGCCTGGACGAAGCTCGGCTCCATGAAGCGCGGGATCGTAGTCGTGTGAAACTCCGCGATGCACCCACCCAGGATGCGCTTCCGAGGAACTTCCCGGTCGCAGCGGTAGCAGGCATAGCGTAGCTGTGGCTCCATGAAGTGGAGGCACCCGTGCTCGGCCTTCCTGTAGACGATGAGCGCGTCGCAGCACTCACTACGCACGTCCGGCACGATGAAGCTCATCCCTTGCCTTGGCCCTTCTTGAAGCCACGATTGAACGCCGCGTCCTTGAGCTGCTGCAGCTCGGCCTTCGTCATGGCACCGACTTCAGATCGAAGCGGTCGCCTCGGTGGTTGGTTCGGCAGCACCTCAGCCGAGGGGATACCACCAAGGTGTCGCGAGAAGTGATCTTCGGGGGTGAGGCTCTCGAGGTTGTCGAAGCGATTGTTCCACGGGTTGCCGTCGCGATGGTGCGTGTGCATCCCCTTCGGCGTCTGCGTGATGAGGCGATGCAACGGAACGTAGTCCTTGCCGTTGAGCAACACGACGATGTGACCATCGGAGTCAAAGCGAACGCCGGGCTTTCGATCCCCACCGTGCTCAGTGCACGCGCCGGGCGAGAAGAGCAGCGTCGCGCAGTCGGGCTGGGCGCACCTGTAAAGATCGAACTTCGGCCAGCGATTCTTCCACCACTTCTTCTGCTGCGGCGGAAGCGAAGACAGCATCTCCGGCCCCTTCAGTGTCTTGCTCTTGCGAGCGAGCGCACCGTTGATGAACGCGGCTATCGAACGCAGCGACTGCGGGGTGAGATCCTTGAATCCCTCACCCGTGTACTCGATGAGCAAGCGTTCCTGCGAAACGGCTTTGCGAACGGTTTGGTAGTTCACGTTGGCCGCCACCGCGATCTCTTCTAGCGACACCGAGAACTTCACCGCACCGCGTTCCTTGTGACCCGCCAACGCAAACCGCGGGTCCTCTCCTGGCTTCAGCATCGCTTCTCCGAGCTGCATCGTCCGCCTCCTTGGCCTTAGTCCGTAACGTCAACAATTGTAGTATGCCCTCACGGGCATGTCCACTACCAAGTTCCGGCGAGTGTCGGTTGCTTACACTTGCCACAGGTGAACGTGCCGTCGGGGTTGTTGGGCGCCACCCAACTCAGGAACTGCTTGCACTTGCAGCAGTGCTCGCCCGCCGTGTTGACCGGCATCGGCGTCTGCTCGATCACGAGCACGCGCTTGTCCTTGAAGATCTGCTCCATCGCAGCCTTGTCGGGACCGAAGGCCGGACCTCCGTGCTGCGGCTGCCACTGGATGTGTCCGTTCCACACCGCGTTCGTCAGTGCGTGCTCTTTGGTCGCAGCCTCGACGTAGACGAAGCCTCGGGCTCGAGGCTCGTAGCCGATCTCATCCTCGAACTTCTTGATCGCCTCGTCGTTCTGGCAGTCGACGAACACCCACTGCTTGGTGGGCTTCCTCATGCTCGACTTCCAGGGGTAGGCGCCCACGAATACAAATAGTGTCCAGTTCATCATCCGTCCTTCGGCCAGTGCTCTCGGCACCGCCATTCCTTGCGTCCTCTGTAATCCACCACAGCCTTCCCAACAGCGTTGCCGCCGCAGGGCACCTGGCGTCGCTTGCGCTTCTCGCCGGGCCGTAGCGGGCCGCTCATGAGCACGGAGCGCCCCTTGCGGCAGTGTATCTCGGTGATGTCCGAGCTTCGAAAGCCTTCGACGAGCTTGCGGCGCGAGCCGAAGGTTCCGCACCCATCACAACGGTAGCGTGCGACCCACCCGCTAAGGGGTTGCCACGTGCCACCGCAGTGATGAGTGAGATCCGGCCCCCCAACCATGGGGCGAACCTAACAGGTAGGTTGGTTATTGTCAACTACCGGTACGGCTGGTCACGTGCATCGTGGAGGTTGTTCTCCACCTCTTGCGACTGCGACTGCACAACCTTCGCCAGCCACTGGAAGACCTGCATCAACACGTCGCCTCGGGTCTTGCCACGGAAGCTCTTCCTCTGCTCCTGCGCATCGGCGCCGCCCCACGGAGCGGAGCCCCATGCACGGCTGTCTGCATCAGCGACCTGCGAGCTGCCGACCTCGCGGAGTTTGAAGCCGGCCTCGCCGCTCATCGTTGCGTTCTTGTCGCCCAGCTCCTTCTTCCGAAACTGACGCTTCAGCTCCCAAGAGAAGCCGGCGTTGATCTCGCCGTTGTTCTCGAAATCTCCCTCCGGGCCGTTGATCTCGAGGAACCTTCCGTGCTCTCGGACGAAGTGGTTCATCGCCTTTTGCACACCGTCGCCGATCTCCGACCACTTCTTCACGGGCTTCGACTCGTGCAGCATCCACTCGCTCAGCTGGCCGCCCACATTCAACGGGACGGAACCGAGAACCACGTAACCTTCTTGCTTCGGCATCTCACCCTCCTCGTCGATGTGTTGCTGAACGGCCGCCTCCATGTCCTTCGACGACGTTCCTTGGTGCAGCAGCGAGATCACTTCTTGAACGATCATGTTGTCAAGCTCGTCGAGGTTCTTCACCACGTCGCCAGCTGCTTCATCGCTCTTCCCAAAGATGTTGATGCCGACCTTCTTGGCCATCCAATTACCGACGAGAGCCATGGCGGTGATCGGCGCGAAGGCTACAGCAAGAAGACCGAAGATGAGGCTCGCGGCCGACTGCTCAGCGTACTCCTCGACCTTCTCCTTTTTCTTCTTCTTCTCGCCTTCGTCCTCCTCGTCAGCGAAGGAGTCGATCGCGTCTTGGGTGTCCTTCACCATTTCCGGAGGCACGGCATCGCGCAGCTTCTTGGCGTACTCCTCCGGGCTTTCCTCGAGCACGGCGGCAGCCTTGTCCTCGACCTCGTTTCGCTTCGAGGTGTGAGCCACAGCGAGCACGCTCAGGTTGTCCAGCTCGTCAACTGTCGTAGCCAGTTCGCCTTCCCACCTCTTCTGCAGCCACGCCTTGGCCTGCGCCACGATTTGCTTGACTTTGCCCCCACCGATCTTCAAAAACTCTGCGGCCCGCTCCAAGTGATCTCCCTTGGTCCAACCGTCCTTGTCGGTCGGAGCGCGGATCAGATCTCCCGGCTTCGGGGCAGGCTCTACTGGTGCTGGCTTCTGGGGGTCACCCGCAACGGGAGTTTTCGGGTCACCCGCAGCCGGCTCGCCCTTCTTGACTGCGTCCGGCTTCTCCGGAGCAGCGCCACCCTTCACGCACCCCTTACCGTCGAAGCTGAATCCAGGTGGGCACTTACCCACGCGTTGGTAGTACTGATCGGGGTTCTCACTCTCCTTCTCGAAGAAGGAACGCAACTCTCCGATCGACCTGGCTAGGGACATGCCTCACCCTATCATAGCTCGGTGCTGCGAGTGACCGTCGGCTTGCCCTTCCCGACACCTCGCCAGAACGGCGTGAGGTGGATGAGCTTCCGCAAGCTGTTGGCGGGTCCGTGCGGCTGCATCTTCCAGTGACCTCGGACGAGCGTCTGCACGTTGGGACTCACGCCTTTGCGCGTTCCCTTTTTGATCCACTCCTGCAACGTCTCGCGGCAGCGCAACGTGATCGGCTTTCCGAGAACGAAGTTGCGGGTCAGCGGGACGGCGTTCTTGCTGCGTCGGCTGTGGCTGCGGGACTTCTTGGTGCGCTTCGCTTCGCGCACGTTGTTGGGATCGGAGAGCGTGAGGCACACGCCGACGATGAGGCGACCGAGCAGCGTGAGCACGCGCATGTCTTCGCGGGTCAGATCCTCCGAGTACAGCTCGCTGATCATTGACTCGTCGAGACTCAGGATCTGATCGGTGCTCAAGCCGTGACGCCAAAGCTCACAGCCCTTGCGACCCTCGGCCATGAAGATCCAAACCAGCTCACCGTCCGGGCGCTCGATCGTCTGCACGAGGACGTGAACCAGCTCGTCCCGCTGATGCGTGAGCGGCGAATCCGCGAACAGCAGCCCGCGCGGGAGGTCGATGAGGAACGCCGACCATGGCGGGCGAACCAACTCGATCACACTCGGGTCCGCGCTCGACGCCATCAGCATCTCAGGAAAGTGCTGGTCGGACCACACGATGCGCGGCATCGCTTGCTCGTACCAACGCGCTGCCCAACCGAAGCGGAGCTGCACAGGCGGGAGCTGCAGGAGCGCACCCATGAGGGGGCTATCGTGCTGCGCGGCGTACGCCATCGCGTTGTCCATGACCTCGTAGTCGTCAGCGCCTATGTTGTCCGCGAGCGTGATCTCGAACGCACACTTCGCCATCGTCTTGAGGCTCGAGATCTCACCGGGCATGGAGGCCATCTCGGGACACGCTTCCTCGATCTGTTCGCGCGATACGTCAACGTAATGCTGCGCGGCTATCTGAGCAGCCGTCGCCGGGATTCGTGCCTTGCTCATCATCTGCTCCTCAGCGAACAGAATCATAACGCGCCCGAAGGTCATCAAAGCGGCGAGGCCGTCGTCGGTCTTGTTGTGACCAATTCCGTGTTGGCTCTTACCGCTCTCTTCGATGTTGGCGTTCATGCTCTGTAGACGCGTCCACGTGGTCGGTTCTGACACCCAACCCAGAAAAAGGTGAGCCCCCCTATCGGGAGGCTCCAGCCGGTTATGGTTCGTAGAGGAAGGTCCCAACCGGCAGGTTGCCCCCTCGAACCTGATACTAATGTAACACGTATCTAGTGATTGTCAAGAGAGCAAATCCGCCAGCGTACGTTCCTTCCGTCCATCGCGCATACCTGCCCGCGTCCGTTACGTCGATCCATCTGCCTTGCTCTTCGCGCTTTCCTTCGTTACTTCAGTCCATCGATCTCACTTCCCAACCGGCGTGCCGCAGAACCTGCGTTCGTCCGTACGATCTCTAGTCGTCGTGGCTGATCCCGTACGCCGGCTCGGTGCCGGTGTCTTGGATCTCATCATCATCATCTTCGGGATCGGTCGTCGCGCCGAGCGCATCGAGCCCGGCGATCAACTTGGCCGCCGTCATCGGCTTGACTCCCGACGGGAAGATCAAGTCCATGTCGTCTTCACTTAGCGACGAAAGCTCGAGCCCCTTCAGCAAGTCGAGTCCGCCGTCAACGAGGCTCACAGACTCAAGCTCACCGTCCTCGATGTGCTGCACCACCTCTCCGCTGTCTTCGTCGATGTGGCTGCCCACGTTCACACTCATACTGATCGCCGAGCCAGCGTTGACCGCCGCCTGGAAAACCTCGTCTTCTTCCTTGAGGGTCATCTGAACGCCCGCCTCGATCGGGGTCGGTAGCTTCAACAGGTCGACGAACAGGCCAGGCTGAGGCGCGGGCGGCACCCACCCGCTCTCGATCTTCTTAGCAAACTTCTGAATCACGAGCTTCGTGTACTCCTCGTCCGACAGGCTCTTCTCCTTCGGCACCGGGCCGAAGACGGTCTTCGAACCGTCCGGGTGTTCGATCACCTTGCCCCCGTGCATCGCAGCGAAATCCTTGAGCGCTGCCTTCATCGCGTCGGGGTCGTACACGTT